>ERZ779877.2880-NODE-2880-length-11914-cov-3.015178_pt1 | contig 11914 bp, 5 predicted proteins | sample MGYA00511556_ERZ779877 | MGnify/ENA primary metagenome ERZ779877 (study PRJEB29588, sample SAMEA2159338) | human gut metagenome | biome: human gut; feature: human-associated habitat; material: faeces | place: Denmark | collected 2008/2010 ... | reverse complement strand
GGCCAGTGAGGTCATGAGAATCGGGCGCAGACGAGCCACAGCACCGAGGATGGCAGCATAGCGGATGGCCATACCTGTCTGGCGGCGCTCCAGGGCAAACTGTACAATCAAGATGGCGTTCTTGGCCAACAGACCGATCAACATGATCAGCGAGATCTGCATATAGATATCATTGCTATGGCCGAAGATCTGCGTGAAGATGAAGGCACCTGCAAGACCGAACGGCACGGAGAGCAATACGGCCAGCGGCAGCAGGTAGCTCTCATACTGTGCGGAGAGGATCAGATAGACGAAGATGAAGCAGAGGATGAAGATCATACCCGTCGAACTGCTCGACTCCTGCTCCGATCGCGTCAGACCCGAATACTCGTAGGTGTAGCCGTCGGGCAGCGTTTGCTTGGCCACTTCTTCCACAGCCTTGATGGCCTGACCAGAGGAATAGCCGTCGGCAGCCGTGGCGTTGATGGTGATGGCGGTGAAGAGGTTGAAGCGGTTGATGCTGGAAGGACCGTAGGTTCTCTTCAGCGTGACAAACTCGTTGATGGGCGACATGCCGTTATTGGTGCGTATATAGACATCGTTGAGCTTGTCGATCGTCATGCGGCTCTCGGGGCTACCCTGTATATAGACACGGTAGAGCTTACCGAAGGCGTTGAAGTTGCTGGCGTACTGACCACCGAAGTAGCCCGACATCGTGGAGAGGATGGCCTGTGGCGACGTACCGGCCTGCTTGGCCTTGGCCACGTCGATGTTGACCATATACTGCGGATAGTTCGGGTTGTAGGAGGTCATGGCTCGCTGGATCTCCTCGCGCTCACCCAGCGCCTTGAGGAACTTCTGCGTCACGTCGTAGAACTTGTTGAGGTCGCCACCCGTGCGGTCCTCCATAGAGAAGGTCAGACCGTTGGTAGCCGAGAATCCGGACACCATAGGCGGCGCGAAGGCCAGGATCTGTGCACCTTTGATGGTGGCTGTCTGCTTATAGATCATACCCAGCACGGAGTTGGACGAACTCGGATCGATGAACAATCCTGCGATACCCGCACCCGTGAACACGGACTTGACGCGGTCTATCATACCCCACTTACGCTCGTCAAACGGTTTCAGCTTGATGATGAAGGTGGCCTGGTCGGAACCGGCACCAGCGATGAAGTTGTAACCTGCAATCATCTCACGACGCTCGATCCACGGGTTGGTGGCCAGCATGGCGTCGATCTTCTCGCCAACCTCCAGCGTCTTGTCCTGGCCCGTTGACGGGGGGAGAGAGATGGTACAGAAGAGCGTACCCGTATCCTCGTCAGGGATCAAACCCGTCTTGGTCGTACCCATGAAGAAGACCAGCGCCACGATGCCTGCCACGACAGAGATACCCGTCACGACGCGGTTGTTGATGATGCGCTCCACACCCTTCTTATACTTGTTTGTAATCTTGTCGAACGACTGGTTGAAGCCTGCGTGGAAGCGATCGACGAAGGACATCTTCTTGCCACCGTTGGCCTCCGCCTCCTCGTCCTTCGGCTTCAGGAAGATGGCGCAAAGGGCTGGAGAGAGTGTCAGGGCGTTGACGGCAGAGATCAAGATGGAGATAGCCATCGTGATACCAAACTCGCGGTAGAATGTACCACTCATACCACCGATGAACGACACAGGGACGAACACGGCCGACATCACCAGCGTGATGGAGATGATAGCACTCGAGATCTCGTTCATGGCGTCGATACTGGCCGTGAGCGCACTCTTGTAGCCCATGTCGAGCTTGGCGTGAACGGCCTCGACAACCACGATGGCGTCATCGACCACAATAGCGATAGCCAGCAGCAGGGCCGACAGCGTCAGCAAGTTGATGGAGAATCCGAAGATCCACAGGAAGAAGAACGTACCTATCAAGGCGACCGGCACGGCGATCATCGGGATCAGCGTGGAGCGGAAGTCCTGGAGGAAGATATAGACGACGAAGAACACCAGCAGCAGGGTGATGAAGAGCGTGAAGATCACCTCCTCGATAGAGGCGTAGAGGAACTCCGTCACGTCCTGCTCGATGGTATATTTCAGTCCCGGTGGGAAGTTCTTTGCCTGGCGCTCCAGCTCGGCCTTCACGTCCTTGGCAATCTGGGTGGCGTTGGATCCTGCAATCTGCTGCACCATACCCATCACGGCAGGATGGCCGTTGTTCTTCAGTTGCACGCCGTAGGACTGCTGACCCAGTTCTATTCTGGCCACATCCTTGAGGTGGAGCGTCTGACCATTGGTATTGCTCGTGAGGACGATGTTGCCATACTCCTCCGACGTCTTCATACGGCCCTTGTAGCGGAGCGTGTACTGGTAGGCCACGTCGCTCTGCTCGCCGATCGTACCCGGAGAAGCCTCCAGGTTCTGCTCGGCCAGGGCTGCCGTGATGTTGGACGGCATGAGGCCGTAGTTCTTCATCTTCACCGGGTCGAGCCAGATGCGAATCGTGTAGTCGGCCGTGGACGGGCTCTGCACGTCACCCACACCGTTGACACGCTTCAGTGCCGGCGAGACGTTGATGTTGTTGTAGTTGTTGAGGAACTTCGTGTCGTAGCGTCCGTCGTCCGTGGTCAGCGAGTACATGATGACGTTGGAGCTCTGTCGCTTCGAAACCGTCACACCCGCTTTGGTCACCTCTGCCGGGAGCAGAGCCTGAGCCTGCTGCACACGGTTGTTGACGTTGACGGCAGCCATGTCGGCGTTGGATCCCTGCTTGAAGAAGACCGTGATCTGTGCCAGACCGCTATTGCTTGCCGACGAGGTGATGTAGGTCATGTTCTCCACACCGTTGATGCTCTCCTCCAGCGGCGTGACCACGGAGTTGAGCACCGTCTGTGCGTCAGCGCCCGGATAGTTGGCCATCACGCTAATGGTAGGTGGCGCAATGTTCGGGTACTGCTCGATAGGCAGCGACACCAGTCCGATCGTACCCAGGAGTACGAAGAAGATGGAGATCACCGTCGAGAGTACCGGTCGCTTGATAAAATTAGTAAATGTCATTGTTTTCTTCTTTTATGTGTTGACCATGATGGGAGGCGGACAGCGTCCTCCTCCCATCATGGCACTCTCTTGGTTTACTTCTTGTCGCCCTTGCCCGTCATGGCGTCGAGGAAGCCCTCTGACGATCCCTGCTTGGCACCCAGCTCGGCGGCATTCTTCATAGCAGCCTCATACTCCTGGAGCGTGAGGGCCTTGATCTCCTGTCCGTCGGTGAGGCCCGTCAGACCCTTGACCACGATGCGGTCGCCCATCTTCAGTCCGCTGGTGATGATATAGTTGTTGCCGTCGTTCTGCGGATCTACCGTCACCTCCGTGTAGTGCACCTTGCCGTTGCCGTCCACCTTATAGACGAAGTACTTGTCCTGCACCTGCGTCGTGGCCTCCATCGGCACGAGGATGGCGTGGTTATTGTTCTTGGCGATGATCACCTGGCCTGCGCCACCACTCTTGAGCAGACGCTCTGGGTTGGGGAAGCGGGCGATAATGGAGAGCGAACCCGTAGTCGGGTCGATGATGCCCGAGGTCTTGACCACCTTGCCCTCGTGGTTGTAGATCGAACCGTCGGTGAGCTGGAGGCTCAGGGCCGGGAAGCTGTTGATGGCTCCCGCCAGACCATTGTTGCTGCGCGTGAGGTTGAGGATGTCGCTCTCCGACATGGAGAAATAGACCTCGATGGTCGAGATGTCGCTGACCGTCGTCACGGGCTGTGCCGAGGACGGGCTGACGAGTGCGCCCACTTTGTAGGGCAGGTTGCCCACCACGCCATTGGCCGGGCTCTTCACATAGCAGAAGGAAAGGTTCTCCTTGGCCGTGGCGAGCTGTGCCTTGGCAGCCTCTGCCTGCTTCAGGCCTGCATTGGCCGAGCTAACGCTGCTCTGAGCTTGGCGCACGCCAGCCTGAGCGGTCTGATAGCTGTTGCGAGCGGTCTGCAACTCATATTCTCCGATCACCTTATTATTATAGAGGTTTTGGCTGTTGTTGTAGGTCAACTGGGCCGTGGCAGCCTGCGCCTGTGCCGAGTTGAGCGAGGCGTTGGCCGTCTGGATGCCTGCCTGAGCCGAACGTACGCTGGCCTCGGCCTGGTTGATCTGTGCCTGAGCAGCACGGATGGCTGCCTGGTAGGTGGCGTTGTCGAGCTCGAAGAGCACCTGGCCCGCGCTTACCGCCTGGCCCTCATGAACATAGAGCTTGGTGATGAAACCCGAGATTTTCGGACGTACTTCCACGTCCTGTACGCCTTTGATAGTGGCAGGGTAGGTGGTCTTCAACTGGGCGTTGGCCGGACCAATTGTCACTACCGGATACTCGTTGCTCGTGGGCAGTCCTTTCTGGCCGCCTCCGCAACTCGTAAGTACTGCCATAGCGATGGCAGCAAACAGCAAAAACTTGTTTTTCTTCATACCTATAAATGATTCTTTATTTTTGTTTTCTGAAAACGATTTGTTTGTTCTCCCGCTGCGGCTAATCCTCTGATTGATAGCGGAATATTGGAAAACTAATGCGACACAATCAGTTTTCAACTATGCAAAAGTACCCATTTCCATTCAGAAAGGCGTACTTCGCAAAGTTTTTTTAACTATAATTATTCCGAATTAGTAATGGTAAAGGCTGCTCTTGGCCTTTACCGTTACTCCTCGTACGTGATTTTTTCTACCTATCGGACTTGTGGGTTCATGCTTGTCCTCGTCCAGTCTCCTGGTCTATAGACCTATCTCAAGACCCAGTTTCCAGATCCACGGGCTCAGCCCCACAACCCAGTTTCCTGGTCCACAGGCTCATCCCACACCCAGCTCCTTGGCCTTCTCTCTGAGCAGCGCCAAGAGCGGCTCTCGCTCGTTGGGCACGATATTTTCCAGTACGGCCTCCTTGAGCGCCTTCTTCAGTTCGCCCACCTCGCGGGACGGTTTCAGATGGAAGAGCTCCATGATTTCGTTGCCGTCGATGACCGGCTGCAGCAGACGCTTGTAGTCGCGCTCCTTGAGGTCGGCTATCTTCTCCCTGACGATGCGGAAGTTCTCCAAAAACTGCTTCTTCCTCACCTGGTTCTTGCTCGTGATGTCGGCCTCGCAGAGCATCATGAGGTCGTCGATGTCGTCGCCCGCGTCGTTGATGAGCCTTCTCACGGCCGAGTCCGTCACCACGTCGTCGGCAATGGCGATCGGTCGCATGTGGAGCTCCACGAGCTTCTGCACATACTTCATCTTGCTGTCCAGCGGCAGTTTCATCCTCCTGAACATCTCCGGCACCATCCTGGCCCCGATGTCGTTATGATTGTGGAAAGTCCAGCCCAGCTGGTTGTCCCAGCGCTTGCTCTTGGGCTTGCCGATGTCGTGGAAGAGGGCTGCCCAGCGCAGCCAGATATTGGCCTTGAAAGGAGGCTGCTCGGGATTCTCCTGTTTCTCCTGCTCGTAGCGCCGCTCCTCGGCCCGTGCCACGTTCTCCAGCACCTCCAGCGTGTGGTGAAAGTTGTTCTTATGTGCCCTGCCGTTGCGCGTCTCGACGATGTCGAGGGCCGTCAGTTCGGGAATGATGAGGCCCAGCAGTCCGCAGCGCTGCAGCTCGAAAAATCCCTTGCTCGGATATTGCGAAGCCATGATCTTGCACAACTCCTCGGCTATGCGCTCCCCGCTGATGATGCGGATGCGCTCTGCGTTGCGCGAGAGTGCCTCGAAGGTCTCCTCCTCGATGAAAAAGTTGAGTTGGGTGGCAAACCTCACACAGCGCAGCATTCGTAGTGGGTCGTCGGAGAAGGTGACGTCCGGGTCCAGGGGCGTGCGGATGATGCCCTCCCAGAGATCGCCAATGCCGTCGAAGGGATCTACCAGTTGGCCGAAGCGCGCCTTGTTCAGGCAGATGGCCATGGCGTTGATGGTGAAGTCGCGACGGTCCTGATCGTCCTCCAGCGTTCCATCCTCCACGATAGGCTTCCGCGAGTCGTGGCTGTAGCTCTCCTTTCGTGCGCCGACAAACTCCACCTCCATACCGTGGAATTTCACCTGTGCCGTCCCGAAGTTGCGAAACACGCTCACGTGCGCCCGCCTTCCCAGGATCTTCCTCAGCTTCTCGGCTACGGCTATGCCGCTTCCTACCACCACCACGTCGATGTCGTTGGACGGGCGTTCCAAAAAGATGTCGCGTACATAGCCTCCCACGACGTAGCAATCTACGCCCAGACTGTCGGCGGCTTCTGAGATATGGTGAAAAATGTCTTTGTCGAGCAGTTGTGCCAGCTCCTCGTCGGTATATTCGCGCATTGACTTCCTTGTTGTTTTTTCAAGATGCAAAGGTACAAAAAAAAATTCTATTCTCCGCATTTTGGCGTGATAAGGTTGCGTAAGACGAGAAAACTGGTTTTCTCCAGCATGCAGAGGACGATTGTGGGATTAAATTTGAGGTAATCGTTGGCTTGTTATCCAAAAGTTTGTATCTTTGCAAAGATTAAAAGACAATCAGCTCATACGCAAAGACAAAGTATGATAGACCGGGCTACTATAGACAGGATCATGGATGCGACCGACATCGTCGATGTCATCTCCGAGTTTGTGACGCTCCGCAAGCGCGGCACGAGCTATACGGGATTGTGTCCTTTCCACGACGACAAGACGCCGTCGTTCTCCGTCAGTCCGTCGAAGGGAGTCTATAAATGCTTCGCCTGTGGCGAGGCGGGCAATGCCGTCAACTTCATCATGAAGCACGAGCAGAAGACCTATCCCGAGGCCCTGCACTGGTTGGCCAACCGCTACCATATCGAGATCCACGACCGCGAACTGACCGACGAGGAGCGTCGACAGGCCACGGAGCGCGACTCCCTCTTCCTGGCCAACGAGTGGGCGGCCAAATACTTCGAGGACACCCTCCTCAACAACCCTGATGGTCAGGCCATCGGACTCCAATACTTCCGCCAGCGCGGTTTCCGCGACGACACCATCCGCAAGTTTCGCCTGGGCTTCTGCCTCGCCAGTGGCCACGCCATGACCGATGCTGCCCAGCGCGAGGGATTCCAGAAAGACGTCCTCCTCAAGTCGGGCCTCTGCTATGAGCGCTCCGACGGCTCGTTGACCGATCGCTTTGCCGGCCGCGTCATCTTCCCTTGGATCACCATGAGCGGCAAGGTTGTGGGCTTCACGGGCCGCGTCCTCGACACCCGCACCCATGGCGTGCGCATGAAGTATGTCAACTCGCCCGACTCCGAGATCTACCACAAAACCAACGAACTCTACGGCATCGACCTGGCGAAGCGCGCCATGAGCAAGCAGGGCGAGGCCCTGCTCGTGGAAGGCCAGGCCGACGTGATCAGTCTGAGCCAGCGCGGCGTGGAGAATGTCGTGGCGGGTTCGGGAACGGCCCTCACCATTCCCCAGATCAAACTCATCCACCGCTTCACCCCCAACGTCACCCTCGTCTATGATGGCGACGAGGCTGGCCAAAAGGCCGCCCTGCGCGGTACGGACCTGCTGCTCTCCGAGGGCATGAATGTCAAGGTGCTCTTCCTCCCTGACGGCCAAGACCCCGACGACTTCGCCCGCAGCCGGTCCTCCGAGGAGCTCCAGGCCTATATCGAGCAAAACCGTACCGACTTCATCGTCTTCCAGACCCAGGCCCTCCTGCAGGGCGTCACCGACCCCGTGCGCCGCGCCGAGGCCGTCAATCAGATCGTCAGGAGCATTGCCGTCATCCGCGACCCCATTGTCCGCGCCAGTTACCTCCGCGAGTGTGCCCACAGGACCGACGTGCGCGAGGATACGCTCATCGCCCAGATGAACCGCTTCATCTACCAGGGCAAGGAGGCGCGCCAGCGCGAGGAGGAGCGTGCGCAGGCCAGCCAGGCCAGTCAGCCGCAGCCCTTCGCCCCCGCCAGTCCCATGCAGCAGGCCTCGAAAGTGGAGAAGATGCTCATCGAGACCGTCATCCGCCATGGTGGCGAGGTGATCCTCCCTGATGTGGAGGATGAGACTTCCGGTCAGCATTTCGACCTCAACGTGGCACAGTATATCGCCTACGACCTGGCCCAGGACCAGCTCGTCTTCTCCGATCCCCTCTACAACCGCATCCTCGCCGAAGCCGTGGAGCAGTCGGAGAAGGGACCTTTTGATGCGGGCAAGTATTTCCGCCACCATCCCGACATCGAGATCCAGACCCTTGCGGCCAGCATGAATACCGATGCCTACCAGCTCTCTGAGAGCCTTCAGATGAAGGAGAGCGTGGAGCGGCTCCGAGATACCGTGGTCCACCTCGTCATGGACTTCCGCCTCGACTACATCGAGCACCAGCTCAAGGTGCTTCAGGACCGGCTGAAGAAGGCCCTGGCGATCGGTATCAGCACCGAGGAGATGAAGCAGATGATGGAGGAGATCAAAAACTGGCAGACCGTGCGCAACGCCGTGGCACGCAAGTTGGGCAGCGATATCGTGTAGCTTCGCCCCTCGACGCTATGCTGGAAACCGCCAGATAGCCATGGCACCACGCGCTCTCTATTGCCGCACGCTATATAATAATAAGGAAAGGAACAATCACAATGATCATAGACAAATTGAAAGACCTCTTGCAACCTGCTAATGCAGCAGAAAGCGAAAAAGCGAACGAAGCGCCCCGCCTCGACCAGAAAGCACTCTGCCAATTGCTCGAAACCACCCTTGCCAGCATCGGCTGCACGCCCACCTGGGAGGACGAGCGAGATCAAAGCTGTGTGGCCAGCTATGAGTACCAAGGAGGCAATTTCCTTGTGCGCATCGCCAAGGACGATACCTTCCTGCGCCTTTGCTACCCCATCTTCTTGAGTGTGGACAAAGAGCTTGTCGAACTGGTACGCGAGATCTGCAACCAGGTCAACCTTGCGTCTATCGGTCTTCGTGCCGTTTATACCTTCGACGAAGACCACCTCCACGTCAATGTCCATTTCTTCGACAACCTCTACCTCGAACCCTCGCGGGCCAAGGGAATGTTGACGCAAAGCATGAAGGAGATGTTCTCCTGGCGCGACGCCTTTGTCCGCTGGATGGATACCGTCAAGGAGAAAAGGAAGAAATACGGCGCGAACAGCCCTGAGGAAATTGAGGAGCAGTACAAGCGCTTGATCCTGATGATCCGCGAGCACGAGTTGGAGGAGAGCGAGGCCACGATGTCTGTGCGCGAAAACGCCATTCATCACATCACGCTCTCCGAGTTGGTCGAAGAAGCCGTGGGTATCAAACTCTTTGTGCCCTCGCTCCTGAGCGTTTCGGGCGACGGTCTTTCCCTTGTCATGGACGCCAGCCAGGACGCCCAGCTTCGCTCGAAAATGGCCGACTACGTCCTTTCCGACGCCCTCGTCTCCGACGGCCAGTTTGCTCGCCGTTGTGCCACCCTCCAGCTTGTCTTCTTCCAGCCCGAGGATCCCGACGAGCGTCGCTACCTCACGGTCTCCTTGGTGGCCCGCGAAACCTCGCCAGAGGCCCTCTTCTTCCAGACCACGGTCGTCCTCACGCCCCGCCTCGCCACCCTCGAGAATCCTGCCGACTGTGTCAACGACCATCCCACGGCCTGCTCCCTGCTCATGGCCTACGATCTCAAGAACGAGAAGCAGCTCCGCGACGAGTTCCAGTATATGTGGACCGACGCCAAGGACAAGTTGGCCCACGGACAGATTGGCAAGATGACTGAGGAGCAGCGCGCCGTGGCCCGTGTGACGACCCGCTCGCTGGCCGGGGCGCTCTATCGTGGCACGCAGCTCTTCCAGAGCAAGCGCTTCTTCGAGGCGATGCTCCTGCTCCGCAATGCCTTCGTCCTTTGGAGAGGATCCGTCGATCAACTCTCCTCCAAGGAGCGTGGCCAGTTCTATGAGGTCTGCTTCATGCTCGGCTACTGCTATGACGAGATGAGGCAGTACGACATCGGCCACTACTACCTCTCGCTGCTCGACGGCACGGACAACATAGCCCACGTGTGCGAGATGGTCAACAACCTCGCCAACAACAACGATCCGCGCGTGATCAGCTATATCGAGTCGCTGCTGACTGAAATCCAGCGCCGCGTCGAGGAGGAGACGGGCAAGCATGTGGGCGTCTATGAGGCTGCTCAGGATAGCGAATACTGCGAGTTTGCTGGTTTCCTTCTGGCCACGCGCGTCACGATCTACGCCATGCGCGCCTGCTACAAAGAGGCCGCCCTGGAGTTGCATGAGATCAGCAAATATCCCGATCTGTCTGATCACGTCAGGGAGGTCATGCGCCGTATAGACCGGAATCGGTCCAACCCGGACGAAGCGCCCTTCGCGCCTCCCGCTGACTGTTAGCCGCCTGCCCACCACCTATCCCCACCACGCGCATGGACTATTTGCATTGGATATTTCTCGCCCTCTACATGACGCTTGCCGTTGCCGCGATGGTTGCCATCCTGCTCGACAATCGCCAGCCGGCCAAGACCATGGCCTGGGTGCTCGTGCTGATGTTCCTGCCCGTGGTGGGAATCATCCTCTACTTCTTCTTCGGACAGAACGTGCGCAAGGAGCGGGCCATCTCCCAGCATAGCCTCGACCAGCTTTCGCGTCGGTCTATGCTGAAGTCTCACGCCCAGGCCAGACTGAAGATCCCCCCGCTCTACCAGCGCCTCGTCCATCTCTTTGGCAGTCAGGATTTTGCCCCCGCTTTCCATCGCAATGATACCGAGATCTACCTCAACGGTTATGAGTTCTTCCCCCAGTTGCTCCGCGACATCGCCTCGGCCCGCGACCATATCCATCTCGACTTCTTCCTCTTCGAGGACGACCCCTTGGGCCGCCTCGTGAGCGACGCCCTGATCGCCAAGGCTTCCGAGGGCGTGGAGGTGCGCGTCATCCACGACGACGTGGGCTGCTGGAGCGTCCCCTCCCGCTTCTATGAGCGGATGCGTGAGGGTGGGGTGGAGGTCCATGCCTTCATGCCCGTCCGCTTTCCGGCCTTCACCAGCAAGGTCAACTACCGCAACCATCGCAAGATAGCCGTCTTCGACGGGCGGGTAGGCTATGTCGGCGGCATGAATATCGCGCTCCGCTACGTGAAGGGTCTTGGCGCACAGGCCTGGCGCGACACGATGGTGCGCATCCATGGCAATGTTGTCTATGGGCTGCAGCGCGCCTTCCTGGTCGATTGGTTCTTCGTCGATCGCACGCTCATCACGGACCGCCGCTACTACCCAGAGTTTCCCTTGCCCCAGACGGAGTGTCTCGCCCAAGTCGTCACGAGCAATCCCATCGACCCCTGGCCGAAGATCGAGCAAGGCTTCGTCCGCGTCATCCATAGCGCGCGACAGTATGTCTATATCGAGACCCCCTACTTCCTGCCTACCGAGCCCGTTCTCTTCGCCCTCCGCACGGCCGCCCTCTCGGGGGTGGATGTGCGCCTGATGATTCCGCGCAAGGCCGACTCTAAGTTTGTGGCCTGGGCCAGTCGCTCCTTTGTCAAGGAGATAGCCGACGCGGGCGTCCGCGTCTTGTTCTATGACCGTGGCTTCAACCACAGCAAGCTCCTCGTGAGCGACGACCTCCTGGCGACCATCGGTTCCACCAATGTCGATTTCCGTAGTTTTGAGCACGATTTCGAATCCAATGTGTTTTTCTATGACCAGGCCATGGCCCTCCGTATCAAGCAGGTCTTCCTCGACGATGAGGCCGACAGCATTCCCCTCGACCAGCTACGCGAGGGCGCTTCCCGCGGCCTGCTCCTCCGCCTCTGGGAGTCGTTGGTCCGCCTGATGAGTCCGCTCATGTAGCTTGCGCTGGTTCGCTTAGAAAAAAAAGTTCATCCGGAAAATCAAGTGATCGGGTTTGTGCTGTTGCCAATACGTCCTGCTGAGTCAGGGAAAACAACCAATACAAATTTTACAACAAGTTACAACGCTTTCGATAAGCCATGTGCAAAACCGAGCTCGCTCGAGCTTTGCCATGGCGAGA
>ERZ779877.2879-NODE-2879-length-11916-cov-4.124441_pt1 | contig 11916 bp, 13 predicted proteins | sample MGYA00511556_ERZ779877 | MGnify/ENA primary metagenome ERZ779877 (study PRJEB29588, sample SAMEA2159338) | human gut metagenome | biome: human gut; feature: human-associated habitat; material: faeces | place: Denmark | collected 2008/2010 ... | reverse complement strand
GGGGGGGCGACGCCTATTGAGGACGATTTCGTCCGGCAGCACATCGAGGGATTCTGCGGATCGGAGCTCTTCGATGTAATCCAGATGCACCTCAGGCGGAGAGGCGTGAACCGAATCGCCATCCACCCGCGAAAAGAATCGGACTCATAAAACAGCCGGAGCAGGAGGTTTGAGTATGTACAGGAAGATGAGATTCAGTGATTGCGACCTCGGGGATCCGTTCTTCGACTCCCTGAAAGAGGACTATCTGGAGTTCCCGACATGGTTCGGAAAGAAGGCGGAGGACGGGGCCGAAGCCTACGTCTCAATCGACGACGGGAGAATCCAGGCATTCGTATACGTGAAGGAGGAGCACGGCGAGGCGGTCGGGGATCTGCCGGCTGAGGATCGTCTGAAGATCGGGACACTGAAGATCTGCTCCGATTTCAAGGGCCAGCGCCTGGGAGAAGGGGGCATAGGGCTCGCACTGTGGGAATGGCAGCGTTCGCCGTATCAACAAATCTACCTCACGGTCTATCCGAAACATGACGACCTGATAGGACTAATCGAATCCTTCGGCTTCTACAATGCAGGGAACAAGGGAGAGGAACTCGTATACGTGAAGGACAAGGGGAGACTCGATTCTGAGGACACCGAGAGGGCCGGGTTCAGATCGTTTCCGTACATCGACCCGGAATTCAGACGCGGGGTCTACCTGCCTATAAAAGCAAAATATCACGACAACATGTTCCCATACTCCACACTTCGCAACACGTCGCAGAGCACCGACCCGATGCCTGTCGCGAACGGAATCTCCAAGGCTTACATAGCCACCCCGAACCACACCATAAGCTACAGACCAGGGGACATCGCTCTCGTATACCGGATGGCCGAGACGGATAGGACATACAAATCCGCCATAACATCGTACTGCACCGTGTCGACCGTGGAATGGTTCAAGACGAACGGCAGATTGGCCGAAGGAAAGAGCTGGGATGGATTCGTGAAGGCCGCCGGCAACAAGACCGTGTACGATGAGGCAGAGCTGAAGGCTGCCTTCGAAAAGAAATTCGTATGCATCATCACGCTCGTGTACAACGGATACTTCGGAGAGGGACACAACGTCAACAATGCCTGGTTGAGGAGCCAGGGGCTGTTCGAAGGACACCCCTATGACATCAAGCTTACACGGGAAGAGGTGTATTCGATTCTGAGGGAGGGCGGGATAGATGAGAAGTTTGCTGCTTTCGATAAACCCCGAACACGTGACCAACATAATGAACGGGAGCAAGAGGTTCGAATTCAGGAAGACCAGATGCCATGAGGATGTCAACCGCATGGTCATCTACTGCACATCCCCGGTCAAGAAGGTGGTCGGAGAGGCACACATCCGCAACATCATCGTCGGAGACCCGGATTCCATCTGGGAGATCACGAAGAATGCGGCCGGAATCAGCAGAGAGTTCTTCGAGGACTATTATAACGGCAGGAATTCCGCCGTCGCATACGAACTGGACAACGTCACAGAATATCGGGTCGCGAGACCCCTGTCAGACTTCGGCGTGTCAAACGCACCACAGTCATTCGTCTACGTGGATCGATGAGCGGGAACCAGACCGAGTATCGCATATCCTGGGGCCAACCCTTCGTATCCCTCGAGCATGTATCCGATGTCGAACCTCAGCTCCCTGCCCGTGTAGGCCTCCCCGTCCCATTCACACAGCACCAAGCTGTCACCCACAGCGAAACCCCTGTCGTCCTTGCGGAGCTCAAACGTCTTCCTGCCATCAGCCACAGCCGTGTAAAACTGAGGCAGAATCTTCAACCTGTGTTCCATGAGAAGGTGATAGGGTGCATACCGTTTATCCTTTGGTGTACATCACCTGCCGTGTCAAATCCACACAAATGACAGTTGCTAACACGCATCGCGACATATTTATCAATCAAACAATCAATGTGGAAGCGATGTGCCCCGCTACGTAGGCATTACGTCTACGAACGGGGACATCATCTTCTGTTTGGTTTCTTCAATATCCGTACGTTGATGTGCCCTAACATGTCGGCATATCTCGGATCTCTCTTGTTGTACTTCTTAGCGATTGCACCGACAACGAAATCATGGGTCTGAAGGCCATATTCTGATTTGGAACTGGCTACTTCCACGGAATACTTCCTCCCCCTGACATGTCTACGGCAGATGTCACGGACCTCATCCTCTGTAACCAGAGAATTCTCATCCACCACTATGTGAACGGACTTATCTCCCGGGGGGATCGTACGTTTGATCGTCTCCTCCAACGCTCTTCTGTGAACCTCATGCTTCAGTTCCGTCTTGTATCCAAAGAATGGTTTCGGAGTAAGCACAGTATAGATCCTAGGCGACTGACTGTTTATCTTTTTCAAAACCTCCATACGTTGCTTCGGATTCTTGCGGAATTTCATCTCCCTTCTGAATCCATACTCGGATGTTATGGCATCAAAGCGACCTTCGTCCCTGACACGAGATGCCGCTACAATATAGACACGGTCTGGCGAAACTCCCAATTGACCCGACTCATCAATGAACACAGCTTCTTCGGACTTGTTGCGTCCCGATTTCTTACGAACGTTCATGGAATACATCCCGCAGCTTATCCCATATTCTATGCCGCCTCCCCCTCCTGCATTTCCTGTAATAGTCACGGCAGATTCTTCTCCGCTGCCAGTAGCTCGAACGCTCAGGCATGTCCGCGCCCCCTCCTGCCGGATCTGCTGAACAGCGTCGCCTGCTTCGTCTTCCCTGAGCTCTGCCTCTGCTGCTTCGCCGGTGTCGACTTCTTCGGCTGCCTGGGCTTCCCGGAGCCGGTGGCGTTCTGCATCGTGGAGATGGCCATCCTGTTCCCGAGCTTCAGTCTGGCTATGTGGGATTTCGACCAGTTCCTGTTGACTGATTCGATGGCCGCCTTGCCCGTGAGGGGCTTCCCCGTGCCGTTGGTGAACAGCTTCCTGTCCTCCTCCGCCATGCGTCTCGCCTCCTCCCTGGTGGGGTTGCGGTAGCGGTGCGTCTTCGTGTCGTACACTTGGACGTGCTCGTAGTAGCCGGAGGGGTCAAAGTCCCTCTGCCTGGCCATCTGCTCCGCCACCGTGCACGACTCCTCGACGCATACGGCCTCCCTCAGCTTCGCATGGGCGATGGTCGCGGGATCCTTCGACCTCCCCGTGTACTGGACCTTGTCCGGGGACAGGGTCGTTGCCGCTCCCGATCTGTCCCTGTCCACCGCCCTAAGGTGATGGACACCCTCGTGGACGACGACCCCGTTCCGGATGCCGACGTCGCGGTCCAACTGGATCAGGTCGCCCTGATGCTTCCCGGAGACGTTCAGCTCAAGGGGGCGGGCCTCCAGCACCAGGTCCCCCTTGGCCACCATCTTCTTCTGCTCCTCTATCGAGGGGAACGCCTCGTCGAAGGCCTTCCTTATCTGGGCCTCCTCGCCCGGCATCCCGTACACGATGATGTGCTCGTGCACCTTCCTCGACTCCCCCCTCCTGTCGCCGACGTTACGCAGCGGCTTCCCCCGGACGTCCACACTCTCGATGTCGTAGGCGTCCGGGTCGGCCATCCACGCGGCCGCCTGTCTCGGGGTGATCCTGACAGGCAGCACCACGTCGGCCTTCTGGTCGTAGTCGTTCTTCGGGGACCCCTTCAGCTTCAGGTACCTGGCCAGGAATCCGGGCGGGACGTACCCGTCGTCATCCACCTGGACCCTAACCGTCTTCCCCGAGGACGGCAGCACGACCGTCTCGACCTTGGCCATGCTCACTTCCTCTTCCTGCAATCCTTCTTCTCGACCTTGCCTATCGAGCCATCCGGCATGGTGATCTCGTAGAACACGATGCTCACCCCTGCGCCTCCGGCCTTCTCCCTCGCCTTGGTCTTGGCGTCGTAGCGCCTGACTCTGGCGGCGGACTTGTCCAGGGCGATCTGCCTCCTGGTGTTCCTCCTCTGCCTCCTCTCGGCCTTCTCCTCCTGAGCCTGCTTCTTCTGCTCAGGGGTCCTCTTCTTCAACAGGGGCTTCCCGGCCCCTCCGGATTTCTTCCTCTCTGCCATTCCAACCACATCTCGATTCGTTCGTTCGACCCTTCTCTGACCCGCGCGTATGCGTACGCACGCGTCATTGCGGAGCAACGTGCGCGCGTGCGCGTGCGCGCAAAACTAGGCCGATGAATAACCGGCCCGAATTATTCACGAATATTCAGCCCCGGAGAGGGCGATATTCGTCTTCCGACGACCTTATTCAGCCATTATTCACCCCCTGCCGACCCCACGATCTCCCTGACCCGGGAGACCATGCGGGACACCTTCGCCTGGCTTATCCCGAGGGCGCTGGCTATGTCCTGCTGCCTCTCCCCTCCCATGCTCCTGTCGTAGCATTCCAGGGCCAGGGACCATGCCGGGTCCCCTCTGATGCGCTCCAGGGGATCTGCGGCCACCTCCTGCTTCGGAACATCGTCTGACTTCACCATCGCCGGGAAGCCGTCCCAGTCGGTCATCGGAAGGTGGTAGATCCCGACACCGCCCCGGGCGATGGGCTTCGGGCCTATCCTCCCCACCGAGTACGACTTGACGGTCTGGACCCCGCGGTCCATGGAATCCCAGATGTCGTCCAGGACGCCCATGTACCTCTGTCCGATGAAGTCCTGGATGCTGCGCCTCTCGGACTCCGACGACATGTTGGTCTTGAAGATCAGGCTGGTACCGTCCCTGAACCCGGGGTCCAGGTCGTTCCAGCGCTGCCATCCGAACTCGCACAGGAAGATTCCCGATTCGGACTTGATGAAGTCCCTGAAGTGGTGGCGGAGCCTGTTGAAGACCCCCAGGAGCTCCGCCTGCTCGTAGACCATCCTCGAGGACAGGCACTTGCTGGCGTCGTCCACGATGCAGTATTGCACCGGGGCGTCGTCGATCATCGTGAGGGCCGTGCGGAGGTCGTCGGTGTAGATCAGGTTCACGTTGCTGCGCCCGTACTTCTCCACGGCGATCTCCGCTCTGGCCCTGAACGTCTCCGACTTCCCGCATCCGGGCTTCCCCACTATGCAGCCATGCCTCCACTCGATCTGGTGCCTCTCCTCGTCCGGGAGGTCGACGAAGAACCTCCTGTGCATCTCGTCGGTGATGTCCCTGCTGCGGAAGGTGTCCGGCAGGATGTCCTCCATCGTGATGAGTCCGGAGGGCAGGGACATCGGAGGGATCTCCGTTATCATACCTTCCCCCTGGCGTCCACCACGGCGGACATGTCCACGTCGGACTCCACCGCATCCGGGACCACGGCAGAGGCCGCCTCGAAGAGGGTCGCAGGATCCTCCTCGAAGATCTTCTTCATCTTCTCCACACCGGCGAGCGTGTTGTCGCTCTCCAGGTAGGACTCCAGCCTCTCCAGCTCCTCCTTCACGAACTCCCTGCGGGGGATCTCCAGGGACGCACGCATGGCGTAGGCGATCTGCGTCATGGCGTCCGGGTCCTTGGAGCCCGAGCGGTCGTCCTTGATGTCCCTGACCTCGTTCCCCTGGGGGTCGAAGAACTTGGTCCAGTGGGAGTCCCTCAGCGAGAACCGGATCTGGAAGTAGCCCTCCTCGAGCTCACCCCTCTCGATGGTGCCTCCCATCTCCGAGAAGCGGTCGAGCATCGCGTCGAAGCCGTCGATCTGGTCCTGGACCAGGTCCTTCACCGGGCCGAGGGCCTGGATGATCTGAACGGTCTCCAGCCACTCGTCCCCGGAGACGATCGCCTCCGTCAGGATCTTCGACATCTTCCTCGGCTTCTTCCTCTCCTTCCTGTCACTGCTGCTGTTGCCTTCCTTCTTTCCGAGCATCCCTCTCACGCTCCTTCTCCTTCTCCCTCTGCTTCTGTGCCCACCTCCTCGCCGCCACGCTGAGCGACGCTCCGGGTGCCTTGCTGTACACGTCGGCCAGGAACTCGGCCACCGTGTCGGCCATCCTGATGTTGAGGCTCTGCCTCAGTCTGAAGATCTCGTTGTTGGCCTCGATGAGGTCCCCCTGCATCCTGTCCAGCGCCTTCGCGTCGTGGACCAGGTCCATGCGGGAGACCATCGAGCCGCGGGCGACGCGCACGCTGGTGACGTAGCGGCGCATGTAGAACCTGGGCTCGACCTCGATGGTCGCGTTCAGCCTGCGGACGTACTTCTGCCTCTTCTCCGGCGGGATCTCGTAGGTCTCCCACCACTCGGCCATCAGGAACTTCTTCCTGAACTCCGGGAAGAGAGGGTACGAGGTCACGTCATCCCAGTCCGGCACGAGGTCGGCATTGCTGACGACCTCGTGCTCCACGTGGAACAGCAGGCGCTTGAACAGCTCCCTGTTGGATTGCTCCTGCCTGTACGTCCTCCCGTCCTTGGTGTAGAGGATCCAGTGCTCCCCGTACGTGGACTTGTCCGGATTGAAGCAGCGGATCATGATGTACCGGGTCCTTCCGGACACGATGTATCCGGCGATGTACCCGATGACCAGCGGGACGTACCAGTAGGCGTCCACCCCCACGTACGCGACCGACAGCGGCGGGAGGTACTGGGCGACGATCTGCACACCCACGAAGAGGAACAGGAGCAGCGTGAAGGCGTCCACCGGGTAGAGGAAGTAGGTCTTCTTCTGCACGGCGGCGCCCATGGCCACGCCCAGGACCACGACCATCGTGGTCATGACGATCATCGTGACGGTGTCCGTCAGATCACCCCCATGAACGACAGTGTGGACACGGCGAACAGGATCCCGAACACCGGGGCCTTCCACCACTGGTGATGCCAGATGGTTATCGCCAGATGGAGTCCGAACACCCCGAGCCCGAAGAGGCTCCATGTGTAGTCGTTCAGAATCCCACCCACATTGAGGGCGACGACCACGGCGGCGAACACGCCGATGCCGTAGATCATCGCCTTGTACGCGTCGTTCCGGAAAACCGCCCACAGGAGGTTGGCCACGCACCAGATGGTACCCAGGTACCCGCAGACGTCTCCGATGGAGAGCTCGATCATCTCAGACCCTCCTCAGGATGACCAACAGGACCACGAACAATGCCAGAGCGCCTCCGAGCATCGCATAGGTCCACACGTTCGGAGAGTCGGAGGGGACCACGAACAACGGCTGAACCGTGGAGGATCCGAGCCTGTATCCGTTTGTGGAGTCTGCGGTCAGATACTGATTGCCTCCGTATCCGACGGAGTTCCCGTCCCTGCCATCGACATCCACGCCCACGAGTACATGTCCGTTCTCGAACACGAGCACGGTGTCCATCCCCATGGCCTCCAGAAGGGAAGCCAGAAGGAAGGCATGGTCCTCGCAGTCTCCTTCGCCGGAGATCAGCGTCTCCGCCGGGTACTGCCAGTAGTCCGATGCACCGTGGACGTCCGTATCCGACCTGTACTCTATGATGCTGTGGACTACGGCCACCGTGAAGTCGGCGCGGAACAGGTCGCTCATCATCGGCGTCGCCTCGACGATTCTGTCCGCGAGTGCTCTCACGGCGGGATCGTCCGGCATCACGAATGTGAACGCCCGGTACTGCTCTATCCCCATCCTGGGGACCGGGACCGAGCCGTAGTAGTCCTCGAGACCCGACGGGATGTCGACACTGAGATCGTAGTTGCCATAGACGACATCCAACCTCTCGATGTCACCTCCGGCGTCTGCCTCGACGGGGGCGAAGATGTTCCAGAACGGGATGGCTACGACCAGCAGCATGACCGTCACCACAAGGATCTGCAATCCCCTCATACCGACCTCAGAACACCAGCCCCGCGATGAACCCGGCCAGGAAGTATCCGGCTACGGCCACCACGATTCCGATGACAATCAGCCACGGGTTCCTTACGAAGAACCCGGCGATGGCCACAATCGCCCCGATCAGGATGATTATGATCTGCACGAGCGGAACGATGTCCACGGTCTTCGGGACGTCGGGGACCCCGGGGTTGGTGAACCCGATCAGGCCCAGACGCTCCATGGAATCGACCGTGAGCTCCACGGACGACACCTCCGTGCCGTTATGGACGATGTTGGCCGTGTCCATGTTGCAGCCGGAGATGTCCACTATGAATCCTCCGTCCGTGGATCCGTCCCATGACTCCAGTGACGGTACCCCTGTGGCCCAGACCATCGCCATCCCGTTGACGTCCATGTCATGCTGACCGACGGAGATCTCTGTCGAATCGTAGACGAATGGCGTGTAGACGGCATCCTCTGCTATGAGGGCACCCTCAAAGTAGATGTCCCCGTAACAGTAGAGATCCATGCTCTCGGGGGAGATGCGGATCTCCTCCGAGGTCGCCCCTGTTCCGAGCTCTGCTATCTGCTCCATTGCTGCGAGGTACATCAGAGAGGCCTGCTGAGCGGTCAACGGGACCTCCGTCTGGGTTCCCGACGTTATGGATGACGGCTTGAGCAGCGCCGAGCTCTCACCGATGGCATCGTAGAGGTTCCATGCGACCTCCCCTGCATAGTTGGCGGATCTGGATGCCTCGTTGAGGGCGTCGACGACCGAGTCGTATCCCATGACCACGGGCCTCAGGTCCACTGTGTTGTCATCGACCCTGTTCCCGTTCTGGTCGTCATAGGAGACCGTCATGGTGAGCGTGTCGGTCACGATCGACTGTCCGTTGCGGACAACGACGAGGGAATCCCCCGATTCATAGACGAACGCATATCCGTCCCCGCTGCGGAGGAGCAGGCATCCGCCGGGCATCAGCCCATCATGGGATACGCTCCCCGAGATGTTCTGTGACAGGTATGTGGGGCCGACCTCTAGCTCGTACCATCCGGATGTCACTCCGAGATCCTCGAGGTCGTTCTGTCCCTCGCGGAGCTCGGTCGTGGCCCCGGTCGTCAATGACGTAAGGGCACCGGAGCCACCGACGCTGTACATGATGTTGGTGCGGTCCGAGTACCCCTCCTCATCGGAACCGACCACGTCCAGATAGACACGGTAGGAGGATGTCGTCGGGGTCGCGTACCTCATCAGCTCGGAGGAGAACACACCGTCTCCGGCCCATGTTCCCGAATCCCAGCCGTAGCCGAGCTCCATGCTGTCGTAGGCCTCCCCCTTCTCGGCCCAAAGGTTCCTGTAATCCGACCATGACGCGGTGAACTCGTTCCAGGCGCTGGTCAGGTTATAGTTGTAGATCAGTGAGTTGTAGATCAGTGAGGATTCCTCGAGGATCTTGTCTCCGTCGTAGTCCGCCGTGTCCGACCACAGATAGGCCGCCGCCGTCTCCGCCTGGAGGTCGAAGAAGGACTCGACGAAGGACCAGAGCTGGGCATCGTTGAGTGCGAGCTGCGACCACATCCCCGAGGCGGTTCCGTAATTGCTGCTCAGAAGCTCGGCCTGCGCCTGCCTGAACGCCGCGTTGACCTCGCTCTGATCGCCTCCGTCCGGTACATCGCCACTACCCCAGTTGGAGGCCAGATAGGATGCCGCATAAGTCACGACGAACGTTATGACGAATATCGCCCCGGCGATCAGCAGAGGGTTGGCATCGGTCTCTTCGACGATCTCGCCGTTGTCGATGGCCACCCCCAGAGGACATGCGAGCAGCATGACCGCACAGAGGACCCCGATGATGGCCGTGTTGCGTCTCCTCCCCCCGAAGGGGGAAGTTGTTTCACAGTTGCCCATCGACTTCACCTCAGATGTACCAAAGGATAGCGCCGATGACGGCCACGACCGCTGCGAGGGCGATCACATAGTAATTGCGGACATAAGCACCGGCTGCGAGGGCGATGATCCCGATTGCCACCATCGCCAGCCCCACGAACGGAACAGGATCCGACTCGGCCGGGGCAGGACCGGGGTCGCTCAGGGAGACCTCTACGGTCGTGTGGTACTCGTCGGTTATCGTCTGCCCGTCGATGGTCGATGTCACACGCTGCGTTATGGTGTAGGTGCCGGGCTCGGCATAGGTGTACCTCGTGACCCCGGAGTTCGACTGTACGAAGCTTCCTCCGCTGGTCCACTGGTAGAACGTCATGTCGGCGTTCGTCGCTGTCGAGGTGACGATCACGGTCAGCCCGTCGGTATCCACTGTGAATCCGGCGACCGGCACGGTGGAGCCCTCGGTGACTGTCAGGCTCCACGACATCGTGAACTGCCCGACGGTGAGAGTGACGTTGTAGGTCTGTCCCACGTAGGCCGTGCTGCTCGGTATCCCGGAGACGGTCACATAGTTGCTCCCGACGGTTACGTCCAGGAACGGACATCCAGAGACGACGGGCTCGACCCCGCTGGTCTCGATTCCGAGCGTGAATGTGTACTGGTGGTTGTACTGAACGGAGTCGTTCGGGGTCCTGTCAGCGATCAGTAGGCTCTCTGTCTCCGACGTGGATCCGTTGGCGTTCGTCGCCACCGCTCTGACGGTGTACGATCCGGAGCTGTCGTAGGTATGTGTGACTCTGGAACCGGAACCGGAGGTCCCGTCTCCGAAGTCTATCGTGATTCCGGATGCGTTCTCCGCGTCGACCTCGAAGGTCACCCTGTACGGGTTTGAGGGGTCGATGGTATAGCTGAGATCGTTGATGACCGGTGCCCCTTCAGATGTCTGCTCCTCGGAAACCGCTATCACCACCGTCTCGGTCGTGGATTCGTATCCGTCGTGAGACGCTGTGATCCTCAGCGTGAATGAACCGCCCTCGGTAGGTGTCCCCGATATTGTGTGTCCCGACACGGAGAGCCAGTCGACTCCTGATATGGAGATCTGCGCATCGGACGGGGTGGTCTGGACATTGTACTCGTACTCGTAACCAACCGTGGCTTCTGTTCCGCCCTTGGAATCAATGGTGACGGACTCGCCGACGACGATGATCTCGAGCCACCATGCGTTAACCTGGCCATCCTTGTCCTCGGACAGGAGGAAACGCAGGGATCCGAGCTTCTGGATGTTCTCGGCATGGACTATGGACGTCCCGTCGCCGTTGTCGGTCCTAACGAATCCGGCTCCGCCGGGTATGGAGCCGATGTAGAACGTTTTCGTCTCTCCCCATTCGCTGAGGGTCACATTCCCGCCCTGGAGCAGATAGAGTGTGCGGGCTCCGCTGTTGTAGATCTTGTCCACATTGTTGGCGATGCCGGAATATGCGGCATCCGGACTGCTTCTATTGGGATCGTCTGACGGCTTCCATGATCCCAGATCTGTGACAGCATCGCTCTCATCATCAGATGTCATGACGATGAAACAAGTCATCGCCATCACTGCAACCATGGCGAGGGAAAGGAGTTTGATGCTGGCCTGGTGCTGCAATCAGATCACCCCGGCATACAGCAGGACGGTGACGACTCCGGCGATCAGGGTGATGACCGCGAGGAACCAGTTCTTTGAGATGAAGGTCGCGATTCCGAGTATGGCGGTGACGATCAGCGCGAGGATCCAATATGGGAACTCTCCTGAATCGTCTTCGTCCCCTCCGGGGGTGGTGGTCTCTGTCCAGTGGGCGATCAGCGTCGCGTTGGATGAGGGTGCGTAGCTGTCGCCTGCACCGCCGACACGCTCATCACCGACGAACCATCCGTCGAAGCTGAATCCGTCGCGTACGGCATCGGGCAGCTCGATGGACTCTCCATCCTGGCACTGAATCGTTCCGACATCGACGGAGCCTCCCGCCGCATCGAATGTGATCGTGAATGTCTCCGTCTCATCTCCGATGGGGGACCATCCGGCATAGAGTGTGATGGCCTCGGTCACGAGGGAGCTCCAGTCATAGGGCTGGGTGCATCCCTCGTCGGTGAACCATCCTGTGAAGGTGAAACCGTCCCTGACGGGCTCGGCGGGCTCCTCTGCTGCGACCGCGTTCTGTCCGGCGGACTCCATCTGGATCCTGTCCACGTTGCTGCCGCCGTTGCTCTCGAAGTCTATCCACGGGTAGCCCGCGATGGTGATCTTGTAGACGGCGATGCTGTGG
>ERZ779877.2878-NODE-2878-length-11917-cov-4.456753_pt1 | contig 11917 bp, 10 predicted proteins | sample MGYA00511556_ERZ779877 | MGnify/ENA primary metagenome ERZ779877 (study PRJEB29588, sample SAMEA2159338) | human gut metagenome | biome: human gut; feature: human-associated habitat; material: faeces | place: Denmark | collected 2008/2010 ... | reverse complement strand
GGTAGAATCTTGCTCTCTGCTGCTCCAAACCTCCTTTCACTTTACAACGGACATTTTTTCAGCAAAAAGCAGGGTGTGTATTTGTAAACATTTTGTGAACGAGTTGCCATCGCCCGCCGTTCGTTGCTGCGACTTTTTTTCTGTTTTTATGGCATCGCAGCAGCGGGATTACGACATACCAATGGTGACATTGGCGTTACCATTAGTAAGGCTCGACCGGAGCGTTTTTCCTCCTCTACCCTTACTACAATCTCAAAAACGCTTTTTGGCAAAGTCTCAGATAGTATTTTGATAAGGGACGACCTAAAATAAAGAAGCAAGCCGAAAAATCAGCTTGCTTCCTATATGGTACAGAGGTTACCTGCGCATTCACAAAATTGTTACAACTTATTCTTGAATTATGGGTTGTCTCTGCCCTAAAAACGTGGTATACTTATTATGCAGATAGACTATCTGTCTGACATACTATGATTAGGAGGTTACGCCATGTATCGTTTTCATGATGCACAGTCCGGCTTTATTCGAATGCGGCATTGGTGCGTTCCCCAGGTATGGAGAGGTCGTATCAAAATCGTTTCTGTTGGCGCATAAGATAGACTGTTAATCGGTCTGCTTATGCGCTTTTTTTCAAATATTACAAGTTGGATCAATAAAGCGAAAGGAGCTATAAAATGAAAAGGCCGTGTGCTTTAATTTCTTTGACTTTGATTTTTGCCCTTATGCTGTCGCTTAGTGCAACTGCACATGCAAACGAGAGTATTTCCGATTACGATAGCCCAAAAGCCAGTAGGGAAAATAGCTACCGCATTGATTTTCAGAACGATATACTGTTCAACTCACCCACGATGCGTAGCAACCTGAGTACAATTTCTGAAAGCCTCGATGAAGTTGTGTTTACTGTTGACGCTGGGGATGATACATTTACTGTCGGGTATTATTTAGGAGACGAAATATATTCCTTGGAAAAAATAATGCAGCAAATCGAGATAACTGTGGATGAAATCAATTCTGACGTTAAGACCGAGGCCCGAGTTTCGTCAAACAATCATATTTTGCTGAGTGATTTACAACTAAAGTATATTGTTGTTGATACTACCGCACCTGTTTCTGACATTGAACTATCCCTTTCTGGTGTGATGTCAAGTAGACGCATCTCCAAAACACCGACAGTGGAAGAAATCTCTGAGCACAAAGCAGTTGAGAATACCCTGAAACGAGTCAATACAATTGACGGCAGTTACCATCACCTTGAAGTAATTTGGGATCAGGCTTATACATATTGGTACAATCAACTAGCGGGGACGGATAATATGTGCTCGCCATCTATTTCCGCACCCCATGGTGGTGATGGGAACAATCGTTATGCGTCTGGATATCAATGGTTTCCAAATGAAGTTGATGTAAATTTCTATACAGATGTGGCTGAGAATGAAAATCGAACAAAACTGTGGTATAAATACGATCAAAGCACGTTGAATAATTTGAATGTTGATTCAAATGAAGCACTTGAGATGGAAGTTGTTTTCTATAACTACAACAAGTCGTCAACAAGTCAGAACGACAAAGGCAATGCGTTTCAATTGATAAAAAGCGGGTCAACATGGGCAACTAATCAGCCGAATAGTTACAGAGATACTAACTTTTTAGATAATAATCAGGAAGTGAGTTTTTGCGTTGGTGTGGATGACACGTCCGACTTGGTTGCCGGAAGATGGTATTATTGGTATATAAACGGAACAAAAGGAACTACTGCCAATAACTATCCCAATGATGGTCGATTCAAGGTGACTGCTCAAAGAGGATATCGTTTGCTTGGTAGCGGTACATGGAGCGTTTTTGCGGATGAACACGAAGCCATCCGCAGTCTTGGCATCCCATCAAATCTGAATTGGGTTCCAGCAGATGAAAACGCTTGGACTTATGCGGCTGCAAACGACGATTGGAATTTTGATTCATCGACAGACCCTGTTAAATAACATGGAGATCGGTTTATGTTCTTGGCGATTATTTCTTTGCTAATATATATTGTTCAAATATGTATTGCTGTCATGATTGCATCCGTAATACCCATCTTCGCTTTCAAAAAGTGGAGGCGAAAAAAAGTATTTATGCTATTGTTATTGCTCTGCTTATCAATAGAATTATTAGGTATTGCACACTTGGCGAATAACCCTTTTTTGATATGCCAAGAAGAATACCGCGAATTTGTCTCGGAAAAAGATAAACAAAATATCATTGCATTTAATTCGGGTATTTACAGCAAACAAATTCCGGTCATACCAGTTTGCATCGTGGTTAAGCACGCTGATGATATTTCAATTGTCGTCGAAACCTATTATTTGATATTTGGACACACTGAAATGCTTATCGGTGATGATGGTCCTACCTATTTGCGTACTCTATTTTAATCGAAATAGTGTTTTTAATTATTAGTGCAGATCATCAAACTGGTGCTTGGGTCATTCCATTTTGCCACAAATGAGCTGACCATCGTTGTAATAGCGAGGACTTGAAAGTCCTCGCTATTAGCATACATCGTCTTATATATTATATCTGTTTTTCCATCTTCGTTTTTGCTGCTTTCCCTACTTTCTAGCACACTCCCCATCAAGCCCCAAAAGGATTTTTAATCCATGATCCAGCTGCGGCAGAATGTATTCCAGACACTCCCGCACCGCCTTCGGACTGCCCGGCAGGTTGACGATCAGCGTGCGTTTGCGGATCCCGCTTGCCGCTCGGCTTAACATCGTCCGCTTTGTAAATTGTAAGCTGTATGCCCGCATCGCCTCCGGGATACCCGGAACCATCCGTTCCGCGACCGCCAGCGTCGCCTCTGGCATCACGTCGCGCGGAGAAAATCCCGTTCCGCCCGTTGTTAAGAGCAGATCGGCCTTTCCCTCATCGCAGATCTCCTTCATCACCTCTTCCAACATCGCCTGGTCGTCCGGCAGCACCTTCTGCCAGACCACCTCATAACCAGCCTCTCTCACCATTTCTGCGATTACCGGACCACTCACGTCCTCCCGTTTTCCCGCGTACCCGGAGTCACTGGATGTAATAATTGCTACTCTCATTAGTTTCCCACCTCTCTTTGATCTCTTTCCTACGCTTCTTCCAGAATTTCCAGATAGCCGTTGCCGGTGAGTTCAGCAAAAACCGGAGCAACTTTTTCAGGCGGGAGGCTCAGAACATTTGCAAGTTCCTGAGCACTCAGACCGCCGTCCTCGAAGGTGTACAAGAGCGCGCCGGTGAGCTTGGCTTCTGCGGAGAGGTTCGTATCCAGCAGGAGGCGGGTGGGTACAGCGGTCATGTGAGTGTGGTTGTAGTAAGTGATCATAGTGTTTCTCCTTTCAATTTTGAAAAACTTTGTTTGAAGGGCGGCTTGGAAGCGAAGCTGTTTGCCTTTCACTTTACAACGGACAATTTTCAAGAGAAAAACAGGGGTCGAGAGAAAATTATTTTCCCCTTCTATATAACCAACGGACAAAATAAATCAGAGTGTCACGATTTTGTCTCGCAGACGTTTTCCTCTCTACTTTACAACGGACATTTTTCCCCAAAAACTTGGCACCCTTTTTCAAAAAACTTTTCTTGCCTCTGATCCTCCCTCTACTTAGCTAAGTGAATCAGAGATCGGTTTTGTCCCAGATTTCTCAAAAAAGTTTCGGAGACGGCGAAACAATCTCTGTGCGCTGCTCCAAATTGCCCTTTCTACTTTCCAACGGACAAAATGATGCGCGGTGTCACGGTTTTGTCACAACGAGGGCAAAAAAGAAGCGCCTGCCACTACGACAAGCGCTTGGATTTGCATCAATTATTCGAGCAAATCCTCTATATCTCTTTGATTGTATTCAGTTTTTTGCATCAGCCGACAGACACCGTCTGCCTCGTCCCGCTGCTGCAAAAGCTGGGCAAACGCCCGATAGAGTGCGGCCTGCCGACGCTCGATCACGCCGCGATTCTGCTGCATGGCATCCGCTGCTTTGCGGATGGACAGCCCCTCGGAAAAGCGTTTCCGGAAGAGATCGGCGTAGTCGTTGAGCACCGTTTTGAGCGACTGCTGGGCAAATGCGAGATCCTCACACATGGCCTGATATGCCTCGCGGTTGGATATGCCGATGTACTGCTTCCGCTCCCGGATGAGCTTGTATCGCCGCAGGTCCATCCGGTAGTTTTCGCAGATGTCCTTGGCGTATTCGTAGTAGGTTCTGCTGCAACGGATGGCGCGCTCCGCGTACTCGTCATCAACATAAGTGAAGGGCTTGCTCTTGGGCTCCGGAAAGCCGTCCTCATACACTTCGCGGACGGTGCCTTCGTCGATCTCGCGCCGGGTCTGGCGGACGTATTTGTCCCGCAGCACACCATCCACCTCGACCTGCTCGCAGAAGGATGTGTACCGGATGAGGTAGTAATGCTCGTTGTCTTCTTTGGCAAAGCTGGCGTCCTTGCAGACCACGATGGACTCGCCGGTGTCGATGTCCTTGAGCACCCGGACAACGAAGATGGGCTTTCCGTCGTACCGCGTATAAAACCCGGCAAATACCCGTTTGAGTGCCATAAGAAAGCCCTCCTTCCGCTGATTTTCTTACAGTATAGCACAGTTTTTGACGAAGAGAAAGAGCGGCGTTGAGACGGAGAAAACTGAGATTTGAGAGAATAGCAAGCACAGCCGCTGTCCGGACACGCGGCGATTTTGGGATAATCCCAAGCCCTTATGATATTGACGCCGAGCGGAAAATGAGAAGTAAAACTGCTGCCAAGATATACGAACGATCTATGCGTAAGAGTCTTGCATGCAAGCTGTTTTTGAAATTAGAGAGTTTCGCAACGTGATGCGAAGTTCTCTTGCCTTGTGTTCGAGAAAGATGTATAATAAAAACATTATTTGTAGCCGGAGGTCGAACAGGAATGGCTATTTCGTATAATAAGCTCTGGAAACTGCTCGTCGATAAGAAGATGAGCAAAGCTGATCTGCGCAAAGCGGCAGGCATCGCGCCGAACACCATGACCCGGCTGCGGCGGGATGAAGAGGTTACGCTGTCCGTGCTCAATAGAATCTGCGTTGCGTTAGATGTCAATATCGGAGATGTGATGGAATTTACCAATGACGAAAGGGATGGAGAATACGATGGCTGACACAAAGCTTTTCAACATAAAGGGCGCAGTAAAAGAATATCAAAGCGGTACTGTCACACTTGAGAAAGAACTTCAGACAGTGATTGAAAATAATATGAATATCTTCTTCGGGGTAACATTTCTTGCCTCTGAGTATCGCACAACGGATGGTGGACGCATGGACAGCATTGGCATTGACGAAAACCATTGCCCTGTCATCTTTGAATACAAGCGGTCTGTGAAGGAGAATGTGATTAACCAAGGTCTATTTTATTTGAACTGGCTTTTGGATCATAAAGACAGTTTCAAAGTGCTTGTAATTGAAAAGCTGGGTTTAAAAGCGGCTAATAACATTGATTGGAGTATGCCGCGAGTTGTATGTGTCGCGGGTGACTTCACAAAATATGATGAGTCTGCAATCAAACAGATGAACCGCAATATTAGTTTGATCCGATATAAGAAATTCGGAGAGGACCTGCTTATGTTCGAGCAAGTCAATGAGAATGTTGTCTCCGCTATTCCGGATAATGAACCCGTCAGCAAAACAAATCCCCTGCGCCGGCTGGCAGAACAATGTTATCGGGGACCTGAATCGTCAAACTGTTCAGGAAGTCTGGGAAACTTCAGACAAGATAAAGGAACTAAGACAAATAAAATGGTCGCGTTTCTCGCAGTGTGTTGACTGTAAGGATAGAGGCTATTGTACAGTCTGCATGATGTGGAATTCAAATGAGAATTCTGATGGCGATCCGTTTAGAATCAATGAGCACCGTTGCAATGTTGCGGCTATAACCCACAGAAAGGTTGACAGCGTTTTACAAGAAACATATCCTGCAGAAGAATAGGCTCTCTTGACCTCTGCAATGGAGGATATATGTCTCTGAAGATTCTTATATGGGAGTCGTGCTAATCATGGAAAAAATCACAATTAAGAATGCATACGAAAACAATTTAAAACACCTGAACTTGGAAATTCCTTTGAACGAATTCACCTGTGTGACTGGTTGTTCAGGGTGCGGCAAATCTTCTCTGGTATTTGAGACGATATACGCAGAGAGCCAAAGGGCCTTCCTTGAGGGAATGACCGGAAATATTTATGGGCAGAAGCTGATGAACAAACCGAAAGTGGGTTCTATTGAAAATCTGCGTCCAGCTCTGAATATTTCTCAAAACTACTACAATGTAAATCCTCGTTCCACTATTGGCACCACTACAGAGATATCCTACTATCTCAGATCCTTATTCGCGATTGTCAATAGTGACCAGGCATCAAGTGTTTCGGAAAAATTGTTCTCGTCAAATAATCCAAAGTCTTTTTGCCCTCACTGTGCCGGCCTCGGTGTGGAAACTGTAGTATCAGAATCTCTCCTGATCCCAGACCGCGATGTTACCTTGAGAGACGGTGCGATTTTGTATTTTAAAGGCTCGCCGGAAAGCAAGGAACAAAAATATTTGGAGGCATTGTGCGAACATTATGGAATTGACATAGATAAAACGGTCTCTCAACTCAGTAATAACGAGCTTCATCAATTGCTTTATGCCGATGACCAGATCAGATACAAATTGGCATACAAGGAGGGCAAGAGAAGAAAACAGCACTATGTGATGCTTCGTGGAGCTGTACCCGCCATATTAGAACGGACATCAGGCGGCGATTCATCCGCCCCCTCGATTGTTTATGCCAAGTACATGGAAGAAATTCCTTGCCACGTATGTGGCGGTGCCAAACTGCGTAAAGAAGTGTTGGAGTACAAGATTGGCGGTCTAAATTATGATGATATCGAAAGTATGGAACTGACAGGGTTGTATTCCTGGATGAAAAATTTCAAAGACGATCGAATCTCATTGTCCAAAAAGGAGCTCGTTGGGCAACTGATAAACAGTATTCTATGCAAGCTAAGCGTATTAATACAGCTTGATGTAGGGTATCTGTGCCTTAACAGGTCTATTCCTACTCTCTCTGGTGGAGAAAGGCAGAGGGTTAGGATAGCCATTCAACTCACGTGTTCCCTGAAGGGATTGATCTATATTCTAGATGAGCCATGTAAAGGGCTGCATTATAGAGATATCACCAAAATCGTAAAAGCCACCAAGGATTTGATTCACCGTGGAAACACTGTCATTGCAATAGAGCACAATAAACAATATATCTCATCTTCAGACTGTATAGTAGAACTTGGGCCTGTTGGGGGGCCTGATGGAGGATACTTGATCAGTCAGTCAAGTATGCCCCCAAAGACCGAGTATCAGCTTGCTTTTAAACAAACATTGAAAGCGCAAGATTATTTTGAAGTTAATAATATCAACTTCAGAAACATTCATGGACAGAACGCACGCTTTCCTATAGGTGGAATTACCTGTATAACTGGCGTTTCCGGTTCCGGAAAATCAACACTGGCGTCGGTCGTTGCAAGATATTTCTCCAGAAAATCCGATAAAACCTACTGCACTGTTCAGGGCGGAAAGAATATTCGCCGAGTAATACAAGTTAACCAGGCCCCTATAGGGAAAACGCCAAGATCAACAGTCGTTTCTTATTTGGAAATCTTTGATGAGATTCGCATGCTGTTTTCAAAGACAGACACTGCCAAACAGATGAAAATTGACGCCTCATCATTCAGCATGAATGTTAAAGGTGGACGCTGTGAGTGCTGCCAAGGCACAGGCCTTCAGAAGATTGAGCTTAACTATCTGCCTGATTCCTACATAACATGTCCTGAATGCGGAGGGAAGAGATTCAATGAACGAGTATTATCTGTAAAATACTGCGGGAAAACAATTCGAGATATCCTAGAAACACCTATCGATAATATTATTGATGTATTTAAGGGAACCAAAAAAGTCTACCCAACTTTGGATAGTATGATCGAATTAGGTTTAGGATATTTAAAATTGGGGCAGATGTCCATGAATTTATCTGGTGGCGAGGCACAGCGCGTAAAACTAGCAAAGGCATTAAGTTCTTCGTCTAACGGCAGAAATTTATATATTCTGGACGAACCGACATCCGGCTTGAATGATGTAGATATTGATAAATTTATCCAGGTTCTATCTTTATTGCAGCAGAATCGGGAAACAGTCATAATTATCGAACACAATGTTGAATTCATTGCAATGGTTTCGGATTATATTATTGACTTTGGTATATTCGGCGGTGAAGCCGGTGGAAAAATTGTTGCGCAGGGTCCACCTGAAGCAGTATTTGACAATGAGGCCTCTTCGCTATATTGTCTGGACAAGCTGACATATTAAATGTATCGGTCAATTATGAGAGGAGAGGTTTAATGCCTACTGAAAGAATCATCAAGCAATGCTCAATTGTACTTACGCGCGGTTGCAATTTGCGTTGCAACTTTTGTTATGTTAAAAGTACAGGATATGTAGAGAATGATAGAATTGAATACAATGATCTTAAAAGTATAGTCGATTTTTGTTGTGAAGCAAAAGTAAAATACATATTCTTTACTGGAGGAGAACCTCTTACATACTTACACCTCCCCCAAATTTTGCGATATATCAAAACAAGGCATCATGCCATGACAACTGCAATTGCAACGAACGGAGTGTTGCTTAAAGATGCAGAACTGTGCAAAACGTTAGTTGATAGCGGTCTTGGATACATTGATGTGTCCATGAAGGGAAAGAATCGGCGGGAATGGTGTGAAATGACGGGGTATGATGGTTCTGAAGCACAACTGCAGGCCATTCGCAATTTAGCCTCATTGCCCATAGTTTTTACATGTTCTATGGTGATAACGCCTGAGAATGTTCAATCCCTCTGTGAGTCTGTTCAAATTGCTCACGATAATGGTGCAAAGCAATTCTCGTTCACATTTATTATCGATAATGATGATGCAAAGGAAAAAGATCTGACTTACCTGCAAAAACATGATCCCATAAAGTTGGTCAGCGATTTTATATCTCAAATCGATAAATTGAGCGCCATTACTGATGACTGGTGGGTTGAATACAGCTTCCCGATGTGCATGTATACCGAGGAGCAATTGAAACTTCTAAAAGGCAGGCTGGCAACGCCCTGCCAGATTCACCTGAAAAATGCCGTGACATTCAATACGAAGATGGAATTGCTTCCATGTGACATGTACATTTATCAGCGGTTGGGAAAGTTCGGTAGAGATTTTTCGTCTTATCAAGGCTTTCTGTCATTAACCGAAAGTGCTAACTACAGCAAAACGATGGACGAGATCCGCAGGTTGCCATCTGATGAGTGTACCACTTGCGAGCACTTTGGCGTGTGCTATGGTGGATGCCCCGTTCTTTGGAAGAATTACTCGTTTTCTGCGTTGAAGGAATTTAAAGCAAAAGCCCACCATTCAGGCGTTTCAGGAGAATGAGGAAGAAGTCTCTTGGCTTCAGGAGCTAGAAATATCTTATTTGCAATCCCAGCGTGAGATGTTATATTCTTTCGTGCAATTGGCTTCAATATCGATTATATCCCATTATACCCTTGATTTCGCGGGTATAATGGGGTATAATTCTGCATAGAATAGTATCTCACAGGAGGCGCGCTATGGACTTATCTGAAATGCAAACCCGCGTGGCGGAGCTGGAACAGCAAATTTCTGTTTTGCCTGCCGGTTCCATTACGAAGAAAACCGTCAACGGCAAGGAGTATTTTTACCACCGTTGGACGGAGAACAAAAAGCGGCGGGAGAAGTATATTCCTGCTGACGAATTGGAGAATTTCCGCGCCCAAATCGAGCGGCGGAAGGAGCTGGAGCAGGAACTGAAAGCGCTGAAAAAGCAGCTGCCCAAGGCGAAATCTGCGAACCTTTCCGCGTTTACCACCAATGTCCGCACCGGCGAGGCGCTGCGTTCCTTTGCGGCGTCTGTTTGCGGCTATCGCAGGCGCGAGTGCTTCCGGCAGCTGCACGACTTTGTCTACGGCGAGCCGCAGGACAAGGTGTTCATTCTCTACGGCCTGCGCCGGACGGGGAAAACCACCATGATCCGCCAGATTTTTGCGGAGATGAACGACGCAGAGCTTGCCAAGGCAGCGTTCATTCAGATCACCGCAAAAGACACGCTGGCAGACGTGAACCGCGACCTCAAGGCATTGGAAGCGCAGGGCTTTCGCTATGTGTTCCTCGACGAGGTGACGCTGATGGAGGATTTTATCGAGGGCGCGGCGCTGTTTTCTGACGTGTTTGCGGCCTGCGGTATGAAGATCGTGCTCTCCGGCACGGACTCGCTGGGCTTCCTCTTTACAGAGGACGAGCAGCTTTACGACCGCTGCGTTCTGCTGCACACCACATTCATCCCTTACCGCGAGTTTGAATCTGTCCTCGGCGTTCGCGGCATCGACGAGTATATCCGCTACGGCGGTACCATGAGTCTCGGCGGCGTTCACTACAATGAGACCTCCACCTTTGCCAGCAAGGAAAGCACCGACGAATACGTGGACACCGCCATCGCCCGCAACATCCAGCACTCCCTGCGCTGCTATCAGTATGAGGGGCATTTCCGCCATTTGCGGGATTTGTACGACAAGAATGAGCTGACCAGCGCCATCAACCGTGTGGTAGAGGACATCAACCACCGCTTCACGCTGGAGGTACTGTCGCAGGATTGGAAGTCACACGACCTTGGCATTTCCGCCAGCAACCTGCGCCGGGATCGGAAGAACCCGACGGACATCCTCGACCGCATCGACCTTGCGCTTGTCACCGACAGCCTGCGGAAGCTGCTGGAGATCCGCAACAGGGCAGAGCAGACCGTAGCGCTGGACAATGTTCACGCGGCGGAGATCAAGGAGTATCTGGATTTGCTGGATCTGACGCGGGAGATCGATGTGCTGCACCTGCCGGATGTCAGCACGAAATCCAGCCGCACGGTGATCGCGCAGCCGGGTCTCCGCTATGCGCAGGCGGACGCGCTGATCCGCAGTCTGCTGCTGGATGAAACGTTCAGCGCCCTGTCTCTGGCGGAGCGCACCGCCGTGCAGCAGCGCATCCTGACCGAGATCAAAGGGCGGATGCTGGAGGATATCGTCCTGCTGGAAACCAAGCTGGCGAACCCCAAGAAGCAGGTATTTGTCCTGCAATTCCCCGTGGGCGAATTTGACATGGTGGTGTTTGACCCGGAGGCAGGCTCCTGCCGGATTTTCGAGATCAAGCACAGCGAGGAAGCTGCGTCGCAGCAGTATCGCCATTTGATCGATGCGAAAAAATGCGCCCAGACCGAGCACCGCTACGGCCCGATCACCGGAAAGTTCGTCCTCTATCGCGGGGAAAGTCAAGTGGTTGAGGGCATTCAGTATCAGAATGTGGAAGAATATCTGAGAAACCTTGCATGATAACAGTTCAATAAAAACTCAGGCAGCCTCTGGTTGAAACCAACCGGAGGCTGCCTTTTACTTATTGAATCGAACTTGTTTATCCGATATGCTGTAAACAAGTTTGCCGGAATTGACTTGACGTATGACAAGTAGCAATACGCAAAAATCGTGCGGCGAGACTGCACGGATGCAGTTGATGACGAAAACAATAATGTTCTAAATAGCACGCATCGCTCATTCCATCAATCATTTTCTCGATTCACATGAGTGATGCCCTCCGAACTGGCACGATCAACGCGCGAAAACCTCTGCCTATCCGCAGAAATTTTCGGATTCTTCCCTTGGGTACCTTTTCAAACGGATTCCAATCCGTTATAATATACATACCAACCTAACGAATAACGCGAGGTGCCGCCATGAAAACGAAAGATACGCCGAAGCAATACGTTATCTACTCCCGCAAGTCCAAATTCACCGGCAAGGGCGAGAGCATCGAGAACCAGA
>ERZ779877.2877-NODE-2877-length-11918-cov-6.862092_pt1 | contig 11918 bp, 4 predicted proteins | sample MGYA00511556_ERZ779877 | MGnify/ENA primary metagenome ERZ779877 (study PRJEB29588, sample SAMEA2159338) | human gut metagenome | biome: human gut; feature: human-associated habitat; material: faeces | place: Denmark | collected 2008/2010 ... | reverse complement strand
GCCCTGCCGATGGGGCGGCAGGTCATCCAGCGGCTGACCGTCGAAGAGGATACGGCCCTCGGCCGCACCGTGGGGGCGCAGGGCGGGCTTCAGCTGGCGGAGGAGAGTGGTCTTGCCGCAGCCGGAGGCACCGCAGAGGACCCAGAACTCGCCCTGACGGACCGTGAGGGACACATCCGCCAGCGCGGGGCGGGGCTGCTGGGGATAGGTAAAACCAAAATGCTCCAAGCGCAGCAGTTCAGGCACGGGGCGTCCCTCCTTTCCGGACGAGATAGCGGCGCCGGGACAGGGCGTCCAGCAGCACCGGCGTAAAGCAGAGCAGGCCGTAAACGGCGAAAAAGCTGACCGTCAGCGGTGTGACGGGGCCGCTGAGCAGCATGGGATAATACTGAAAGCGCAGGCCGCCGGCCAGACCGCCGCCCAGCAGATACAGGCCGCAGAAGGCCAGCCAGAGGGCAACGGCACCGTCACGCCGGTCAAAGCGGTAGAGGGAGAAGGAGGTCCTCCCCGGCAGGCCATAGCCCCGGCAGCGCATACTATCGGCGGTGATGAGGCCGCTTTCCAGGCTCCAGGTAACAACGATGGAGAACACACGAAGGGCGCTTCTGACGCGCCGGGCCGGGGCGCCGGTCTGGGTATCACGGCCCAGATGCCGCTGGGCCTGGGCCACGGCGCGGAGCCGCCGGACAAAGCGGGGCACAAAGCGGAGGATCATGCTCAGCAGCAGGGACAGCGCCGGGATGACGCGGCCAAAGAGGTACACCACCTTGTCCGAGGTGATGACATCGGTGACGCAGACGAACCACAGCGCCACGGCGCTGAGCATGGCGCCGGCGGCCAGACCGTAGAGCAGGCTCTCCAGCGTCAGGGGATTGCCGGAGGGCAGATAAGCCAGAATGGTGACGCCCTGGTGGACAAAGGCCGGGTTCAGGGCCGCCGCCAGGAGGGCCATGGGCAGCAGCCACAGCAGGTGGCGGCGCAGGCCCTTGCCGCCCAGCAGACGGGCAACATACCACCCGCCGCCCAGCATCGACAGAACCAGGCACACCGGGTACATCAGCAGCATCGCGCAGGCGATGACCAGGGCGAAATAGGCAAAGCTCACCGCCGGATGGCAAGTGCGCAGCGTATCGTCCATGGGATCACCTCCTGCATACATGATGTCTTAACCTTTTAATTATACCCTGCCGCCAGGGGATACGTCAATCCTGCGTGCGGAAAAAGGGCGGCAAAAGCCGCCCTTTTGTCAGCCCATGTAGGTATTGCCCACGTCTGCACCCATATTACAGGTGTAGAGCCACTGGATGTTCTCGCCGCCGGAGAGCGTATAGCTGTCCGCGCCATAGCTGGGGAAGGTTCCCCCCACGCAGTACATCCAGCCTGAGCTCCTGCCCACATTTTTTTCGAACAGGCCGTTGATGCCCCTGACATAGTTGCCGCTGGAGCTCACCGGGATACCCGCGTCACCGCAGGCCCGCTTCAGTACGGACATGACAGACTCACCCTCGGTGATGGTCACCGTGGCGGACAGGATCACGCCGTCGGCGGGAATGATATCCTTCACGCCGTCGGAGCACTTGTCCATATTATTGAGCACCGTGGCACAGGAAATGTACAGCGATACGGACGCCGCCGGCGCAGGGTCAGGTGCAGGCGCAGGGTCCGGGTCCGGCGCAGAAGGCTGCTCCTGTTCCTGCTGTTTCTTCTCTTCTTCCAGCCGCTTCTGCTCCTCCAGGCGCTTGGCTTCCTCCTGCTTTTTGGTATCCTCCTGCTTTTTGGTGTCCTCCTCGGTCTTTTTGGCTTCACCAGCCGGCTTCTGCTTGTCAGGCTTCTTATCGTCCGCAGTCTTATCCTCAGTCTTTGCCGCGTCCTGCTTGCCGTCAGCCTTGGTGGTGCCCGTTTCAGCTGTGTCGTCTTTCCTGGTGTCCGTGGTCTGCTCCTGCGTTGCCGTGGGAATGTTGCCGGGGGCGTACGATACGATCTTTTTTCCGCAGGCGGCGCAGGTCAGCAGCAGGGACAGCGCCAGCGCCAACAGCCAAAATCGATGGTTTTTCTTCATATCTCTCATTCCTCATAAAAGCGCCATACGCAGAGGCGCTTTCGCGCCCCTGCGTCGGCTGTGCTGTTGTTACTTGGAAACGCGCTTCTTCCGGGTCAGCACCACAACGGCTGCCGCCGCCAGTGCTGCGCTGCCCAGCCACAGCACCATCTGACTGTCGTCCGCCGTGTTGGCGGAGTCCTTCTTGCCGCTGTCAGCCGTACCGCTTCCACCGTAGTAGTACCCGGAGGACACCGTCTCATAGGAGACGATAGCGAACGTGGAGGCCTTGTCCGTCTGGAAGGTCAGGACGTAATTGCCCTTGGTGCCGCCCAGTGTGGCGGGCAGCTCGGTAGTGGTCACGTTGCCGTTGACATCGGTATGGCTGCGCACCACGCAGACGCGCTTGCCCTGAAGGGCCGCGTACAGCTCGTCGGTGATGGGGATGGTCACGGTGACGCTGTGAGGCAGCTCGATAAGCTGCGCCACGGTCTTGATCTCGTTCCCCTCCGTCTTGACCAGCGCCACAGTCACGTCTACGACCTTCTCCAACTGCGCGTTCTTGCGGGATTTGTCGCCGCGCAGGGCGTCCAGCTTCTCGGCCAGCTTGTTCAGCTCCTTCTTAACCTCGTCACCGGCCGTCTTGGCCGCCTCGGTCAGGGCGCTCTTGCCGCCGTCGGCGGCCTTCTGCTCGTTGGTGAGCTGGAGCGTATCCGTCACGGTCACGGTGATTGCACCGTCGCTCACTGCTGCCTTGATGTCCGCCAGCACCTCCTCGGTGATGGTATCATCGGCCTTGATGACCAAGCCGTCGCCCGCGGCGGTCTTGTTGTCTTTGCTGTCCACCTTGATGTCATCGCCTTTGACGTTGGCCATCGGGTTCTTGACGCCGCAGACGGTGCAGACGCCGTTGACGTAGGTGTGCTTGCCGGTGGCGGGAATGGTCGCGCCAGCTGTGATGACAATGCCGCAGCGCTTGCAGTAGGTATCCGCCTCATGGCCGGAGGCGTAGCAGGTGGCCGCCACCGCCGCGCGGGTGGCCTCATCGTGGCCCAGGGCCGCGATGACCCAGCTGTCCTTGGCGATCTCGGTCTTGCCCGCCGCATCGCTGAAGAACTTGTGGCAGCGAGAGCAGGTCCAATAGGCACTGTTGCCTGCCTCGGTGCAGGTAGCAGCCTTGCCCGCCGTGGCAGTCATACTGTGCCCCAGAGACGGGACGATCATCGTCTCCTCCGTGCTGCAAACGCTGCACTTACGGGTGCTGATACCGCTTTCGGTGCAGGTGGCCGCCTTGGTCACCGTCCACGCGCCGAAATTGTGGCCCGTCGCGGGAACAGACTTTTCCTCCACGGCGCCGCAAATGGAGCAGATCCGGCGGCTGACGCCGTCCTTGGTGCAGGTGGCGGCCACGGTCACTTTCCACTCGCCGAAGCGATGGGCGCAGGCGGCGTCGGTCATATCGTAGAGGGCGTTGGCCTTCTCAGTAAAGCGCGCATAGGCGGCCATGGCGCAAAGCGCCTGCTCCGTGGCCATCTCGTTGACGGCCTTGTCTGCGAACTGATGCTTAAAGCCGCCGTTCTCCGCCACGCGGTACTGCAGGAGGTTCCCCAGCACGCTCAGGGTCTTCCCCTCCACGGTCTTGGTAAAGCGCGCGTCCGTGTTGGCATCCAAATTCAGGGCGGAAAGGGCGATGACCACCTGCGCGCAGCTCTCGGAGGAGTCGTAGCCGCTTCGATACTTGCCGGAGAGCCAGTTGAGGGCTTTCTCCACGGCCGTGTTCACGGTTTCATTGCCGCCGTCCTTATAGTAGGGCGCCAGCGCCTGCAGCGCCATGGCGGTCATGTCCACGTCGCCGACGGGTTTTGTGTCGGCGCTGGCTCTCCAGCTGCCGTCTTCGTTCTGCTGTGCAAGAACAGCCTGCACCAGCCAGGAGGTGTCGGAGGTGTAATTGCGGCTGTTGAGCGCCAGCAGACCCATGACGAGGCCGTTGATATCCGTGTTACTGGTATCGGTGACCTGCATGATATCCTTGTTCTGCAGCGCCTTCAGCAGGTTTTCGCCGCCCACGTTGGCGGGGTCCTTGCCGATGGCGGTAAGAGCCAGGGCAATACGCTCATTGTCGGTGATGACGGGGGTGTTTTTATCATCGGGAGCCCGGAGGATGCCGTCAGAGCCGATGTTCGCCTTTACATAGGCCACGACCTTCTCATAATAGGCCGCGATATATGCCTCGGACAGAGGCACCTTGGCGCGAGCCTGTCCCAGTACCGCCCACTCGCCGAAGAGATAGCTGACGACCGGGGCGCTCACCGCGCCTTGGATATACGCCTTGGCGCCGGCATACGCCTCATCGAAGCCGGGCACTTCCGCACCGGGCACGGCGGGATCCGTCGGATCCAGCGGGATATAGGTGTCGGTAAAGAACAGGCGCAGGGTGTCGCCGTCCTTGAGATAGGTGTTGTCCAGCGTGGTCTTGGGCAAGGTCTCGGTGCCGCCCTGTAAGGTGAGGCCGAACATCCAGCCGGAGGACTTGCCGTCGCCCTTCTCCTTGAGGGTGTGGCCCGCCGCATCGGTGATGCTCTTGATGTAGGCGCCGCTGCCGGTATAGGTGTACTTGGCACTGTCAAGGCACGCCTTCACAGCGTCCCAAGCGGTGGGATCCTCGTTGGCCTTGCCGGTGAAGGTAAAGCCGGAGATTCCCGTGAAAGTATGGCCGTTCTTGTTGTAGCCGTCCACCTTGACCTTCACGGTGAGGGTCTGATTTTCGTTGGGGTCATTCTGCCCCGTGGTACCGGGCACCGTTAGGTCGATCTGGATGGGCTGCTTGTAGAATTGGGCAAAGTTCTTGTAGCGTTCCTTGCTCTCCTCGGTGCCGTTGATGCCGAACTTTTCCCAATACTGGGCGTACTTGGTGTAGGTCAGGACGCTGTCCAGCGTAACTGTCGTATTGTACTCCGGCTGGTGCACACGCAGGAGCTCATTCTCGATGACGGAGGGACGGGAGGATCGGAAGCAGCGGTATTTCTCTGTATCGAGCCAGCCGGGGATATCGTCGGCCTCGATGCCGTCGAAGGTCATATTCACCGTGCCGCGGACGTATTTCAGCGTGCCGTCCTCGTTTTTGCAGATCTCCGCGAAGGGATACAGGTCGGAGGTGACCTTGGTCTTATCCGTATTCTCGTTCTTGATACCGTTCCAGTAGACATCCCCGGTCCGCGCCTCGGTCATAAAGGCGGCAGCGCCATCCAACTCCTGCTGGGTAAAAGGCTGAATGGTGAAGCTGAACTCCTGCCGCGCCAGCAGAAGGCCGGAGCTGCGGGTGGTGATGGTCACCACATACTTCGCCTTCACCGGCTCCTCACCGGGCAGCGGGCGGTAGACCATGGCGTGATACCCGTTGAAGTCCAGCACATCCGGGGTGAGGCTCACCATCGTGACCTTCTGGTTATAACTGTCGCTCATGATGCCCTTTTCCTCCAGAAGAGCGGGTCTGGGCATCTGCATATCGTCGCTGACGGCGGTCAAGTCCACGGGCTTTGTCTTGTCCACAAAGTCGCGCAGGAGCCCCTGATACTTCTCCGCCAGAGCGTTTTGCATCTCGCTGGTCACGCTGCTGTCGAAGGGCGCAACGGTGGCGTCAAAGAGCACATCGGCATAGACCTCCACGCCGTTGTCGCCGGTGATGTGCGCCAGCGTGTAGTCATCGAAGGCGTCATAGGTCACGCGGGCGATCAGCCGGAACTTGCCGGCCTTCTCGGGCAGCGGCGTGCCGTCGGCGGGCTGCAGGGGGCGGTTGACGGTTCCCACGCCGGTGCCGTTGGTGCCGTTGGTGATGTAGAGCCACTCGGTGTTCCGGGTGCCCCACTGCACCTTCACATCATAGCGTCCCGCAATGCCGGAGGGAAGCGTGAGGTTGGAGGTGATGCGGTCGTTCACGGTGTAGAGCGTCCAGCCCGCCACCTCGCTTTGGGTGGCCCCGTTGGTATTCTCGCCGCGGATGAGTTCCCAGTTCAGGGACCCGGCGGCGCTCTCCAGCAGTTTCTGCACCGCGTCGGCGCTGCGCCCCACGGTGGCACGGAGGGTGATCTCCTTGGTGACCCCGGCATAGGTGATGTTGAACTTCAATCCCGTGTACTGCACGGTCTGGCGGGCGGTGCCGTCGCCGGTGAAGTAGGTGATTTTGCCGTTGTCGGCAATGTACTGTACCTTGGTACCGTCAAAGCCGTTGGCCTTGGCGCTACCGTTGACATAGGTGATCTCGGAGTTGTCCGCCACATCCGCATAGCCCTGCTCTGCCAGCAGGCGGCGGAAGGCTTGAGTGATGTTGGTTTCATCATAGAGCCCCACGCCTTGCAGGGGCTGCACGGCGGTATTCTTGCGCGCGAACTCGGCGGCAATATCCTCCAGCGTCTGCACCTTTTCCGCATTCTCGGACCAGAGGCACAGCGTGAAGGTCTTGGTCTTCGTGGCAGCGCCGCTTTGGAGCGTGGCGATGAGGGTCACCGTGACCTTATCCGCCGCAGGCGCGGTGAGCGCGCCGGTGGCGGTGTTCACCAGAGCGTTATCCGCCGTCCATGCGAGGGAAACGGTCTTTTCCTCCCCGTCCACGGGAACGGTGACGCTCGCGGGCAGGGTCAGGAAGCCGGTATAGGTCTGCGCGGTCTCCTCTTCCTCCTCCGGGTCGCCGCTCACCGGGGTAAGGCCGCGGAGCTGATAGACGCCGGTGGCATCGGCCTTCAGAAGGTCTGCATTCTCGGCATCGAGCCCCAGTTCCTTATAGAAGTGCTTTTGCAGGGCGTTCAGGAAGTAGTCGTACAGGTTCGCGACCGCTTCGCCGGGCGCTTCGATGCCGTATTGCTCACAGAGGTCGGCCTTATCGTTATAGTTGTTGAGGTCATAGGGTTCCAGCACAATCTTGGCGTACCAGTCGGCCTTGGCTTTCTTGGCGGCGTCGGCGGCGCTCATGCCGCGAAGTTCCAAGGCGTTGGCGGCGGCGGCAGCGGCCTTGAGGTCGGCATTATCCACGGGGGTGCCGCCCTGCCAGGGCAGCACCGGGAAGCCGCCGTTGCTGTTGCCGCTGTCAAGGTGCATCCCCATCTCCGCCGCAAATTCCGGGGTGCGCATTTCCTCGGCGGTCTTTTGCAGGGCACCGGCAGTCGATGCGCCGATGCCGGCGGCATGGAGGTAGTAGCAGTTTTCCACCGTGGCGCCGGATGCCACGAGGTTCACCACCGGGCTGATGCCGGCCTTCGGACCGGTGACGGCGCCGGTGACATAGCAATTGCGCAAAACGGCGGAGGCATACACCTGCCCGGCGATACCGCCGATGCCCTTGTTGGTGTCTCTATCCGTTCTTGCCGACACATTGCCGGTGGAATAGCAGTTCTCCACGGTGCCATAGGTATAGCCCACGATGCCGCCGATATTCAGCGTGGAACTATAGGAGGTGCAGGTGTTTTTGATGTCGCCGGTGTTGACGCAGTTGACAATGCGGTTGCCTTTTGAGGCGCGTCCCACGATGCCGCCGGCAGAGGCGCTGCTGCTACTGGTGGTCACGGTGCCGTCAAAGAGGCAGTTCTCCACGGTGCCGGAACTGGTGGCCGCAATGCCGCCCACATGACTGCTGCCGCTGACTGTGCCGATGACCGTCAGGTTCTTCACCGTACCGGCGGAGGAAAGGCAGCTCACCAGACCTTCCGTGCTCTTCAGGCCGCTGACGATGTGCCGATCGCCGTCCAGCGTCCCGGCAAAGCCGGACTTGCCCTCAAGTTTATAATCATACTTGCCAAAGGCCGTCCAAGTCTTGCCGTTGAGGTTGATGTTGGCGGTGAGTTTGGCGCTGATGGCGGTCTGCCCGGTTTGGACAGCATCGGCAAACCATGCCAGTTCCGCGGCGGTGCCGATCTGATAGACGCCGTTTTTGTCTTGGGTGGGTGCGGTCTTGGCGGTGCCGTCCCAGCCCTCACCCGCGTAAGTTAAGGTGAAAGAGAGCGTCTTGTCCTCGGCGGCGGTGATGCTGCCGTGAACGGGGACATAGTCCGCCTTGGTGACGGTGTAAGCATAGGTCTCGCCGAGGTAGAGTTTGTAGCCGCCGTCGGCCTCGGGCTTGATGGTGCCGCCCACGGGGTGGGTCACGGTCACCTTAGCGTTTTCCGCCGGAGTTACGGCAAAGGTCAGGGTACGGGTGGCAAGTTCGCTCAGCGTGACGGTCTCGTTCACATCGGCGCTAACGGTGATGTTCCCCGTCTTGGTCTCGTAGCCGAACTTGCTGACGGTATAGGTGTAGGTACCCGCGGCAACGGTGTATGCGCCGTTTTTGCCGGTGATCTCCGCGCCGCTACGGTCCTTCAGCACCACCGTTGCACCGTCGGGAGTTTTAAGGGTGAGGGTATAGAACGGAACTGCTGCAAAATTCTTCAGGGCTGCGTAATAGTAACTGGTATAACCATCATAACTAATGGTCAGCACATCACCCTGCGTAAGCTCCACTGAAAAATCTTTCCAAGAAGTTTCGCTGTCAGCACGCTTGACTTGTGTACTGTTCTTCTTTATGGTGAAATAATAGTATTCATCCGGCTCATCATAATCCCAGTCGCCTTCCACATACCCTGCCGCATTGGCGATATAGCTGAACGACAGCTTCACATTCTTTGTAGCCGTGAGAGCCAGTGTGGTCGTTTCTGTGGTCTTGAGATAGGAGTCCTTGCCAGCGCCCTCTATGGTAAATTTCCCCTTGTCACCGCTGACGGTGATACCCTGGCAATTGGCAAAGAAATCCTCAAATATCGCCTTTTTTGCCAGCGTCACTGTGATATTCACCTTATCGCCATTCACAGAGAATAGACCGCCGGCATTATCGCAGCCATCGCAGGCAACTGTATAAGCGTAGTTGCCATTGGACAGACTGCAGCCTGTACCATCACCGGTATATACCGCCTTACCGTTGGTTCTGACGGTCACTGTCGGATTCGCCGTGATCCCTGCGGGGCGCGAGATATCAAACGCCACGGAATAGGCCGCAGATTTGGTCAGCGGCACCGTCTTTGCCACATCTGCAGCAACATTGATCGTTTCCGTAACAGTGTCATACCCATAAGCCGACACCGTGTAGGTATACTCACCTGCAGAAACGATGTATACACCATTCGTACCTTTAAGTTCTGCGCCTGTGCTGTCCTTCAGTGCAACGACCGCATCAGCCTCTTCAGGCTCCGCTGTCAACTTCACCTCATACAGGGACGAAACTGTGAAATCCTTGAGCTTGACATAGTAATCACCTGAGACATACGTCTTTATAAGATTCAGTCTCAGCGTATCGCCCTTTTTCAGATCAATGGTGAAGTCCTTCCACTGAGTACTCCCCCATGACCGCATCTCTGGATTATAGCTGTTGTTTTTTACGATCGTAAGAGCGGCGTAAGAAGAATCATAATTGCAGCCCCAATACTTAAAGCTAAGCGTCACATTGGCCTTTGCCTTCAGCGTAATCGTAGATGTACTGCTTGTATTTCCTTGAACCGGATTGCTGGAGCGCAGGCAAAGGCCGTCGCTGTCGGTCATGTCCACCACATAAGGATAGGTGGCATCATTCGTCACCTCAACACTGTTAACAATACCAGCGAAGAAGTCATCAAACTCAGGCTTCTTAATGACCTCGATCTCAATGGAATCCGTTTTTTCCTTGTAGGTCACAGTCACCGTCTGCTTTCCCGGCGCGGTGTTGTCAAATCCCGCCACCGTGAAACCCTTGGTGATGACCTCGCTACTGTTATCGTCATAGGTAACTGTAACACTGAGCTCCAGTTCATCGCCGGTATAGCACGTCGTTTTAGCCGACTTTACGGAAATAGACACGACGTTCTTTTCCACCACTGGCTCCGGGTCCTTCAGCGTAGGATAGCCGCCCCCATTGTACTGGAATGCGCTGCCAAGGGTGGCGGCAAACTCCGCGGACTTCATGTCGTCAGCGGATTTGAGGTCACACTCTTCCGTTGTAGCATTCGTTCCCTTATACGCCAAATTCAACCCGTCTTGTTTTATTGCGTAGCAATTAGTCAAAGCATAGTTCTTACCTCCACCTATCAACGCATATCCCGCATTGGTAGATGCACCATAAGCAGTGACTGCTCCGACAGAATAGCAATTTTTAATCGTTGCAACAAGAGCGCCTGTGCTTTGTCCCACGATGCCAGCGTAGTTATTAAAGCCAGTGATATTCCCTCTGTTATAACAGTCTATGATGGAGTTCTGGCCCTCCATCTTTCCAACAATACCACCTACAGCAGAACCAGTACCGTTTACTGCACCTTCATTCGCACAGTTTTTGATCCCAACAGAAATGCTTTCTTCGTTATTATAAGCTTCGCCCAAAATACCGCCCACATTCTTATTTCCTGTAATACTCGCGGTATTTTTGCAATTTTCGATCTTAACATTATCTGTAGCATAGCCAGCAATGCCTGCTACACATTTCTTACCTGTTGTCGTGACACTGCCTGCGGTGATCACATTCTTCACCACGGCGCCGCCCGCCAGTTTGCTGAACAGGCCGACATTGGCCGTGGAAGCGGTGATATCCAGCGTCACGGTGTGACCGTTGCCGTCAAAGGTGCCGGAAAAGTCGCTGGCATAGGGCTCGGTGACAATGATATCCTTCGTCAGCGTATAGCTGCCGCCGGCGACCATATTCTTGAAGCCATCCGCATCGTTGATGGCTGTCGGCGCACTGTCCGCGCCGCCGCTGCGGGCAGACCGGGACACAGGCACTTCCTCAGCAGGCTCCTGCTGCTCCTGCGTCTCCTCATTCCCGGCAGGGACGGTGTTCTCCGTGTCCACCGGAGCTATCTGTTCCTGCTGGGTCTGCTGCTCCTGATCCGCGGCCAGCATGTCGGCCAACACGGAGGTGGGCAGCAGGCTGACAACCATCACGACGGTCAGCAGCCAGCTTATGACTCTCTTCTTCATGTCTCTTTCTCCTTTATGTAAATTTTTTGTCGACGTGAGGGGGTGGGCGGGGATGCGGCAACATCCCCGCCCCACTTATGGAAAAGCACGCGGCCAATGGCCGCCTCAGCTTGACAAAGGGGACTCGTCTGCACAGTTTCACGGTCAGATGGAAAGCGCACGGCGCCTCAGCTTGACAGTCGAGTTTTCCGCACCGCTTCGCTGCATACGGCAGCGCTACAGCCTGACAAGGAGAGTATTTTTCATGCAGGGCATGAAAAACAGGACAGAGTGCACTCTGTCCCGCGAAAATGAAACGCTGCCCGGCGCAAAGCCGGACAGCGAACGCAATAGATACGACCCCTGCACCACGGAAAGACGTCGCCGCCTCCGCCGCCCGCCCAAAAGGGCCGGCCGCGAAAAAGGCGGCGCAAAAAACACCGACCTCCCGTTCAGGAGGTCAGCGTGGTACATCTACATGGTGGTACAAGATTCCCGCACACGGAGAGCGCGCCCGCTGCAATTCGTCCTACACAATGCAATTCTCCTGGCTCGCGCCGCGGGGGACAGACATCCCTCCTCGTTTGCAGCCTACCTTCTCATGGGCTTACCCACAATGGCGGACTTTCGTCCCGGCGGCTCTCGCCGCTTCGGTGCATCCTTGCGCTCACAGTGCCGGTCGCGTGGGGTTTGGGTACCCCGTTCCTTTTTCACCGCTTCCTGCTCCCTCGGAGCGTTACAGACAGCGGCTACACTGGATAAACAGATCCTTGATTGTCCTCTGTGCGCCTGTCCTTGCAGCCACACAGAACCGAGCTTATATTATAATAGTATTGCCGGAGCTTGTCAACCCGCAGCCCCTATTATCTGCGGCCTGTATTCTGCCCCTTCTCCTGCTGCTTTTTCAGCTTCTCGCCCCCCTTTTTCATGATCTTCA
>ERZ779877.2876-NODE-2876-length-11954-cov-2.868308_pt1 | contig 11954 bp, 10 predicted proteins | sample MGYA00511556_ERZ779877 | MGnify/ENA primary metagenome ERZ779877 (study PRJEB29588, sample SAMEA2159338) | human gut metagenome | biome: human gut; feature: human-associated habitat; material: faeces | place: Denmark | collected 2008/2010 ... | reverse complement strand
ATTTAAATTTAATTGATTTTTAACCGGTTTTTAACCGAAACAATAATAGCTCAAGCTTTTGATTTCTGTAAAAAATAAGTTTGTTGGAATTAAAAGCGTATAAATTTTTGAGCGAATTAAATTTTATTTAAATTCAGTTTTAAACTTAATTCAGTTAAAGAAAGAATCAAAAGAAAAGAAGGCAATAAAGAAGAGGGTAAAATATTCAAAAAAGTAAATATAATAGTCCCTTTAAACTCTGCGTAAAAGACAGCTTTTACGCAGAGTAACGGCGTTTTATGGAAGGAATATTATTATAAAATTTCAAATTTGATGTTAAACTATATGTTTGTCTGACGTAATTCGTCAATAAAGCCTTGCCATTATCGTGCAAACTATGTTATAATCGTACTATGGATCAAGATTATAAAGAAAATAATTATTATTTAAAACGAGATGAAACAAATTTAGAAAAAATCAGAATTATTTGTTCCGAATTGCCGTCGTTTGTACGGGAATTTATTGTCGGAATTCAGCTAAGAACTTCCACTTTGACAAGGCTGAATTATGTTTATGATTTGAGAATTTTCTTCGATTATCTTGAAAAAAACGTTGTTAGAAATAAAAAAATAACGGAAATTTCGTTGTCCGATTTGGAGACTTTATCGGCATTCGATATCGAACTCTATCTTGATTATCTATCATCGTACAATTACGGCGGAAAGCATTATGTCTGCGGTGAAAGCGGCAAAGAACGAAAATTGTCTTCTCTACGTTCTTTTTTTAAATATTTTTTTAATAAGGATAAACTTTCTTCTAACGTATGCTCAAAAGTTGATTTGCCGAAAATTCACGAAAAGCCTATCGTTAAGTTAGAAACGAACGAAGTTGCCGAACTTTTGGATAGAGTCGACTCAGAACATCTATCCGGTGTAAGTGTTCGTGAAGATTCTTATCATTACATAACTAAAGACAGAGATGTAGCTATAATTACCCTATTTTTAGGCACCGGAATACGAATTTCAGAGCTGGTCGGTCTTAATTTTGAAGATTTTGATTTTAATTCTAACAGTTTTACGGTTACACGCAAAGGCGGGAATCGCACAACGTTATATTTTTCGGATGAAATCGCAGTCGCCATAAAAAATTACTGCGCTTATCTGGAGCAACAGATAAGCGATCAAACCGAATTTGGCAAAAAAATTGAAAATCAGTCGGCTTTATTCTATTCGATTCAAGGTAAGCGAATTTCTGTTCGCGCTGTTGAAAATTTAGTAAAAAAATATTCTAAACACATTTCTCCGCTGAAAAAAATTACTCCGCATAAGTTACGTAGCACATTTGGCACCGAATTGTATCGCAATACTCAAGATATTTATGTGGTAGCTGCTGTACTCGGACACAAAGACATCAACACGACCAGGCGTCATTATGCGGCTACCAGTGAAGAAATCAAAAGAAAAGCCGCAAAATCTGTCAAATTAAGAGAAGAAGATTAAATTTTGATTACTATGTCTGACATAAACAGGGTTTTTGGTAGATATAATTGACTACTTTCGTTGACAATAACTGACTAAATATGTTACAATTTTACGTAAGTTATTGGTGACAAATTATATATTTATATATTATTGTTATTAAGGAGGCATCGTTAGCTTTTGTTTTTCAATAAAGATGATCAAATGTTCGAAAGCGATTTCGATGATAATAATTTCGATAATTTTAGTGGCATGGAGCCATTCGGTAAAAAAGTTTCCGATGGCGAGCGTTTTGACGATGATTCTTTATCGACGACCGATAGTGATTTTACGGCAACTACTATCGAAAATGTTTACAGTTACGACTCCGATGAATCAAGTGAAGATGATTTGAAAGGCACTTTGGAATCCGAAGAGGTAGATGTTGATTTGGGCTGTACGGAAGGAAATGTCTCGGAAAAAGATTCTCCCCTTTTTGAGAACGATCTCACCGCAAGTAACGATGTAAACGGCACATCTGACAGTGATGCATTGTTTAGTAATCATAATAAAGTCGATAGTACGGACGCTGCCGAACTTAATTTGCCGAACGATGAAAATGCAGTGAGCGTCTCTGATGAGAGTGCGTCGCTAAACGAGCCTGATGACGGTGATAACGAAGTTGAAACAAATTCTATTAACAGTGATTTGATTCGAGGTCACATAGATACGATTATTCTTAAGGCGTTGCAAGACGGAGATCGCTACGGATACGATATAATTAAAGAAATCGAGCAAAAAAGCGGTGGCAAATATCTTATAAAGCAACCTACTCTGTACAGCTGCTTAAAAAGACTGGAAGTTCAAGGTTTTGTCAAATCATATTGGGGTTCAAAATCTATCGGAGGCAGAAAAAAATATTTTACGCTTACCGATATGGGAAAAGAGCTGTTTTTGAGAAATCAGCATGATTGGAAGTATTCTCGAGACGTTATCGACAGCTTGATATCCGATGAGGACTTTGGCGAAAATGAAATCGTATCCGACAATGACAATAATGTGGCAGATATGTCCGGTGAAACAAATCCGGAAGCTCTTGCCGATGACTCGATTAAAGCAGATGAACTTGAAGTAACTCAAAATAACGTTGATATTACAAGACAATCATCCGATTCTGCATCGAATGAAAACGCTGTAGATGAAAATGCTAATATTAATCTTGATATCATCGAGCAAAATAACACAGTTTCGTCGGAGGATATCGAAAACGCTAATCTTACGGAGACTATTGTCTCGCAAGAATCAGAAAATAATGTTGAGACAAATCAAAATCGTGATGTAAATGACGTTCAAAATTTCGTTAACGAAAACGATGATACGGAACGTGAAGTTGAATCAGAATCCGTTAATTCTGATGACGATATAAATGTATGCGACGAAAGCTCGGCACTGATTGACAGCATTTATGCTCAACAACAAAGTGATAGTTACATAAAAGACGTCGAAAATGCCGAATATACCCCTACCGAGCCGATTTCTTCAAACGAATATTTTAACGATAGTTTTTACGACTACGGCGATAATGTCAGCGAATCGGATTGTTCTATAATAGAAAGAGCCGACGTTTCGGATCAAAATGCAAATTCTGACGGTAGCGGCGAATTAAATTTGTCCGATGATTACAATTCGGCAGCCGACGAGACTACAATTTGGAGAAAAAAATCCGACCGTTCATCCGAAAATTCACAGTCTAACGCAAGTAATAGCGAATTTTTCAGTTATCATGAGACAGGCGCATCAAATAATTCGGAGGAAATCGAATCGATTATAGAGCATGAATATAGTTCGGTTATCGCAAGTTTAATAGAAAACAATACAATTTCTACCGGCGGTAGTTCGGCAAATATTCGTACCGAAGGCTATGATTTCGATGACGGCTCGGATACGTCGAATATTGTAAGATACAATGAGTCCGATAATGTAAGTAACGATGAAGCCGAACGTATCGAAAAAAGCGATTTAGGCGCTTTACGAGAGGAAATCCGCGAAAGCAGTGGCGAAAAACTTGCAATTCGCACGCACAGCGACGCAACGATTAAAAAATTCAACTCAAAACATTATTATTATGCAAATAGATTGCGGCTTTTGAAAAACGGAATTCTTTACGCTTTTATGCTTATAGAGATTTGCTGTTGTTTTTACTTTATCGAAGTAAAACATAATTCGTTTAATGTGACAAAATTTAATCTTTATATGTATATAGCCGCCGTAATTATGGCTACTTCGATGCCCGTATACGCATTCGCCAGAGCTTTGGCTGATTACTACTACAGGAAGCGGATAAATTTTTCGCCGAGAAATTCCGTTTTGTTTTCGATAGCGGTGTTCATCTTGGTTTCTATGATAGTTTTCTTCCTTAATGTATATGCAGGATTGCTTGTCGGAGAAGTTAACAATTATATTTCTACATTGATTTTACCCATTGTTTTGTCCACAAACTTTATAGTAGATGCCGTAACTTTCAATGCGCTGTACAAATCTCATTCTTACAGTATTGAAGATTAATTAAAGACTAAAATATATAATCTCCTCCTTCACTTTTGTAGGGGGAGATTTTTTACGGTTAAGCATGTAAAATGTTATAAAAATTGAAACATATAGGCTATAATGAAGACCGAACTTGGCTTAAAAAAGCAAGTATGCTATCGAAATTGTTTTTTTAGGTACATTCGATTTGTTTTAAATTAGACTTATTTATTGTCCTGAGTTATTTCAGTACTGCCCTTGTCGATTTTTTTGTGCTTCCGATTTTTTGATGTTTTTGATTTATTGTCTTTTTTGTGAGTATTTTTTATATTTTGATCCCGAGACGCTTCAAAACAAAGATCTTTAGATAATATTTTTTTTGGTGAGTCGAATAATTTTTTTTTAATTTTAGGTGCAAAAACTGCTGCCAAAATACATACTGCTATTATTCCGATCCATACAGGTATTCCCCAACCTTTGTATGGAATAATTTTTCCGCTTCCGAAAAAGCTGATGAACGCTATGGTAAGCGGCCTTGCGAAAAGGACGCTGAGCGCAAAAAATTTAAAATTCATTGCTGTGGTACCGGCAACAATACAAAGAGTATCGTCAGGGAAAAATGGTAAGAACAGCATTATTGCAAACGCCCATTTGCCTTTTTCGTTAAGCATCTTTGCATATTTGTCGGCAGTCTTTTCCCCTATCATCCAATTTACAAGTCTTCTTCCGAATGTTTTTCCCAGAAAAAAGCAAATTGTCGAACCGATGTAAGTTCCTATTAAAGAAACCAAAAATGCGATTAACGGGCCGTAAATAGCTACTCCTATCAGTATTGTAACGGCAGCCGGTATCGGTAAAAACACAACCTGACATATACTAAGCAATAGGTATACCGCAATTCCGAAATTTCCAGTACTTAATATAACCGATTTTATGGTGTTAAAATCCTTTAAATATTTAATCAAGCCTAGCTTATCGGCAATTAAGTAAAGTGTTACCATAATTGTCGCCGCTATCGTAACTACAACAGTTATTCGATATATAGGTCTGCAGTAGTCACATATTGTCAATATAACCAGCGAAGTCAAAAACAACATAATAAGTCCGACTTTTAGCGGTAATGCAAACGATTCGATTTTGTATACCGAGAAAATCATTGCAGCATCCAGCATGCCTATGATGACTTTTATGTAAATATTTTTGTAAGATTTCACGATATTATTATATGAAAAAATAGCGTTTTTTAGTCTGGAATATTGAATTCTATATTTTTTGACGCTAAAAAAATTTTCATTAATTTGTGCTTTTAGTGTTATCTGTTATTTCTTTTCTTGCGATTTGATCGCACAAGTTGTTATACTCGTTATCGCTATGCCCTTTTACTTTAATAAAAGTGACTTCATGATATTTGGTCAATGATAGAAGTTCTTGCCAAAGTTCCTGATTTTTTACAGGTTTTTTGTCGGCTGTCCTCCATCCGTTTGATTGCCAAGACGAGATCCAGTTTTGAGTAAAAGCATTTAAACAATAGCCGGAATCACTATGAAGCAGAACTTTGCAACGTTCTTTCAGTGCTTTTAGTCCTTGAATAATTGCCATAAGTTCCATGCGATTATTGGTAGTACTTTCTTCGTAGCCGCTTATAATTTTTTGAGTATCGTTGTACATCAATATTGCGCAATAGCCGCCCTTCCCGGGATTGCCACTACACGCTCCGTCAGTATAAATGACAACTTCTTTCATAAAATGCCCCCTATTATTATGGTAAAAAATAGCGTCGCTGCATTGAGCGACGCTACTGTGGCAGGGGAGACGCGATTCGAACACGCAACCTACGGTTTTGGAGACCGCTACTCTACCGTTGAGCCACTCCCCTAAGCGACCTTATTATTATATAACAAAACCGCAAGTTAGTCAACAAAAAAGGAGCGAATTATGAAAAAATATACCGTAGGTTTTATAGGATACGACAATATGGCGCAAGCGATCGTTGCGGGGCTTGCGGACAAGGTGTGAAATACTTGAACGAAAACCGATTTGAAGATATTACTATCGAAGCGATTAAGCGTACGATTGCTCGAGCAGAGGAGATGGGCAAAAAAATGAAGAACGTTGAAATTTATACGGACGGCGCGTGCAGCGGAAACCCCGGTGTTGGAGGCTGGTGCGCTATACTTATTTATAACGGAATCGAAAAGGTTGTTAGCGGATATAGCAAGTCCACGACTAATAATCGTATGGAACTTTTTGCGATAATTCAAGGACTTGCAGCGCTTAAACAGCCTTGTAACGTTACGCTTTACAGCGATTCTGCGTATGCGATCAATACGCTTAACAACGGTTGGCTCGAGTCATGGAAACGGAGCGGCTGGAAAACCGCTGATAAAAAAGAGGTTAAAAATATCGATTTATGGACCGATCTTTCACTGAAAATGGTTGGGCACAATGTCACGTTCGTAAAAGTAAAGGGTCATGCCGACAACGAATACAATAATAAGTGCGATAAACGCGCAAGAGAAGAAATTGCTTCTTGTCGAATTTAGCGACAAGCTTAGCGTGTATACACTAAGGAAATAAATCATAAACTAGTATTATGGCAAACTGCAGAGAAAATACGGTTTCGCAAACCAAAAATTTAGTGACGAAATTTGCAATGGCGAGTTTGGTGGTTCTGAATCTGACACTTACCGTTATGCATCTCGATCACTTGAACGCCGCTTTATATTATTGCGCCATATGCTTGTTTTCGTGCATTTTGGTTGCTTCGGTAGCGATTAATAATGTTCAATCGCCCGTTTATAAGTTTTTAACGTTGTTGAACATTGTCGCGGCTCTGGTGTTAGTGTCGTATATCGCGCTGTATTATTCCGGAGTATTAGAAAAGATTAATAACGTCGAAGAATTAAGAAAGTTCGTAAAAGAAAGCGGACAGTGGGGAATTTTAGTTTTATTCGGATTAACGTTATTGCAAGTGGTAGTGCTTCCGATTCCCGCGGCAGTAACTATACTGATAGGCGTATTGATGTACGGATCGACCGTTTCGTTTATCGTCAGTACGCTTGGTACGATTGCAGGCTCGATTATCTGCTTTTTGCTCGGTAAATTTTTCGGTTATAGGGTCGTTGCCTGGATTATCGGCGACGAAAAAGCAAAAAAATATGCTGACTTTATTAACGAAAAAGGTAAAATTCCTTTTATAGTAATGTTGTTGTTTCCGTTCTTTCCCGATGATATACTTTGCATGACGGCGGGGCTAACGAAAATGACGTTCAAGTTCTTTATCATTACCGTCGCGCTCACGCGCCCCGTAATGATTGCTTTCGTAAGTTATTTTGGTACCGGTGACATAATTCCGTTCAGCGGTTGGGGCATTCCGGTATGGATAGGAATGTTTGTTTTTGCCGTTGCGCTTCTGTATTTTATCAATTATTTTATCGACAAGCGTAAAAACGGTGATAAAAACAACGATAAGCAAGAGAACAAAAAATAGGTTTTTTGACAAATAAAATGCACCTCAAAAGTTGGTCCTAGATGGGAAACTTTTGGGGTGCATTTTGTTTTGAAACTAATTGTATTTAATTTTAACAGGCTTAGTCATCCGCAAAATTTTTCGAGCGATACAAGCAATTAAAGATGATGCCGCTGATCGGAACGTTGGTAGTCAGTATGCATGGAAGTATCATTGATAGGAGGTATTCGCTGCTACCGCCGAGCGGCATTCCGCAGTAAACATTGATTGCATAAATGATAAGAATCAACTGTAACATGATTATCGTGCGGAAAATCATTGAGTTTTTGAAGTTGAAATCCACGCGTTTACGCTTGAACGGATCGGACAAATACAAGATGCCGGCGGTTATCGGAAATGCCAGACAGAAGAGAATCGAGCAGACATACAGTGCGACGGCATACGGCATGTCGACAGTAGCGGACGATTTGATCGTTATGAACGTAATAAAACTTTCGAGGAGCATTATGACGAACAGAATACCGTACTGGAACAGTAATAATTTATTACGATAGTAATAGTATTGCTTGTTGTATTCACGAGCGGCGTTGCTGTCCGGGGTACGGATCTTGACTTCGTCGCCGAGGTCGCGTATCGATTGAGAGAGTTTGCCGAAGTTTCGTACCTGGATTTTTTCTTTTACGGACATCGTATTTTCGGAAATCGGCTCGTCAGGGATTGACTTTTCATGAGGTTTGTCCGATTCGACGGGGGAGCTGTAGTCGGCAACGAAGCCTTCGAGCATGGTACGATAATTATCGTCAACCGGATTTTGTCTGCGAGGTTCCGGTTGATACGACGAGTACGGAATTTCAGTATCGTAACTAATAAAGTCCGGTGAACTTTTCTTTTGAGGCTCGATCGGCGGTATTTCGACCGGAGTGGGTTGTTGTGTCGGTGTTTCGGTCTGAGTTTCGTCTTCGAGTGCGAAACCGTATTGTTCTGCCGCGCCGTAATTGAACGGTGAATACGACGTTTCAGTATCGTCCGAACCGAAATACGATTCGCCGAAAGAACGTTTCGGAGTTGAAGTGGCGGAAGGAGCGCTTACGTTGTCAGAATAACTTTTTTTGTCGTTTGCCCCGGATAAAATAGCGTCGATTTCGGCTGCGGTGGCAGATTGTTTTGTAATAGGTTCGAATTCTGCGGGATCGTAACCGAAATAGTCTGCGCTCAACGTGGAATCCATTTGGGTGTTGTTGGAACTTTCTTCGTTTGTTTCTTCGTTCGGTTTGGTGTCAGCGCCGGTTTCGTCGGTGTGAATATTGTCGGTTTGGGGCTCGATTTGTTCGTTTGAAGTTTGAATCGTCGATTGTTCCTCGCTGTGTTCTTGAACGGTGGATTCTACTGCTTCCACGGTTTCTGTTGCCGGTTTTGCATCTTCGGTAACGACTTCGGATTCTATATCGGATACGGCTTCCACGACTTTCTCGGAATGAGTGTCGGGGCGGGTTTCCGCTTCGTATTCCTCAGATTCGTCATCGCGAGTTGGTTTTTCAATGCTGTCGAGGTCATAATCGCGTTCTGAAATCAGTTGATCTATAATCGTGCGCGAATATTCGTATTCGTCTTGATTTTGAACGAACACTTCGCGACCGAGTTCGGTAAGGGTATAGTATTTTCGTCTGCCGCCGTTAGAGTTGGATTGCTCGCCCCAGTATGACGAAATAAAGCCTTGGCTTTCAAGTCGTTTGAGACAACTATACAACGTTGGCTGCTTCAGAATATACTGACCGTGGCTTTTGTCCTCGATTTCTTTGATGATATCGTAGCCGTAGCGATCGCCGCTATATAATGCTTTAAGGATAATCGTGTTGATGTTACCGCGAATCAAGTCGCTGTTAATCGTTTTTGTCATTAAGTCACCGCCTTTTGTATAGTACTATTCTACACATAATCAACGATTTTGTCAATCAAATACTATTTCACGCATAGTAATTTTTAAAATTTTCAAGTACTTATTTTGTATGTTTTTGTATTTATTCGATACGATTACTCGAAATTATTGCATTTTGTGTCGAATTGATATATAATTCTTTTATGAACGACTTTAGTTATCGAATTATCAGATCGTGGCGCAAAACCGTACAAATAACCGTTAAAGATTGTGAGGTGTGTGTGCGTGCGCCGTATGGGTATTCCGCGGACAAAATAGAGGAGTTTATTTGTGAAAAACGCAAATGGATCGAACGTTGCATGTTAAAACAAAAAAGCGTCGCTAACAAACTTGCGACAACTGAAAACGAGGGGTATCTATGGCTTTTGGGCGAAAAATTTACATGCCAAGACGAACTAAACGAAAAAACGGTTAAACGGTTTTACTGTGAGCGATCCGATATTTTGAAGAACATAATTGACGTAATTTCGAAAGAGTGCGGACTTGTGTTTACGAGTTTGGCTTTTTCAAACGCAAAAACTCTGTGGGGTACTTGCGACAGTAAAAATAACGTAAGATTGAATTTACGGCTATCTGCGTTACCGATGCATTTAATTGAATACGTTATAGTTCACGAATTGTCGCACACATGCCAACATAACCATTCGGAAAGATTTTGGAATATCGTTGGAGCAATAATGCCCGATTATAAATCGAGAAGAAAAGAGTTGAAAACTTACTCGTGGATTTTGAATATGTATAGATAAATATGCTAAATTTTCTAAAAAAAAGATTTGCCGTATTTACGGCGTTTATATACTTTTCCGCGGTGCTTGTCGGGTGTAGTTCGACGAGATTTATTGTCAAAGACTATTCGGCATACGTCGGGAATTTGTTTAGTTATTATTTATCGGTGGATGACGATTTTGATGAAGGATATGGCGAGGACAACGATAATGAGCCCGGTAATACAGACAACTCGTCGTGTGGGGATTTGATTGAAGCGGAGAAGTATGTCGGGCTTGTTAACATTGGTAAGTATAAGTTCGATACGGCAAAAGCGTTTTTCGGTAATTATGCGTATGCGGAAAGAGGCGGTAAAGGATTTCTCGTCGACCGCAAAGGAAACTGTGTCGAAGTGCATAGTGGTTCTGACAATACTTCGTCTAACATAGTACTCGATAAGATTTTATACGATATGTTGGTTGTAAAATCGGGCGAAAAGTACGGAGTGATTTCGCTTGACGGTAAAGTTTTGTTGGATAACGTATTCGATCGTGTTGATATTTTCGGGCGCGTAATTATAGGCATCATTGAAAAGAAAATTTACGTGTACTTTGACGAAACTAAGACTTTCGAGGCGGACGGAGAAAACGTAAGTATTTTGTCTGAAGAGTTTGTACAAATAGATAATCGAGTTTTGTCCGTTGCGGATGGTAGTGTTGCCATGGTAAGTAATTATTACGTTTGGAGCGCGCCCAGTGACGGTAAGATTTTGGTTTCGTCGTCATCGAACGGAAGTTTCGGATATTGCGAATATCCAAGCGGTAACGTTTTGATTGAACCTAAGTATTTTATCGCAACGCCGTTTTATAACGGAACCGCATGTGTTGCGGAATTTAATCTTGATTTTTCCGACGATTCGTTTTACGGTTATCAGTTATTGATTGATACAGAGGACAATGTAGTTTTCAATTTTGAAAGATTTAAAGAAAAATGTGTTCCGACGGAAATTACCGTTTTTCCGCGTTTCGGGAATTATTGCGTCGTTAGATTCGGATCCGGCTTGAAATCTTACGGCGCCGTAAGATTTTCCGATGAAACGACTGAGTATTTTGACCTTGATAACGAACCGGACGGTTATCGTTTTTACGGAGATAATTATATTATTAAAGAAACCGGCACGTTGTTTTCGGTTAAAGAAAACTCGATAGTATCCGCAAGATATTCTAATATCGAGCCGCTTTGCGAAGTCTTTTTCCTCGCGAGTTTGTCTGACGGGACTTATTCGATTCTTGACGGAGAATTGAACGTGATTGCTGAATCTTGTGAATCTGTCGAAGCGTACGAAAATACTTTACTGATATGCAAAAATTCTATGTACGCGTATTATTCTGTAGCGGAAAACGTATAGTGAGAGGATTTTTTCGTTGCCATTATAGATGTATATAATGAGCAAGACGGTTGAGGTTTTAATCGGTAAAATGCCGGTGCCGATTATTCCATTTTTTACGGTAAAAGCGTTTGCTGATAAATATAAAAGCAAATTGAGCGTCATGAACGGCGGTGAGCATTGGGCTCATACAAAATCACAGATTTCGCATCTAAAAATGTTGTTCAATACGAATTAAACCAAACTTTAATGCTTGATTTACTAATATCTGATTCAAAATTTAATGGTAAAGAAAAAGACGAATTTATTGTCTTTTTTAAGATTTGGTAATTATTTATCGTCGTTTTCGCGCAATTTGATTACGTTAGCGGCTTTTCTGCGAATTTCATCGCTGATTGCGGCGTAATGCTTTTTTGTCGTATTTATATCTTTGTGTCCGAGAACGTCTGCAACGACGTAAATGTCTTGCGTTTCTCGGTAAAGTGTCGTACCGAA
>ERZ779877.2873-NODE-2873-length-11979-cov-4.373029_pt1 | contig 11979 bp, 10 predicted proteins | sample MGYA00511556_ERZ779877 | MGnify/ENA primary metagenome ERZ779877 (study PRJEB29588, sample SAMEA2159338) | human gut metagenome | biome: human gut; feature: human-associated habitat; material: faeces | place: Denmark | collected 2008/2010 ... | reverse complement strand
AAAAGATGAAAAAACAGAAGTAAAAGTTGAATCAGAAGAGGAAGAAATAGAGCTTCCAAAATTAATAGATAAAAATACGGAAAATATGTATGATGAGCCTGAAATGCCTAAAACTATTGAAGAATTACAAAAAGAAAAAAATAAAACTAAAAATGTAGATTTAGTAGATGGTATTTTTACAATAGAAGAAATAAAACAACTTAGAAAAATGTTAAATGAATTAAATAAAAAATAAAAGATCCTTATTTTAAAGATAGGGATCTTTTATATTAGTTTTGCATGAACAACTAAACGATCTTTACTTCCATTTGAACATGTTGATAAAGTTATTATCTTGGTGTTTTCATCATATGTTGCATTAAAATTATATATACTTCTCTGAGTAATCATATCTAAGAAATTTAGTTTATCTTCGGATGAAGCAAAGTTGGCTACAAGATAATCATTGGTTACAGGGATTTTATAAATAGAAATAATTTGCCATTTCATGTTAGCTTTAGTAGTGTTAAATGTGATAATTTGATTACTACTTTTTTTATACCATGATGGGTTAGTTACATATCTTAATGTGCCAAACATTTTTTGATTAGCTAAATTATGACCGAATATAATAGTGTTGTCAGATAAATCTTCAATGTTGTTTCGATAGTCCATATAAATCCAACCATGTCTATTTTTATTTTTATAATAATCACGATATAGATAATAATCATTATCAGTTGATTGAACAACAGGATAATCTATCTTAGTATTGTTAACCGTTAGCCAACCGACAGTATCATTATTAATTTCTTTTAATTTTTCAAATACTTTTTCATATTTAACATCATAAATAGTTGTAGTAGTTGTGGTGGTAGTTGTTAAAGTAACTCTTTCTTTATCATCATCGTTTGGTTCAATAAATGTAATATCTTTATCATGATTATTATTTTCAGGAATATCTAAATCTAATTTTATTTTTTGTAAGTCATTTTCAATATCATCATATTTTTTAGTATCACTATAATTTCTATATAAATTAACTGACATCATTAGAGTTACAGATAAAATAACAAATAAGAGAGATATTTTAATAAAGTTTAAGTTAATTTGTTTAAACATATTATTTTTCTTAAATTCTCTATAAACGAAAAAATGCAATACGACAAAATACAACAAAAAAACGACAAATTGAAAAAGTTAAAGAAAAACTATTGCACTGGTGTGAAAATAATGATATCATCTAGGTGGAGTATTTATATCTATAACGTATATAGAATAAGTACATAATTGTAACAAGAAAATAAAATATATACGTAAATAGATGTATATACGCAAAAGACTTTAATATAAACTGTAAAAGAAAACAAAATTCAACTAAGAAATAAATACGAGATTATACAAGATTACAAAAAGGTATAAAACAATGAATAAAAATAGAAAAATAGTTGAAAATATATTAAAAGCACAAACGAGGAGGAGAGAAATTTATGTTAAATAATAAAAAAGGAATAACTCTTATTGCGTTAGTTGTTACAGTGGTAGTACTTATAATTTTAGCTGGAGTAAGCATAAATGCAGTTATTGGAGATGACGGAATAATAAAAAAGGCACAAAATTCTGCAAATTTAACAAAAGAAGCAGAAGTAAAAGAAGCAATTAATAGAACTATACTAGAATTTTATTTAACTGATGATTATGAAACATTAGAAGATTTCTTAAAAGCAAAAGTAACAGAAGGGAAAATAGATAGTGTAACAAAAAATGCAGATGGAACATTAACAGTAAAAAAAGGAGAATATTCAGTAACAGTAGAAAATAAAACAAATTCTTCAGGAGGAAGTAGTTCTGGTGGTAGTACAGGTGGAGAAACGCAAACACCAGAAATTACAATAGGAGAAGCAAAAGTTGTAGCAAACAGCGATGGAACAGGTTCAGCAATAACTGATGCAGCTAGTGTATATTTAGGAAATACACTATATATAACATTTTCTCATTCAATAACAGGTGGAACAACAACAGTAGATAAAACCATTCCATATGCAGTAACAAAAAACGGAACATATACTTTTACAGTAACAGGAACAGTGAATGGAAAAAGTTATACAAAAAATGTTAGTGTAACAGTAAACCAATTTAAGACTGCAAAAGATTATGTGGCTGCAAATGTAGAAGTAACATATCCAGACGGAAAAGTATGGATTCCAGAAGGATTTAGAATTTCAACAGATGCTGCAGAAACAGTACAAGGTGGAATAGTAATAGAAGATAAAGACCTAAACCAATTTGTATGGGTGCCAGTAGCAACACTAGCAGATTATAAGAGAACATGGTATACTGGAGATGGTTCATTTAGTAGCTATTCAGAAGCATTACCAGAAGATGAAAAAACAAGTGTAGAAAGATATAAAGGATTTTATATAGGAAGATATGAAGCAGGGGATAAAGAAAATACAGAAGCAAAAACATTAAGAAGTTCAAATGATGTAACAAAAACAGTAACAATAAAAGCAAATCAAGCCCCATATAATTATGTAACAAGAACACAAGCGATTTCTTTAGCTGAAGGATTTAAAAACAAACAAGGCTATAAAGCAACAACAAAATTAGTAAGTAGTTATGCATGGGATACAACAATAGCATTTTTGCAAAAAGTAAATAGTGATTATGGAAGTAGTTCAAAAGAAGGAAATTATCGAGATACAACATTTTCATATACAGACATAACAGGAGCATCTAAAACAAAGGCAAGAAGTTCATATGTATTAGTCCCAACAGGACAAACCACACCTGTATGTAATATTTACGATATGGGAGGAAATGTTTTTGAGTGGACGACTGAGTCCTATTCGAACACGAACAATCCTTACGCTAAACGTGGAGGCAATTACAACAACAATTTCGCTAATAATCCAGCCGGTAATCGCAATTACCATTCTGACGATGCCAACGATGGTCTCGGGTTCAGGCTCACTTTATTTATGTAGACCTGAGCCCTGTATGCTCGAATTTGAGCATAGCTGAAAGCAGAGCCCAAAGAGGCAAATTAGAAACAGGGATGCTTCACTTTAAACTGAGAATGTCACCCATGAATGGATTTTCTTCCCCATATTTTATAGTAGGATAAGATCTATAAAATATGAGGGAGAATTTTTTTGTACAGAATATATAGCAATGGAAGAAGAATATTTGGTATGTAAGCGCTCAATAAACCGGTGTATTGAACGAATACTTATAAATGGATACATAGAAGCTAACGTAGTAAAGGTAAAAAGCATAAATGTTTGGAAATAAAACATGTAAACTGAAAAAGAAGTGGAAGAAAAATTATCTAAGTAATAGAAAAAATAAATAATGTGAAACAAAGAAAATTAACAAATCTATTGAAAAATCATAAAAAAATTGCTACAATATTACAAGAAAAACATGTGGCAGAAGTAAAGATGTAATTTTGATGCATGTCAAGATTATATCTTTTAGATTTTGCGTGGAAAGGAGATTAATTTTATGGAGAAGAAAACATTTTACATTACAACACCAATTTATTATCCAAGTGGCAAATTCCATTTAGGAACAGCATATACAACGGTGCTTGCAGACACAATAAAAAAATATAAACAGCAAAGAGGTTATGATGCACGAATGCTTACTGGTCTTGATGAGCATGGCCAAAAGGTTGAGCAGGTTGCTGTTAAAAGAGGATTAACTCCACAACAACATGTTGATGAGATTGCAAAACAAGCAAAAGACTTGTGGAAATTGATGGATGTTCAATATGATGATTTTATTAGAACAACCGAGGAAAGACATACTAAAATTGTAGAGAAGATTTTTGATAAATTCATGGAGCAAGGTGATATTTACAAAGGTGAATATGAGGGCTGGTATTGTATGCCATGTGAAACATATTTTACAGAAACACAATTAGTTGATGGAAAGTGTCCAGATTGTGGAAGAGAAGTTAAGAAAATGAAAGAAGAATCTTACTTCTTTAATATGAAAAAATATCAAAAGAGATTGGAAGAGTTCTATGAGCAAAATCCAGATTTTATAAAGCCAGAGTCTAGAAAGAACGAGTTATTCAATAACTTTATAAAACCAGGACTAGAAGACCTATGTGTTACAAGAACAACATTTGACTGGGGAATAAAAGTACCAAAAGATCCAAAGCATGTAATTTATGTTTGGTTAGATGCACTAACAAACTACATAACAGCGTTAGGATATATGTCTGATGATGATACTTTATTCAAGAAATACTGGCCAGCAGACTTGCAAATAGTTGGAAAAGATATAATAAGATTCCATGGAATTTATTGGCCAATTTTCTTAATGGCACTTGGACTACCAACACCAAAGAAATTATATGCACACGGTTTCTTAATGATGAAAGACGGAAAAATGTCTAAATCAAAGGGAAATGTTGTATATCCAGAAATGCTTGTAGAAAGATATGGCTTAGATGCAACTAGATACTTCTTGTTAAAAGAATTCCCATATGGACAAGATGCGATATTTACACCAGAGGATTTCGTAAATAAATATAATTTCGATTTATGTAACGATTTAGGAAACTTGCTAAACAGAACTATAGGAATGGTAAATAAATATTTTGGTGGAAATGTGCCAAACTATACAGGAAGAATAAACGATGTTGATGCAGACTTAGAAGAGATTGTAGCAAGCAAAATTTCAGAATATGAAAACAACATGGAAGACTTGCATTTTTCAAATGCAATAGAGTCAATATGGGGAATAATATCTAGAGCAAATAAATACATAGACGAAACAGCTCCATGGACACTAGCAAAACAAGAAGAAACAGAAAAACTAGAATCAGTAATGAGTCATCTTGTAGAAACTCTAAGAATTGTAGCAATACTAATAAAACCAGCAATGACAGAAACATCAAATAAAATTTTAAGCCAATTAGGAATAAATGAAGAAGCAAGCAAAGAATATGATACAATAAAAGAATTTGGCAAAACAACATCAGACTTAAAGGTAATAGAAAAAGGCGAGCCAATATTCTTAAGACTAGATGCAAACGAAGAAATAGAATACATAAAAAATAAAATGAAAGAATAATTATAGTAAACAATAGAATATGGCATAAATATTTATAGAAAACATATACTTGTTAATAACTTACCTAAAGTTAGGAGGCATGTATATGTTTTTTGTATTCAATAAAAGAAAAATTGGATCATACTTAATATCGATAGGAACCGTTGCAATACTGTTCTCTATTGCTTTATTCGGAGAACATTTTGGGGACGGAGAAAAAAATGTTATTGCAACTTCAGCATCAAATGTAAATAATTTACCAGTATATAAAGTGGAAACTGAAATAAAAAAGGTAAGTTTAAGTATAAACTGTGGAGAAAATGTAGAGAATATAGATAGTATATTAAATACGTTATCTACAACAAATGCAAAGGCTACATTTTTTATTTCGGGAGAAATTGCAAGTTCAAATGCTGAAATTATAAAAAAGATTGTGCAGAGTGGAAATGAGATTGGTAATTTGTCATATCACTATACAAATTTAAAAAAGAAGAAAACAGCAGATATAAAGGAAGAAATTACAAAAGGTTCTAATGAAATCGAAAAGATAACAGGCCAAAAGGCAAAAGTTTTTAGAGCTCCATATGGTGAATACTCAAGAGAAATAATTCAAATTGCAAGTGAACAAGGGTTATTTACAGTTCAATGGAACATAGATTCATTAGACTATAATGGACTAAATGGTGAAGAAATGTGCGAAAGAATAAACGAAACTTTAGCACCGGGAAGCATAATTTTATTACATAATTCAGCAAAGTACACTGCAGAAAGCATGGAAAAAATAATACAAAACATTCAAAAGCAAGGATATCAGTTAGTGACAACGAGTGAGCTACTTACATTATAGAATTGTTAATAAAGGTTGAAAGAATTAAATTTTGATGGAGATGGCACATACCAGTTAGTATGTAGCCGTGTCTGAAATGATATTTGACACAGCCAAAATTGAATTTGTTTTCAATCAAGTCCATAAAAAAGGAGAAAAAAATGCCTTTTATTGAAATAATTACAGATTCTAAGAGCCAAACACAGCTTAATAAAGTAATTACAAAGAAAATGGTAAATGATTGTGATATTTTGTTTATTAAAGATAAGAACATGGAAAACACAAAAAATATAAAACTAGAAACGCTGGTATTAAACAGAAGTGTAGAAAATGATGAATTAATGAGCAAAATAATGAAAAATTCTAAGAATTTAATATTGAATTTGGATTTGAACGAAAATTTGCAATATGAAGATTCGTGCAATGTAATTTCATATGGTTATAGCTCGAAGAGTGATATAACTGTGTCTAGCGTTGAAGAAGATGAATTATTGATTTGTGTTCAGCACACAATAAAGAGCATGTTTGATAAAGTGATAGAACCACAAGAAATAAAGGTTAATGTAAAAGCAGATATGAATGTGTACAATATAATGATAGTAATTGCACTTTCAAGTTTGTATGCAAACTAAAAATGGACTATAGCAATAATTTTATATTTTTGCAAAACGAAATCGAGCTCGCCTTTTGAGGAACCAGAAGGAACTCCGACCAAGAGCAATGTATTGAAGTCTAAAAAAATATAAAACTATTGCTGAGTAAGTAAAAATTTATGAAAATTGTATAGCAACATTATTTTTTTAGTGGCATTTTGCCCTCAAAATGGGCATATTTTTGAAAAAAATAAAACAAATTTAACATTTTATGTAGACAAAACCAAAAAATGGTAGTATAATAATAGTTGTAGGTTAGAAAAAAACAAATACTTTAAAAAGTAAGAGGAGGAAATTTAAGTTGGATACAGTATATTCAGAGAACAACCACATTATAATGGTGGGAAAAGTAACAAGTGACAAAAGATTTAGTCATGAGATATATGGAGAAAAATTCTATATATTTGATTTAAGTGTTCCACGTCTAAGTGGAAATTCTGATATTATACCAATCACAATATCAGAAAGATTAATGGTAAACGGAGAGTTACCAATCGGAACAAAAATAACAGTTGAAGGTCAATTTAGATCATACAACAGTTATGGAGAAGGTAAAAACAAATTAGTTCTAACAGTATTTGCAAAAAATGTAACATTGTTAGAAGATCAAGAAAGTGAAGTAGAAGCAAGAAAAGATTTCATATCAAACGAAGTAACATTAATAGGTTATATATGCAAGAAACCAGTTTACAGACAAACACCATTTGGTAGAGAAATAGCAGATATACTATTAGCAGTAAACAGAGCTTATAGTAAATCAGACTATATACCATGTATTGCTTGGGGAAGAACAGCTAGATTCTGTGAGAACATGGAAGTTGGAACAGAAGTTAAATTAGTAGGAAGAGTTCAATCTAGACAATACGAAAAGAAACATGAAGATGGAACTGTAGAAAATAAAGTTGCATATGAAGTTTCTGTTGGAAGCTTAGAAGTAGTTAATCAAAAAGACGATGGCGAAGCTGAAGAAGCTCCAGTAGAAGAAAATAAAGAGGCTATATAAATAGATAAATTGAACATAAATAAATTCCTTTAAGATAAGAAAGAAGTGTTTTACAGAAATGTAGAGCACTTTTTTCTTTCGCCCAATAGGGACGCCCATTTTTGGGCAAAAATAAGGTGCATTATATAAAATGCAGCCTTATTTTTTAACATCTGGAATTATAACATTTTTCTTTGTATTTGTATCTTCACTTGGTTTTGCAATATCAAGATTATCGTAAACAGGAGAAATGTTTAAATCATCACCGTTCCCAGAAACGATTTCTATGTTTTTTTCGTCATTATTCATAATTTTTTGCTCCTTAACTAAACTACATATAGAATAGCACAATATTTATAAGAATTCAAGCTAAAAAAATCGACATTTTTTGAAATGAAACTTAAAAGCTAAATGATAAATATAAGCTCTAAAATTCAAGAGTTACTTGTGAATTCGGCATTGACACTCCTCGGATTTGAGGGTATAATATTTACGTAATATAAAACGTAGGAGAAAAGCAAAGAATTATAAGTATTAGTATTCTTTAATTAAAGCTGAGCCTGGGAGAAGGGAAATAGTATATATGGAAATAGAAAAACAGAAGGCAATAATAGAAGCTATATTGTTTGCCGCAGGAAGAGTAATAAAAATAAATGAATTAATGGGAATTCTAGAGCTTTCTTCAGATGATGTTGTAACAATAATAGACAGCATGAAGGAAGAGTATAAAAATTCTGATAGAGGAATAGAGATTATAAGAGTGGAAGATGGGTACCAGCTTACTACTAAAAAAGAGATGTATGAGTATTTATATCCAATTTTTGATAAGAGAAGTAAGCCAAATTTAACTCAAGCATCAATGGAAACCCTTGCAATAATTGCATATAATCCAAAGATTACGAGAGCAGAAATAGAGGCAATAAGAGGCGTAAATTCTGATGGAACTATCTACAAATTATTAGAATTTAATTTGATAGAAAACGTTGGAAAGGCAGATTTACCAGGAAGACCAACAATGTATGCAACAACACCAAATTTCTTGAAGATGTTTGGAATGTCTTCTTTAGAAGAATTGCCAGAATTACCAAAATATAAATTAGATGAAAACCAACAGCTTGTAATCGATGATATAATTCCAAGTGAAGATCAATCAACAATAGAAAAAGAAGAAATTGCCAGTGATGAAACAATTTCTGAGGCTCCAATGCCCGAAAGGGAAAATGTAGATGTAATAAAAAACGATAACATATAGACAAAAATAAAAGAATAGTTGTAAAACACAGATTTGTTATTTAAGGAAAGGTTTATGGGAACCTGAAAAACCTAAATTTATTATGTAAGGAGCGTATGGCAAAAAGGTCATACATAAATAAATATGAGATTATCACAAACAGGATTAGGAACTATAAGAGTAAATAATTTGGATAAAAGCTATCCAGCACAAGATATTTTGTTACAAACAAACCAATTAGTACAATATGGAACAGGAATTTACGCGTACAACAATGTACCATTAAAATTAAGAGAAAACGTTGAAAGTGTAATTAAGGGAGTTCTAGACAAATACGGCTGTATAGAAATATTGCTTCCAACATTACAACCAGCAAAACTTTGGGAAGAATCTGGAAGACTTTCTAAATACATAGAAGAGGGTGTTATGCTTTCTGTTAAAACAGACAAGGGAGACTTTGTAATGGCTCCAACAGCAGAAGAAGCTGTTACAGACTTTGTAAGAGGCAGAATAAGTTCATACAAAAACTTGCCAGTTACACTATACCAAATTGGAGAAAAATACAGAAACGAAATTCGTACAAGAGGATATTTATTAAGAGGAAAAACATTCCCAATGATGGATGCATACAGCTTTGACTTGAACGCAGAAGAATGCGCTAAAACATACCAAAAAATTAGAAAAGCATACTTAGAAATATTCGAAATATTAGGACTAAATGCAAAACCAGTTGCAGCAGACAGCGGAGCAATGGGTGGAAACTTATCAGAGGAATTCATGCTAGAATCACCAATCGGAGAAGATACAATATTAGTAGATAAGGCAACAGGTGTAGCATTTAATACAGAAATTCTAGAAAGAGAAGATGCAGACGAATATCTAAGAGAAAAATACGGAGTTCAAGATAAAGAAAACGTAGAAGCTAAAAAATCAATCGAATTAGGACACATATTCCAATTAGGAACAAAATACACAGAATCTATGAATGCAAAATACATAGATCAAGATGGAAACGAGCAATTACTATACATGGGATGCTATGGAATAGGAGTAAGCAGAACAGTTGCAACAATTTACGAAGAAAACGTTGTAAATGGAAAAAACGGAGAACCAATGGGAATTTCATTACCAGTAAGTGTTGCACCATATTTGTTACAAATAGTTGCAGTAGATGATAAAAAAGAAGTTGCAGAAAAAATTTACAACAAATTAATGGAAGCAGGAGTTCCAGTTATAATAGACGATAGAGCTCAAGGAATGTTAGGTGCAAAAATAAAAGATTGTTACATGTTTGGAACACCATACATGCTTGTACTTGGAAACAAGGCTCAAGAAGGAAGCTTCGAAATAGAAAGCACTAAAACAGGAGAAAAGAAAACATTTACAGAAGATGAATTAATAGAAGAATTTGTAAAAATGAACAATGCAAGAAAATATGTAAAATAAAAACTTCGCCCAAGAGGCACGCCCCTTTTTGGGCGAATGATTATATAAAAAGAAAATTTAGACGAATAATAAATAAAAAAAATTCATTTCATTAAAAAATACGGTACAAAGCTTTTGAGGGAGTGTACTTGGACTCCCCGAGAGGCGAGCTTAATTTTATTTTTAATAAAATGAATTTTGTTTTATTTTTGCGTTAATATATCCAATATTTTAGGGTAAATTGTATCTGCATTATTTTGCCAGTTATCGACTATATCTTTTGCCTGTTCGCGAGAACCTGCAAATGTTTTTACTTCAAATACAGTTTCGTTATTTTCTACAACTTTACATGTTATAATGTAATGATTTTCGCTAAGTGGGGTGTATTCTGCCACAATAGATTGTTCTTCTTCTGAACTATCTATAATTGGTTTTAAGTTTGTATCTGCCTTTAATTTTATTATTCCAGGAAGCAAATCCAAAGTTAAATCTAAGGTTCTTCTACCACTTTCAGTTACTTGATATAAAGTTTGCTCTTCCTTTTGGAAAGAACAAATATATCCAACTTCAATTAAATCTAACATAAATTGTTGAAAATAAAAATAATTCATATTAGCTGCTGCTAATACTATTTTATATAATACATCATTTGTTAGTGGTTTGCCGGCTTTTTCTAATACATACAAAATAAGAACTTTGTTTTCGGCAAGTGTTTCATCATCAGATGTTAGTTTCAAATTAATTCAACTCCATATTAAAAATTATCAAAGTATAAGTAAATATTTGATAGCAGTATTATATCATAGATATTGCGAAAATCAAGTGTAAAAATTATAAAAAATCGCCATAAATGCAGGCGTTTGATAGATTGTATTATATCATAGAAATGTAGAAAATCAAGAGCTAAAGAAAAATGATTTACTAATTGATTTTAAATAATTACTAGAATTTTGTCGAACGATTGTAATTGATTTTTGCTTTAAATGGTAATATAATTTTATTAAAATTAAAGTTATTTTATAAAAAATTTATTCAAAAATTCGCTATAGCGAAAGTTGTTAATTCTTATACAAACCCAATGAATTATATATTGACCTATAGGTAAACTCTATTGTATAATAAGGAGGAAGATAGATGGAAGAAGAAAAAATGTATGTTCCCTCAGGATTAAAAACAAAAGATGGTAAAGATATTATGTGCTATACTGGAGCTTTCTATTTAAAGAACAAAGAAAAAATAGAAAGAATGGTAAAAAAAGGCGAAGAAATATTAAGAGATGAGAATAAATTCTCTGAAAAACAACAAAAAGACAATAAGAATATAGTAAAAGAAGAAAATGAAAAGTATAAGACAAATGCTCAAATAAATAAAAAACATGACAAGTTATTTAAAGAAATACTGTCAGACAAGAAAGAAGCAGTTAATTTTATAAATCACTATTTAAATTTAAATCTACTAGAAGATGATATTGAAAAATATGAAAAAGAGTTTAGAACTGAAGAATTATATAATATAGAGGCTGATGTTGTATACAAAATAAAGAATAAAAATGTGTTTATACTAATAGAACATCAATCAAGTGTAGATTTAAAGATGTCATATAGGATATTGTCTTACAAAAATGCGATTGTAGATTCTGCAATAGACAGAAAAAGATTAAGAGAGAAAAGTTATAAAATTCCAAAAGTAATAGCGATGGTATTATATACTGGGAAAAGACAATGGCATAAATTATCCATAAAAGACATCGAAGAGCAAATAGAAGGATATGAAGAAAATGCAGGAGAATATAACCTGATAGATGCAAATGAATTTA
>ERZ779877.2867-NODE-2867-length-12001-cov-2.493554_pt1 | contig 12001 bp, 10 predicted proteins | sample MGYA00511556_ERZ779877 | MGnify/ENA primary metagenome ERZ779877 (study PRJEB29588, sample SAMEA2159338) | human gut metagenome | biome: human gut; feature: human-associated habitat; material: faeces | place: Denmark | collected 2008/2010 ... | reverse complement strand
TATTAACCCCTGTGCCTCAAATATTGTAATAAGAATTGGTGTCATTGTAGATATGCCGCCTAATACATCATTAAGACCATTCATAATTCCTGCATATGCGCTTTGTCCTTGCGAGGCTTTGTAAATTGTATATTTCCCAGCTATGTTTAAATATAATTGACCATACTGCAATGTCTGGTTCTGGCTATGCAGCCATATGCCATTAAGTGTCCCTATCCCAATAATGAATATCCACAGCAAAGCTGGAAACATGAATCCGAATCCATAAATGCCTAACCTTTTCATTTTCTTATTTTTTCTGCACAGCACAAACATAAGCACTCCGGTAAGCCACGATAAAGCTGTAAGATATCCTCCCATAGCTTTTATACCAATGTAAAACCTATAACACCCCCTTAATACAGCCACCATAACAGTGTTTCCGTAGCTTGGATTTATATTGGACGCTCCATGTTTAAGCTGTTCCAAAGTATTATTCACATTATCATTCGCCCCCTGAACGGCATCATCAGCTTTCTGATCTGCCTCCTGCTCAAGCTGCTCTCCATAACTTTTTGAAGAATCTTCGTCTGTACTATCTGCCTTAACCATAACAGGAAGAAGCATTATAAAAAAAACTGACAGACTTATAAATAAAAAACGCTTCATTACTGAAATCCTCCAGGAATCTGACTGTTAATATCGTGCCGACGCTAAAGAAATATTGTCAAGTGTTTATATTGAGTTTTTTCAATGTTTTAATTTCAAGGTAACATAAAAAGGCAGAGCTAAACTTCTCGTCTGCTCTACCCTTAATTTCAAATATACATCTATTTATTATTTACTTTTCTTTCATTCTCAATTCTAAAAAAATCCGTAATATGCTGATACATCATTACTTTACAATGCACGCCTCCATACGCCGCATCAACCTTGACATATCTGCCGGACATAAACCCATCACTCAGCTTCTTTTCGGTAAATACATCTTTTGAATACTTATCTATCCGACGGCATTCAGTATAACCATGCCACTCAATCATATCCATATACCGCTGTTCTATCCCGTCGATGTAACCTCGCCTCCACTCAGTACACATGTAGCAAGAGCTGACAATGCTGATAATCTCCCCAACTTTATTTCTTGCCACCTCACAAAAACAGTCGCCAGGGTTTAATAACATTGTAGGTGTGCCTCCAAGACTGACTATATCCCTCTTGTATATATCAATCACTGACGCACTATGATAATTACCATCTGAGTCAGTATATTCAATCCACGGTTCTGACCTAATAAATCGTTTCCTGTCGTTACGATAGGGAAAATCGTTATCACCCCTAAATTCAAGCAGCTGATATACAGCCCTCTTTCCATTATCATCGGTCATTTCAAAAAACTGTCCATCTTGGGGAATCTGTCCAAGCGTTCTAAAAAAACGCTCAGCCTGATCAACACGCAATTGACCACCTCGTTTTCCCTCCCCCTATACCAACCGCCCAGTTTGTATAGTAAGTGTATAGTCCATTTAACGCTTCATTGAAAAATGGACGAATTGTCGGGATTATTATTGGATTAGGTTCATTGACGAAGTTTGGCACAGTTTTCATTTGCAACATATTACATGAACGAAGTGCCACATAATTATTGTTATATGAAAGCTGATAGCTAAATATCGCTCCATAATATCCATTTTCCGATTTTCGACAATTAGATAACACTATAAAACAATCCCCTAGATCAAACTTCTGACCAAATATCATTAGTCCCATTATATCCTCCGAATAATAAAAACCTAATATTTACATGCTACTGTTATTACTATAAATTGTCAAGATTGACTAATTAGATGTTATTTCCTATCTGACAATATCCTGATACCCTGTAATCAGGACAATTCATTAATCAATTATACTTTCCAACACTTTTTTCATATCATTTGAATAGATTGGAAAACATGAGCTGGTTGTCATTCTCTGCTTCATCATTATATCCATATCTCTTGTGCTGTATGGCAGTGCCAGAATTTCCTTACATTTTAACTGAATATCCCGAACAACATTAACTATTTCTTTATCGCTCGGTCCAAGAATTATAAATGTTGGTTCAATATTCAGTGACAAAAATTGATTAGTCACTGATGATATCGTTGCCCAGGAATAATTAACAATAACAAAATGCTCACAGTTCCTGCCTGACCATACCTTACCCATTCCCATGCAGATAAACTTATAATCACATTCTTCTTCTGTATAGCCTTTAGCCACTACTAAATTATTCCGGCATACAATACCAAATGCGCCACTGATATCTTCAAGCTCTGTCACAACAGTTGAAGTAGCTGCAAGGTCACATACCACAACCTTCTTATTGCGCATTAGAAGCTCCAGAACAGACGCAATAACTATATCTGCATATCCATTTCCACAGAACACCATTTCCTTCATATTTTAAATTCTCCTTCATTTTCTACAAATATCTTCATATATGACAGATATATCAGCACAATCAGTTCTCCAGTCAGGACATAAAGGTGTACTGTATGCTTTAATTGATGCCTTCCCTCCCACAGAAGAACATCTCTTAGCCATCTCTCCCAACCTTGATGCCGGCAGCATAGGGAAAACATAACTGATATTTGTAACAATACTGTTTTTAAATGCAACATTGGTTAAAAAATTGTCAAGCTCCGGCAGCTTCCATTCGCTTCCGGATGCAACAACTATTCTTTGATTCATTTTAAAGAAGTTACTATCCACTTCCGATCCAAAATCTACGATTACATAATCATAATTATCCCTAAAACCCGTAACAAACTTCGTGTAATCGCAAAAAGGGAAAAAGTCTATGCCGTTATAAGAAAACATTTGTGTTAATAATCCATTAAAATTCTTCTTAGGAAAAATTGTTCGGTATATATTAGCAAAAGCATTATTGCCTCTTTCAAAATTTCCCACATATGGTCTGTTCTGTTCCACAATAGCCACCTTATGATTCTTTGAAAGATAATGAGCCAGCTGCATTGCAAAATGGGTACATCCCACTCCCCTGGACACAGCTGCAATCCCGATTTCTATGGTAAAGTCGCTTGTTTTTTTCTTCGGAGTTACAGCTCTTATTTTTCCTTTATTTTTATTTTTTCTGAATGAAAATAGTAATGATTTAACTTCTTTGACTTCTTCCTTATTACTTGTATCTTTGGATATAACTGGCTCCGCAGGCTTATATCCAATCAATTCAGGAAGAGCAGCAACAGATGTATCCTTAATTCCGTTTAAATCACTATCCCCGTTGTTGAAATTGACAGAATTAAGAGTATAACATGACTCAAAGCCTGTCAGTTCCTCAAAATTTTCAATTTTTCCCCTGTCAGATACAAATTTAATGTTCATATCCGGTCTTGACTGTGCCAGTTTTCGTATTCCCTCAAACTCACCCTGTTCATATAAACACTCGCTATCCAATACCACAATTAAATTTTTTAAATACGGTATAATAACTGCACAATCATCATTATCATAATACGAACCAAAATCAATTACTTTATAATACTTACCCAGTCCCAGAAATAACCTGTGCGTCTTCTCAACGCTCCAATTTTCTTCAACTGACCAATCCGTAATTGGATTTGGTACACAAAAATTTATGCCTTCAAATATATTACTCTGCTCCGATACTGCCTCTCCCCTATCAATTTCAGAGAAATGAGAAGTAAAATCAGCTCCAAAAACAGTCTTAAAATCAAATCTGTCATATATATCTGATTCTGTTCCCGGCAACTGAATCAGCATAGGCGTGATGTCATTTAAAGCAAGACCTTTACATAAATTTAGGGCAACAAAAGTAGTACCTGCTTCTTCTGTAAGACCAATTACACCAGTAAGTTCCCCTACATCGACAAAACGGACAACCTCCTTTTCAACTTCCTTTACAACCTCTTTTTCAACTACCTTTTCAACAACCTTCTCAATGACAACAGGTTTGGATTTCTTATGTGTCCTGCCATTTTCAACCACTCCAGAGGATAATCCCCTCTCTGCTATCTCTTTAGCAAAATAAAGCTCATAACCACCACATGTTATAAGTTCTTCCTTTACGGAATCACTTGCCATTCTAAGTACAGCTGCAAATGTTCCGGAATCAAGTTCTTTATCGAGAATGTCTGCTCTTTCTTTGGCCGTTTTTCCACTGCCTGAATCATTCAGGTACTCGACATACTTTTTCGGATCTAAAATCTCATTCTCCTCTGCAACATGTCTCACAGAAGATTCAGAATCAATTCCGTAATAAATACGGGCTTTTTTCTTAGTTCTTCCTTTATCAAGGATAATTTGAGCAAAGTTCTGTACATCTCCGTCTGTTGCAAAAATTGCACCAGTAATACCCAGTCTCTCCAGAGACACCATGAAATCAGTGCCTTTTAAATCATCCTTTAGAAAAGGAATAAATAATGTATCTTCATGATTAAGTACCAGCCTATCAAAATCCGATATCATAAATTTATTTCTGCTCTCAAGCATACGATCAATAATACATACATCATAATGCTCATTATCAAGTGCCTCTAATGCAGAGATTCTTGTCCTTTTTATATCAAATGTTTCAACATTAACACCGTAGTTATTCAAGCAGTCCACAAACCGCTTAAGTACAGTATCTTCTGCTGCATGTGCAAACAATAACCTCATAAGCTACCTCTCTACTACATACAAAATTCCACGCAATTAGCGCAGTATGAAAAAACTACACACAAATTAAGCCGACGCTGTTTTGTTTATGTCAAGCACTTTTTCAAACTTTTACTAAAATTCTAGGCATTTGTAACAGATATCCATAAGTATTCTGTCAAGAGCAACATAAACCAGTTGCCTTTTCCTGCTATTATTAATAACAATGTAATACTTTTGTAACATCTTTCTGCCTTTTGTCTACTAGACAATGCATATCAGATTAATTATGATGAAAATATCAAATAATAACATAAATAACGGAGGAAATGCTTATGTGCGACACAGATGTTGTATTAGACAGTGTTTATAAAAAAATAGATGCCATTGTCTTTTCACCAGAAAGCAATGATTATAAAGTTTCTCGAATAAAAGATGTATTTTCACATTTATATGATTCATTTGCAGAAGATGTAAAATCATATATAAGGTTATGCGAACCAATAAGGAACGCCGGTGAAACCTTAGTTCTTGAAAATGTAAAGGTAAATTTCTTATATCATAACCTTCTGATGTTTCTTCTGCAGGCTCCGAATGAGATAACAGATGCTTTATATAGATGTCCTTTCATTGCAAATGCAATGCCCGGAATATCTACAGCAGAAATCCTTGTATCATATCTTGGCTGTAACACAGAAGAAGAAAAACCTATACAGATAACATCAACGGCTGTCCTGAACACATATTGTCTGCTTGAAAATCAATTAGGGGAGTTGCAGAAGAAAATTGATGAAACATTATTAGAATTAAAAGACTTTGAGGATTTAGATGCAGAAGAACTGAAATATTTCTATAATGTTATTCATAGAGTAATGCATTCATCACCAGTGGAAGCTCTTGTACCCCATTCTGACAGCTTATCTGTCAAATTAATTGCTGCAATGTTAATGAATGATACCCTGACAAAGATTATCTCTTCAATGAATAAACATAAAGAGCTTATACTTACTGATTCATACATTATGACGACAAGTGAAGAAAATCGGGCAAAAATGTTTAATTATTATAAATCCGAATACAATAAATGTATCTATACCAGAAACATAACTACTGGAAGCAGCCTTATTGCACCTTTCTTCACAGAATATAATCGAGGACTCAGATACCCAGTTATCTCCCCTTCGGGATACACTCATATAATTAATATTGATACACCTGATGCTCTTAATAACGCTGATATTATCTATCTGCTTAAGAACGCCTGCAATACTAATTATACAGAGGCACAATTGTATAAATCTGGTTATATGGATTACATCAGCAAATGCGCAGTTTCTGACGAAAAGTATGTTAATTCTTTTTGTTCGGACTATGATGATGCCATTTCTCAATGCGACAACATTTACTATCTGAGTGATTCAGCAGATGTTGCAAATTATCGCATGAGTAATGTAGAAATAAGTAAAAATGCAGGGAATTACCTGTACACCCTCGGCAGTGAACTTACACCAATGGGACATGTTCCACCGGATATTTTTTTCTATCTGGCAAAAGGAAATATCCAGCCTATATGCATAAAAAACAGCTGGCAGAATGACACCATGTACTACTCACAGGATTTTCCATCAGCTATAAGCATATCTTTGGATAATTACTCAATTTATAACGGAACCAGTACTCTTGAATTCGTGGGATATGCTCCATACAGCTTAGATAAAGAAACCTATACAAATCCTCTGGTTAATGGTTATATGACTGCTGCCTTTGACCTGATACCCCACAATATACATATAGGAGAAAAAGAGGAAAATACATACTCATATATTTCTGAGATAAATAACAGGTTATCTGCAGTAAACGATGGCTATGGCGTACTCTTCCCAAACGATAAAAATATATCATATGAATTCAATTATGAGGACAGAATTACATGTCTTGATATTGACGATGATATGCTCAATGATGTATTTAAAAACAGATATATAGGTCAAGGTCAAGTTTTTAATACCCTTGTAGGTTCATTTTTAGCAATTATGCAGCTTGCATACGACGAGCTCTATCCTTCTTCTCTAATCGGTTATGGGAAAAAGGATTTCTCTTTCGATGAAAACCGTGTCAGTCTTCTGAGAGAAATTTGTAATATCATAGCGGTCAGTCTGTTTGATGCAGGCATAACTGCCAATAGCTGTGTTACCGACAAAAACATTATCAATAAATTAAATGCCCTAATTGAGCAATTCATAAGGACCAACAGAGAGTAACTATCATTTATCCATAACCAACCCATAATCAAAAATAACCCCCTCTCAAGTTATGAGCTTGAGAGGGGGTTATAATATTAATATACAGCAAATTACCAGCTTGGCACTATTTTAGCTGAATTGTATTCCAGCCGGAGAATATACCCGGCAGCCTTTTACTGAAACTGATTTATTTGGTTCATCATAGTTCTGATAATCCTGATTTTGCTGATTATCTTTTATGCCTTCATCATACTTTTCTTTTTCATGCTGATATGCCATCATGCAGCTGTAACTGCAAAAAAATTTCTTTATTGATTTTTCTTTAATATAATAGCCATATTCAGACATATCAAAAATTTCATTATTAAATATCTTTTTGCACTTGGTACACTTAATATAACAATTTTCTTTCTTCTTCCCCATATACATTATTCATATCCTCCCTTAATGCCATTTCAAGGAATCTTTGACACGCATCATCACATATAGTTGCCGTCCTCATTAACATCATTATAAAGAAAGCCATAATCATAAAAATAACAACTGCAATGATAATAAACTGTCCCATCTTCTTCTCCTCCAATCAAAAAATTATTTTACCCTAATTAACAAGACCATCCCCCTGCATAATCTCAGGAGCATTCTTATGAGCATAATCATAACCTTCCGCTTTCTTTATGTTATGCTCATCATTTTTCAATTTTTGAATCCTGTCATACTCATGTTTGCGCCTGATAAACTTTTGTGATTCCATAACTTTGCTAATGAACAGAATCATAACGACAATAGTTACAAGTGCAATTGGCAACACCACGGCAATAAGCAAATCACAGGTCTGAATAGAATTGTATATTAATTCATCGGCGCTTGTTTTCTGTAACTCTGCTTTAATATCCGCACTTTCTACAAGACCTATAAACCTTGTCCCATCTGCTTTTTCCCCTATGGCAACCACATAGCCCTGCTGCCAGACACAAACAAACTCAGCACATGTAAGAACCGAAGCCGCTAAAACAATTATTGCTAAAAAAATGCAGATCCATATTCTTCCCATATGATAATGATAATTAATAAATCTGTCTTCCTCAATATCCCTTCCATAGAGGGCTTCCATACTCTGCTTAATCTTCTGCTTCTTTCTTGTTGACATACTTACTCACCTCATTTTTAGTTTTTATTTAACAACAACAGCAATAAACAGTTCACCAGCATCACTATTTGCAATTCCTATTGAAACATCATTGCAAGAATCAAACGAGAATCTGTTACATATATTGTTAATAACAGCTACTACTTTATCAGCACTTACACTGCTTCCCTGACCACTATATAATTTATAACCAGCATCTTTAGTTGACATAATCTGGCCTGTAGCTGCCATATTGGCCGCATACATGCCTGCTTCCTCCATCAGACTGCCATTGCCTAGTGATTTGCCTAAATTAGAGTTAAGCGCAGCATAGGCGTTTGATAAATAACTGTTTTGTATCGTATACCCACCAGCAGGATAACTAAGGGGCTTATCCTCCTTAATATCAATAATGGCAGATGTTCCGTGAGATTCTGCATTATCTTGAATAGGAGTTATATCATAGCTTTTTGTAACTGCTTCAACATTTTCGTCAATATCTCTGGAAACGGTTATATCTGTTATTATTGTTTCAGAAGATTCCTTCTCACCATCTTCCTCGTATGTATATGTTTCCGTTTCATTAGCATTTGCTATATTATCTTTAAATTGATAACTGGTACACCCGCACAGCATCACCGCCATGCCTGCAGTTAATAAACATAATCTTTTTCTTAAATACATTGTTAATCCTCTTTATTAGCCTTAGTTGTAGCCTCATATAACCCCGGTGATAACTGATTACCTGTTTTTTCATCAGATACTGGTGTAAATCTTGTATATAACGCACCTATATCCTGAATGTTAAAATCAAGAAATCTCCACTGTTCACCGAGATTATTACCATTATTATCAATAGTTCCCAATTTCCTCATAGTAAAGCAGTATTCCAGTTTCCCAGAGGACTTGCTTATTCCCTCTTTCGATAAATAGCTGTACTCGATAGTACAGTAAAATAGGTAATATGGACCACAGGCTTCATAAGACACCGGCTTAAAAATGATATCAATATGCTGTGGATCACTATCTTTAGTGTGATATACAGACTGTAATGCCTCATAATAAGTCTTAAAATCTTCATTGGAATAACTAAATTTATTTGAAGAAATGAGGAAATTGTCCCAGTACGGATACATCTTGTCATAGACATTATTATCATTAAGAGCATATATGTAGTTATTACGCACCGCTGCCGACAGCTCTTCAAATATTTCCTGATCACCATTTACAACATATTCGTCCTGTCTAATCTCATTAGCAACATCTGACGACAATTTATCCGGATTTGATTTCTTCACAGTCCCCAGGTATATGAATGCCAAAATAACAGCAGCTATAACCAATATAACTATGAAGGCAATTAAACACAGGATAATAACACCTCTTTTGTCATTTACCGTCTTTACTTTTGCCTTATTCGCGTCTTTTGATACTTTTTTACTCACTTATCGTCACTTCCTCAATTTTTAACTTCCTGAAAATCTCTCTGCCCCATTCGTAATCTGTTGTAATTTCGCTATCATATGCCATAGCAGATACAATTTCATAGCCGAAGCCCCATGTCTTATTTTGTGATTCAAAGAAATAATGCAGATAAAACTTCTTATTATTTCCATGCTCCGTCCATTCATATACAGAGTATCCATTCCAGTCATACGGCTGCAGTTCTGGTAAATTTTCTTTAAGCTGCGCCTTTGTCATTATTACACCATTGGAATTAATAGCCCTCACCTGTAAAACTGCCTTTGTAGAATTATTAGTAATCCTGAATTCATTATCTGCAACCGCCTCTATAGAATAAGATTCCTCATCATATTCCGGGAATGCAAATAAAACATTTATTCCGGCATTTGCAGAACTGCTGCTTTCAGACATTGCCAGCTTCTTTCCAACAGGCAGTGTAAGCACCTTAGAATACTCACCCTCTCTTGCATACTTCGTTTCAATCTGTTCTTCTGTATAATCAATACCTACTTCTTTGCCTTCTTTTCTTACAGCCTTTAAATGTTTCTTATATGATACACGTACATAAGGTGCTAAATGAGAGATAGAGATTGTCTGTCCTCCATACTGACCATTAGCCACCTGCTGAACAATCTGAGTTGCAACAGTACATGCTGTCTGTAAAGACTTAGGTGTTTCAATCAATTTATCATTAATAACTGTACCATTCGCAAACATATCCTTTAAGTTTACTAGATCACAGTTATGCATCTTCTGGATATAGTAATCCATATCATGGAAATGAATAATACCATCATCATGTGCCTGTACAATCTTTGGTGGTAATAATAAACGGCGGCAATAGTCTCTAGAGAATTCACCAGCAATTAAGTCTCTCTGAGTAGCTAATACAGTCGCATCTTTATTAGAGTTTTCATCCATTGCTTCTTTATTAGTCTGATTGACAATACCATAAATCGCATTATCAATTGTATTCGTTTCTCTCTGGAATTCTCTTACTTTACGATAGCCTTCATAAGCCTTGGCAGTAAGTACTTCTCCCTTTTCAATTAACTTTTCAAAAACCTGTCCTTCAATACGATAAATGCTGATAGATGCTGCTCCACTTGATTTATGCCAGTCTTCAATTTCATGTGAGATCTTAGATGCAATTTCAGGTTTCACAATACCGCTGCCATAGCGCATAGCCTTTAAAATCGCATTTTCAATCTTACTTCCATCAAAAGCTACCTTTGAGCCATCTCTCTTGATTACCTCCATGTTATTTACCCTCCTCATAAGAAAATCTATTAGGATGAAATACCTAATAGATTTTTTCTAATTCTATATTAGTCTAAATTAGTTGCATATGCAACTAATATGCTTGAGATAAAAAAATATCTCATCAATAATTTATTAACATGAAAAAATGTTGAATTTATCAACGTTTTTTTAATTATTGATAAACATCTGGAATGTTTACCCTTAAACAGTATAAAAACCCATGAGCCTAATGTCAAGCATTTCTCATGGGTTTCTTTTTTTCGCAATGTTGAAAGCGAATTAACCTAAATCTTCACCATTGCTTGCAACAACTTTCTTATACCAGTCAAATGAATCTTTCTTGCTTCTTTCTAGTGTACCGCTTCCATCGTTGTTACGATCTACATAGATAAAGCCATAACGTTTCTTCATTTCACCTGTTGTGAAAGAGACGCAGTCAATGCAGCCCCATGGTGTATAGCCCATTAAATCTACACCATCAATTTCTACAGCTTTCTTCATCTGTTCAATATGTGCTCTTAAGTAATCTACACGATATGGGTCATGACAGCTGCCATCTTCTTCCTTCTTATCAATTGCACCAAAACCATTTTCTACAATAAATAATGGTTTTTCATATCTTTCATACATCTGATTTAATGCATAACGTAAACCTTCTGGATCGATTGCCCATCCCCAGTCAGATACTTTGATATAAGGGTTTGCGACTGAATGTTCACTAGATCCATCTAAAGATTTAGAAACATCTTTATGTGCTGTAGAGTCTACAGTATTAGTCATGTAATAAGAGAATCCGATATAATCTACTGTACCTGCAGCTAAAGCTTCTTTATCTTCTTCAGTGATATCTAAGTTAAAGCCTTTGTTTTCAAACATCTTTAAAGCATAACGTGGATAGTGACCACGGCACTGTACATCACAGAAGAACCATCTCTGATGCATCATTTCAGTAGATAATACCATATCTGCTGGACGGCAAGAGAATGGATAAATAGGAACCATTGCAATCATATTACCGATTAAGAAGTTAGGATTGATTTCATGACCAATCTTCACAGCCTTTGCACTGGCTACTAATTCATAATGACCACACTGGTACATCGCTTCTTCTGGATTATCATAGTTTCCAAAATGAGCACCACTGTTAGTCCATCCGAAAATATCATTCTTATAGTTCATCTGGTTGTTGATTTCATTGAAAGTCATCCAGTATTTAACTTTATCTTTATATCTCTTGAAACATACTTCTGCGAACTTT
>ERZ779877.2866-NODE-2866-length-12003-cov-3.067543_pt1 | contig 12003 bp, 7 predicted proteins | sample MGYA00511556_ERZ779877 | MGnify/ENA primary metagenome ERZ779877 (study PRJEB29588, sample SAMEA2159338) | human gut metagenome | biome: human gut; feature: human-associated habitat; material: faeces | place: Denmark | collected 2008/2010 ... | reverse complement strand
CTGGGTCAGCGATCCGGCGGAGCTGCGGGTGCTGGTGGACCGGGTGCAGAGCGGAGAGATCAAATACTGCCCCCACGGCCGCCCGGTGGCGGTGAAGCTGACCCGCTGGCACGACGACGCCAAGAAGCCCAAGAAGGAATATGCCCTTATCCGGGTGCCGGTGGAGAAGTTCGGCCGCTTTCTGGAATTGCCGGTGGAGAACGATACCCATTATATAATGTATATGGACGACGTTATCCGTTATTGCCTGCCGTTGATATTCGTGAGCGTGGATTATGACCACTTCGAGGCTTATTCTTTCAAATTCACGAAAGACGCGGAGATGGAACTGGACAACAACGAACTGGATGCCGGCACCTTGCAGAAAGTGCAACGGGGCGTGAAGAGCCGCAAGAACGGGCAACCGATACGTATCATTTCCGATGCATCCATGCCCAAGGACTTGTACCGCAAAATCATGCAGAACCTGTCCATAGACAAGTTCGACACGACCCTCTCCGGAGGCCGTTACCAGAACCACAAAGACTTGATGAAGTTCCCAGACTGCGGGCGGAGCGACTTGAAGTATCCGAAATGGCAACCCCTTTTCCTGCCGGAATTCACGGGGGCAAGGAGCATGCTCGACCTCATCCGCGAGGAAGACCGTTTCCTGCATGTGCCCTACCATTCATTCGACCATTACATCCAGCTGTTGTGCGAGGCGGCAATTTCGCCGCGTGTGAAGTCTATCAAGACCACGCTCTACCGGCTGGCCAAGGACAGCAAGGTGGTGGAAGCCCTGATTGCGGCGTCCAAGAACGGTAAGAAGGTCACGGTGGTGATAGAATTGCTGGCCCGCTTTGACGAGTCGAGCAACATCAAGTGGAGCAAGCGCATGAAGGACGCCGGCATCAACGTCGTCTTCGGCGTGGAGGGGCTGAAGGTGCATTCCAAACTGTTATGGGTGGAGATGACGGGCGGCAACGACATCGCTTGTGTGGGCACGGGCAATTTCCATGAAGGGAACGCCAAGGTCTACACCGACTGCATGCTGATGACTGCCGCGCCGGCTATCGTGAAGGATGTGGCGAGCGTATTCCGCTTCATCGAGAAGCCTTTCATGCCGGTGAAGTTCAGGGAACTGCTCGTGTCGCCCAATGCCATGAAGAAGACCATCCTGTCGATGATACAGACGGAGATTCGGAACCGGCAACAAGGCCGAGAAGCTTATATAAAGGTGAAAATCAATCATATCACGGACGAGGAGGTGGTGAAGAAGCTCTATGAGGCATCCGAAGCTGGCGTGGACGTAGACCTCTTGGTGCGTGGCAATTGCGCTCTGGTGACCGACACGCCCGGCGTGGGCGACCATATCCGTATCCACGGCATCATTGACCGCTACCTGGAACACAGCCGTATCTTGATTTTCTGCAACGGGGGCGACGAGCGCTATTACATCGGCAGCGCAGACTGGATGCCGCGCAACTTGGACCACCGCGTGGAGGTGCTCACTCCGATCTACAACCCTGCCATCCGGGCGGAGTTGAAGAGAATCGTGGAGTGGGGCATGATGGACAACCAGAAGGGGCGCATTGTGGACGGGACAGGGCACAACCAGTTCTATACGGACGCGGAACACCCGGAGCCGTTCCGCTCGCAAGAGAAACTATATGAATACTATGCAGGGCAAATAGCAGAGAAGTCAGACTCGAAAAACATAGAAAAGACATGATGGAAGGAATGAATTTTGCGGCCATTGACATTGGAACGAATGCCGCGCGCTTATTGATTAAGAACATCGACCACAACCCGTTGGGCGAGACGAAGTTTCGCAAGGTGCTTTTTATCCGCTATCCGTTGCGACTGGGCATGGACGTATTCTCCATGGGGAAAATCGGAAAAGAGCGGGCCGAGATGATGATGCGCATGATAAAGGGATTCAAGCAGATGATGCGCATGTATGACGTCGTGGACTACCGGGCTTGTGCCACCAGCGCTATGCGCGATGCCAAAAACGGGAAGGCGCTGATTAAGAAGATAGAGAAGAAAACGGGCATACGCATCGATTTGATAGCCGGAAAGGAAGAGGCAGGCATACTCTACGGCAACCACATTGAGAAACTGCCAGACAAGGCAGGCACTTTCATGTATGTAGACGTGGGTGGGGGCAGCACGGAAATCACGCTGATACACCAAGGCCGGATGGTGGGTTCCATGAGTTACAACATTGGCACCATACGCTTGCTGAACCGTGCGGTGAAAGATGGCATCGTGGACGGACTGAAGGCCGACATGGAAGGCATGTATGCCCAATACGGCCCTATTAATATAATAGGTAGCGGCGGCAACATCAACAAACTTTTCCGCCTGGCCGAGGAGAAGAACAAGAAGGAACTCAAGCTGCCCATCTCCTCCCTGCGGAAGTTGCACAACGAGTTGCAACCCCTTTCGTTGGAGGAGCGCATGGACCGTTTCGGGCTGAAGCCCGACCGGGCGGATGTGATAGTGCCGGCCGCGGAGATATTCCTCATCATTGCCGACTGCATCCATTCCGAGTATGTCTACGTGCCCACTATCGGGCTGGCCGACGGCATCATTGGCGAGCTTTACGCCAAGGTGGCGCGGAGCGAGCGGGAACGCTTGGTGCGGAGCCGGTTGCAGTTGAGCGCGGAAGCACAAGGAGCGGTCAACGCAGAGACGGTGGAGATGGACGACTGAGGGCCTTCGGCCAGTTTTGGCGATTTTCCGGAAAGAAATGGCCGGATTTGAAACGGGGAAAGAAAAAAGTTTTGTACTTTTGCCCCGTGAAACAAGAACTTGGTATGAAATGGCTCTGTCTTATAGGTCTTTTGTGCTGCGCCATGGACATGGCGGCAGTACCGGCTCGCGGCAGCAAGTTCAAGGCGCGGATGGCTGACGGTACGTATCAGTACATCCGTCTTTATGGCGATGAAAATCGCCATTTTTATTTAGATGCCGAAGGGTGCGTGGTGGAGGAAAGCGCCGGCGGCTTTTTTGTCCGCACGGGGCAGAAGCCCTCGCCTGCCATGCCTTCGCAGGTGCGTGGCGTGCGTTCCACAGGTCTGGGAGAATGGGAAAGCGCGCCGCTCACGTCTATCGGGAGCCCGAAAGTCCCGGTGATTCTCGTAAATTTCGCCGATGTGGCCATGACCGTGGCCGACACCGACGACGATATCCGTGATTATTATAATAAGTATTTCAATGGTACGCGCGACGGCAACCTGTACACAGGAGCCGGCAGCCGCGGCGCCGTGCGCGATTATTTCGCGCAGCAAAGCGACAGCCTCTTTTTGCCCGAGTTCCGGGTCATCGGTCCGGTGGATTTGTCCCGTCCGATGGCTTATTATGGTGCAAACAGTGGCGGGGTGACCGACGTGCGCTTCATGGATTTCTGCCGCGAGGCGCTCGAAGAGGGCATGGCGGCAGAGCCGGACTTCATGGAATTGTTCGACAACGACCGCAACGGCGAGGTGGATTTGGCTTTTTTCGTCTTTGCCGGATTGCCGGAGTCGGAGGCGGGCGTCACGTCCGATGCCTTGTGGCCGCGCGAACGGCTCTCGCCCGTCACGATTGGCGGGGTGACGGTGTCGGTCATGGCATGTGGCAGCGAACTGACCTCCACGTCGCAAGGGTCGGTGCCGATAGGCATCGGGACGATTTGCCACGAGTTGTCCCATGCGTTGGGGCTTCCTGATGCGTATGACGTGGAGAACTACACGGCGCTCGGCATGTCTTACTGGTCGTTGATGGATTCGGGCAATTTCTGGGCCGACGAGAAGATTCCTTGCGGATACACTGCCTATGAGCGCGACTTCCTGCGGTGGCGGCCCTTGCGGGTCCTGACGGAGCCTGCGACCGTGCGCCTGAAACCTTTGGAGAGCGGTGGCGTGGGATATAAAATCATCAACGACGCGAATCCGGACGAATATTATGTGCTGGAAAACCGCCAGTCCGTGGGGTGGGACCAGAAGTTGGGCGAGAAAGGGCATGGCCTGTTGGTGGTGCATGTGGACTACGACCGTGAGGCATGGGTGCGGAACCGTGTGAACGCGGAGGAGAAACATCAGCGGATGACTTTCATTCCGGCCAACGGCGAATATGTCGGAGGATATAATGCGCAGAGCGCAGAGCATTTATACGCAGCTCTCGGCGGACAGCCTTACCCCGGCACGTCGGGGAACGATTCGCTGACGGACGCCTCGCTTCCGGCCTCGTCGGTATTCACGGGCGGCTTCATGGGCAAGCCTGTCAAGCAAATCCGGGAAATGGAGAACGGCGACGTGGTTTTCAAGTTCATGCCGAAAGGACGCCTGGAGGCTCCGGAGGGCGTGACGGCGAAGGCCGTGGTGCAAGACGGCTTCACGCTGGCCTGGACGGAAGTGGAGCATGCCGCATGCTACCGGGCAGAAATCTATGGCATGGACGGGGGCGAGGCCGGGCCGTTGGTGGCTGTGGCCGACTCTGTGTGCGGCACGTCGTGCGAAGTGGAACTGCCGCAACCGTCATGCAAAGCTTACGCCTGTCGCGTTTTCGCGATGCACGATGCTTACGAAGATTCCCCAAGTTCGGCCGTTTGCCGGGTGGACATGGCCCAGACGGGCGTCCGGCCAGTCACATGGGAGGGCGCGGACCGGCTGGAAGTATTTTCGTTGGACGGCTCGCGCTGGGACGTGGAGCCGGAAGCGTGGAAGACGGCGTTGCCAAAGGGCATTTATATCATACGTAAAGGAAAAGACATCAAGAAGGTAATAATAGAATAAACTTTAGACTATGATGAAAAGAATGAATTTGAAACTGATTTTGGTTGGCTTGTGCATGGCTTTCAGCGTGAACGCACAGGCGCAGTTGGGTAACTTGTTGAAGAACGTGCTGGGCGGAGGCAATTCGTCGGAGCAGCAGACCGAGACATCGACGGCGGAGAAGGTCGGCGGGTTGGTGTCGATATTCCAGAACCTGATAGGCAAGGACAAGGTGGACAACGCCAGCCTGAAAGGGGAATGGGTCTACGAAAGCCCGGCCGTGGTGTTCGAGTCGTCCAACTTGCTGAACAAGGCCGGGGGAACTTTCCTGGCCAACAAACTGGAGAACACCTTGCAGAATTATTTGTCGAAAATCGGCTTTGAGCAGGGCCAGGTGGAGCTTTCTTTCGACGGCGACTCTACTTTCCAGATGAAAATAGGCTCCAAAACTTTTGAAGGCTATTATGAGGTGAACGAGAATGAAATCTCCATGCGGCGCAAGAGCTTGCTCATACAGAGCCGCCCTGTGACCGCGAACGTGGCGGTGAAGAGCGACAATGTGCAGATCACTTTCAAGGCGGACAAACTGCTCGAGTTCTTCACCAATATTGCCAGCATGAGTTCCAGCGGCACGCTGAGCCTGGTGAGCAAACTGGCCGGAGGCTACGACGGCATGCAGCTGGGATTCCAGTTCAAGAAAAAATAGTGTTGCAGACGCAAAAACGGGCAAAGGGCCGCGCTTCCTGCTGACGGAGGCGCGGCTTTTTCTATACGTCGGCGGCACAGCGCCGGGCGGAATGCGCCAGCGTACTTTGCGGAGAATACTCGAGTACTCTGCGGCAAGTACTCGAGTATTCTCCGCAAAGTACGATTCTGTGCTCCGCACGCCTTGCCCTTGGCTTGGGCGTGGACCAAGTGCCGGTTGAGGCCGGAAGGCTCCGGCGAGCGTCCCGGTCGAAGGCGCTTATTTGCGGGGCCTGAAGGTGAGCTTCTTGGGAATTTTCACCAATTTCTTCTTGACCACTTTCTTGATGACGGCCCCGTCCTCCTGTTCAAACACATAGGTGGAGTCGTTCTCGATGGTCAGCCGGGCTTGTTGTGTTTCCGAGCCCAAGTCGTTGGAAAGCCTGATGGTGGCCGTCCGCTCGTCTTCGATTTTTGAGGAAGTGACCATCCATATCCCGTAAACATTCCCGTTCATATATCCGCCCATGGGGCCGAACATCTCCATGCCGGGCACGTTGATGCTTTCTTCGTAGAGGTCCAGATGGAGGAAGATGTTGTTCTCGCTGTCGTAGAGGGAGCATTTGAAGGGCTTTTGTGCCAAGGCCCATCCCGCGCAGCAGCATGCCAGGCATGCAATGGTTAGTCTTTTCATTTTTCAGGTTCGTTTTTACTCGCAGTTAAAGATACGGGTTGTTTGTTTACGACTCAAGTGGCTTAAACTTTTTTGAGGAATAATCACATTTGATAAACCGCTCGTCCGACACGCTTTCGCGTTTTTTTTAGAGGGAAATGCTGATTAGCCGTCCATTTTTTTTTGATATTACTACAATTTTTGTATCTTTGCCACGATTTATAAAAGGTTAGAAATGAGTAAAGAAGTATATGTCCCTAATTTCATTTTCGAAGCGAGTTGGGAAGTGTGTAATAAAGTAGGCGGAATTTACACGGTATTGTCCACTCGTGCGAAGACTTTGCAAGGGAAATTGGGGGATAACGTAATTTTCATAGGGCCGGACGTGTGGCAAGGCAAGGAGAACCCGCTCTTTGTCGAAGATGCGGACCTGTTGCAAGCGTGGCGCGAGGCCGCCGCGGAAGAAGGGCTGCACGCCAGGGTGGGGCGCTGGGACATTCCCGGCAAGCCCATTGCCATCTTGGTGGACTTCCAGCCTTATTATGCCATTAAAAACGAGATTTACACGAAGTTGTGGGAAGACTACCAGGTGGATTCCCTCCATGCGTATGGCGACTACGACGAAGCGTCGATGTTTTCCTATGCGGCAGGCCTGGTGGTGGAAAGCTATTATAACCATTGCTTGAAGGGAAAGGCGGAATATGACAAGGTCGTTTTTCAGGCGCATGAATGGATGACGGGACTGGGCGCTTTGTACATCCAGAAGCACGTCCCGCAGATAGCCACGATTTTCACCACCCATGCCACTACGATAGGCCGCTCCATCGCCGGCAACCATAAGCCGCTGTATGAATATCTGTTTGCCTATAACGGCAACCAGATGGCGCAGGAGCTGAACGTGCAGTCGAAGCATTCGATTGAGCGGGAAACGGCCCATCATGTGGATTGCTTCACCACGGTGAGCGAAGTGACGAACCGCGAGTGTGCCGAATTGCTGGACAAACCCGCAGACGTGGTGCTGCCCAACGGGTTCGAAAAAGATTTCGTGCCGACCAAGGCGCAGTTTGCCCGCCGGAGGAAAAAGGCGCGTCAGAAAATGCTTGAGGTGGCCAGTGCCTTGTTGGGAACGGAGTTCGACGACGACGTGATGATTGTGTCCACCAGCGGGCGGTACGAGTTCCGCAACAAAGGCATTGACTTGTACGTGGAGGCCCTGAACCGCTCGTTGCGGAACCGCGAACTGAACCGCCAGGTGCTGGCGTTCGTGCAAGTGCCGGGATGGGTAAGTTGTGCCCGCGAAGACTTGAAGGAAAGGCTTGCTTCGGGCAAGAAGTACGACACGCCGCTGGAGTGGCCCCTGCTCACCCATTGGTTGCACGAAATGTCGCACGACCAGCTCATCGACTATCTGAAACGCTACAACATGTGGAACCGCCCCGAAGACAAGGTCAAGGTGGTTTCCGTGCCTTGCTACTTGGACGGGAACGACGGCATCTTCAACATGCACTATTATGACCTGTTGATAGGTATGGACCTGACGGTCTATGCTTCCTATTACGAGCCGTGGGGCTATACGCCTCTGGAGAGCGTGGCATTCCACGTGCCTTGCATCACGACCAATTTGTCGGGATTCGGCATGTGGGTGAACCAACTGTTGGGCAAGGAAGGCGAACTGGAGGACGGTGTCCAGGTGATTCGCCGCACGGACTACAACTCTTCGGAGGTGGCCGACGCCATCAAGGATTCCATCGCCGCATACGCATCGTTCTCGCCCGCAGAGGTGGAGCGTATCCGCGAGAAGGCGGCGCGCATATCCGACCAGGCCTTGTGGAAGAATTTTATTAAGCATTACTACCAAGCCTATGATTTTGCATTGCGCAAGGCAAAGCAGCGCTTGGGGGAATAAGAAAAGTCAGTGATTATTTTTTTGTTTAATTTAATAGAATATGAAAATTAAAGCGAGTTGTTCTAATGGAGCTAATTGGAAGCAAGTGAACGTGAAGTCGAGAATTCCCGAGGAGCTTGACAAACTTGAGGAATTGGCTCGTAATATGTGGTGGGCGTGGAATCATGACGCCCGCATGCTGTTTCGCAGTCTGGACGAAGACCTCTACGAAGAAGTAGGCCAGAATCCGGTATTGTTGTTGGAACGCCTCAGTTATGAGAAAATGGAGGCTTTGGCGAAAGACGAGGCCGTTGTCCGTAAAATGAACGACGTGTATGCCGCTTTCCGCGAATACATGGACGTGGAGCCTGACAAAACCCGTCCTTCCGTAGCCTATTTCTGCATGGAGTACGGATTGAGCCAGGTGCTGAAAATCTACTCCGGCGGTCTGGGCGTGTTGGCCGGCGACTACATGAAGGAGGCCTCCGACAGCAATGTGGACATGTGCGGCATCGGTTTCTTGTACCGCTACGGCTATTTCACGCAGACGCTGTCGATGGATGGTCAGCAAATTGCCAACTACGAGGCTCAAAACTTCGGCAGCCTGCCCATTGAGCGCCAGTTGGACGAGAATGGCAACCCGTTGATCGTGGAAGTTCCTTATTTGAACTATAAGGTATATGTGTCTGTTTGGCGTGTCAACGTGGGCCGCATCAAATTGTACCTGCTCGACACGGACAACGGCATGAACTCACAATACGACGCCCCCATCACGCACACGCTTTATGGCGGCGACTGGGAAAACCGCCTGAAGCAGGAAATCCTGCTGGGCATTGGCGGTGTGCTCACCCTGAAGCGGTTGGGCATACACAAGGATATCTACCACTGCAACGAGGGACATGCGGCTTTGTGCAACATCCAGCGCCTGTTGGACTACGTGCACGAAGGCTTGACTTTCAACCAGGCTTTGGAACTGGTGCGCGCCTCTTCGCTTTACACGGTGCACACTCCCGTGCCCGCAGGTCATGATTATTTCGACGAAGGCTTGTTCAGCAAGTACATGAGCGGCTATGCATCGGCGTTGGGCATTTCGTGGGACGAACTGATTGGCATGGGACGCCAGAACCCGGACGACCACTCGGAGCGTTTCTGCATGTCGACCTTTGCCTGCAACACGTGCCAGGAGGTGAACGGCGTAAGCTGGCTTCATGGAAAAGTGTCGCAGAAGATGTTTGCCAATATCTGGAAAGGCTATTTCCCCGAAGAGAGCCACGTGGGTTACGTCACGAATGGCGTACACTTCCCCACATGGGCATCCACTTCTTGGCAGCGCCTGTACCGGAAACATTTCGATAAGAATTTCATGAACGACCAGAGCAACGAAAGCATCTGGGAGGCCATCTATGACGTGTCGGACGAGGAAATCTGGAAAACACGCATGGAGTTGAAGACGAAACTGATTCACTACATCCGTGAGAAGTTCCGTGACAGCTGGCTGAAGAACCAGGGCGATCCCTCGCGTGTGATTTCGCTGATGGACAAAATCAACCCGAATGCCCTGCTGATTGGCTTCGGTCGCCGCTTTGCCACTTACAAGCGCGCGCATCTGCTTTTCACCGACTTGGATCGTCTGGCCAAGATTGTGAACAATCCCAACTATCCCGTGCAGTTCCTTTATACGGGTAAGGCTCACCCGGCTGATGGGGCAGGCCAAGGATTGATCAAGAAGATTTATGAGATTTCGCAGCGTCCGGAATTCCTGGGCAAAATCATATTCTTGGAGAACTACGACATGCGCTTGGCGCGCCGTTTGGTGAGCGGTGTGGACATCTGGATGAACACGCCGACCCGTCCGTTGGAGGCGAGCGGAACATCTGGCGAGAAAGCAGAAATGAACGGTGTGCTGAACTTGTCCGTGCTCGACGGATGGTGGCTCGAAGGTTATCGCGAAGGTGCCGGATGGGCCTTGACCGAAAAGCGCACTTATGAGAACCAGGCCTATCAAGACCAGTTGGACGCAGCCACCATCTACAGCTTGCTGGAGAACGAAATCCTCCCGCTGTATTACGCGCGCAACAGCAAGGGTTACTCGGCCGGTTGGGTGAAGACCATCAAGAACTCCATTGCCCAGATTGCTCCCCACTATACGATGAAGCGTCAGCTCGACGACTATTTCTCCAAGTTCTACAACAAGGAAGCCCAGCGTTTCCACCTGCTGGCTGCCAACAATTATGCCAAGGCCAAGGAAATCGCTGCGTGGAAGGAACAGGTGGTCGAGAAGTGGGACAGCATTGAAATCGTTTCCAGCGAGAAGACCGAAGACCTTGTCAAAGGTTCCATCGAGAGTGGCAAGGAGTATACCATCACTTACGTGATTGACGAAAAGGGTCTGAACGATGCTATCGGGTTGGAACTGGTAACGACCTACACTTCTGCCGACGGCAAGCAGCACATCTATTCTGTTGAGCCGTTCGAGGTTGTGAAGAAAGAGGGTAACCTCTATACCTTCCAGGCCAAGCATAAGCTGGAGAATGCCGGCAGCTTCAAGGTTGCCTATCGTATGTTCCCCAAGAATCCCGACCTGCCTCATCGTCAGGACTTCTGCTACGTACGTTGGTTTGTGTAATCCCTGATAGATAAATTCTTCATACTTTCGGAACCGGTCTGCCCTTTGGGACAGGCCGGTTTTTCTTGCCTTTATTTTCTTCCTTTCTTCAGTTTGAATCTGTTTTTTGTGCAGGAAAACTGTTCCATCTTTGCTTTATTCTCCAGCCGAAGTTTCCGTTTGTAAAACCGAAGCCTACGGTTGTGTAATTGGAAGCTACGGTTCTATAAACGCGCCCATCGGTTATAGAATATCTTGCATATACATGATATTTGCAGCCCTAGCGGATGACTTTTTCACTGTGGCTATAGGTTGATAGCACATATAGGGAGCGTTGTGTCATCTTTCCAGATTCTTTCCAAAATTCTTCCGTATATTTGCAAATAAACCATTTAGGGCTGGATAATGGGTAGATTTCAAATTCGTCAGATAAGGAAATGGATAGGACTGATCCTGCTTTGGGGTGGGATTGTCCCTACTGTGCAGGCGCAGGAGGCCGACTACACTACCTGGTTGAGGCAGGGGGTGGTTTATGAAGTGAACGAACGGCTGGATGTGTCGGGCGGGCTGGAGTGGCGTACCAAGAGCCACTTGCGGACCACGGACCGGTGGGGGCTGGACGTAGGTGCCAAATATGCCGTACTGTCTTTTCTGAAGCTGGGGGGCGGATATGAGATTCATTATCGCAACCGGGGTGGAGACGAGTGGAAGTTCCGCCACCGTTATCATGCCGACGGCACGTTGTCCGGCCGTTGGGGAAGGGTGAAGCTGTCCTTGCGCGAAAGGTTTCAGCATACCTGGGACGACGTGGAGAACGAGCTGAGGCTGCGCTCCCGCCTGAAGCTGGCCTATGACATACGCCACTGCAAGCTGGAACCCTATGCATCGGTCGAGATGTACAACAGCCTGAACTGCGGGGATGGTTTCGACGTAGCCCGCATGCGCTATCGAGCCGGGTTTTCGCTGCCGCTCTTCTCGGAAAACTGGGAGGCGGATGTGTTCTACTGCCGCCAGTGGGAGGCCGACGGACGGAAAAACATCTTTGGCGTGGATTGTGTGTACAAGTTCTGAAATCTTTTTGCTACATTTGTTGCGTACACTAAAATCGGAAACACTCATGAAGAAGATAATCAATCCTTGGAAGAAGCTGGAAGGGTACAACTGTTTCGGTTGTTCGCCCGACAATGAATATGGCGTGAAAATGGATTTCTATGAAGACGCTGACCAGGTGGTGAGCGTTTGGAAGCCGGACGGCCATTATCAGGGTTTCCTGCATACGCTGCACGGAGGCATACAGTCGGTGCTGCTCGACGAAATCTGCGGATGGGTAGTGTTTCGCAAGCTGCAGACGGCCGGCATGACGACCCGGATGGAAACCCGTTACCGCAAGGCGGTGTCTACCGACAGCCGTTACCTG
>ERZ779877.2857-NODE-2857-length-12047-cov-2.801284_pt1 | contig 12047 bp, 8 predicted proteins | sample MGYA00511556_ERZ779877 | MGnify/ENA primary metagenome ERZ779877 (study PRJEB29588, sample SAMEA2159338) | human gut metagenome | biome: human gut; feature: human-associated habitat; material: faeces | place: Denmark | collected 2008/2010 ... | reverse complement strand
TTCTTCCGGCAACGCTTGCAGGCGTTGGCCCCGACGTTATGATGGGTGAAGGTCAGACGACCGTTATCGACTATGCGGTTCGTGGAGCGCTTCTCGATGTAAGCCAATATGACGGCTTTGAAGAGTTGAAGTCGCGCTTCAGCGAAGCGTCGATGACTCCTCTTACCGTAGCGCTCGACTCGACCGACGGTCAGGTTGCGGTTTACGGTATACCGCAGGCGCAGTCATTCAACGTAATGTTCTACCGTAAGGACATTCTTGCGGAGCTCGGAGTTTCGATTCCCGAGACGTGGACTGAATTCAAGTCTATGGTTCCGAAGCTTCAGTCCAAGAACTACATGGTAGGTATGGGTACTTCGGGATCTGCAACAACAACGTTCTATATGTTCATGTATCAGAACGGCGGATCGCTTTATACCAACGGCGGACGTTCGATATCGTTCGGAACGGATGAATCGCTCAGAGCATTCGACCAGATGTGCAAGTTCTACACTCAGTACCGTTTCCCGATAACGTACGATGCGGCAAACCGTTTCCGTACAGGTGAAATGCCGGTACTTGTAGCGGACTATATTTCGTTCTACAATCAGTTTACGATATACGCTACAGAGCTTAAAGGACTTTGGGGCTTTACGCTTCTTCCCGGCGTTGAACGTGCTGACGGCACAGTAAATCATGCCACGCCTTCTTCCGTAAGTGCGATGGTGCTTATGAAGGACGCAAAGGAACGCGGCACGGATGAAGCTGGCTTCTGCTTTATGGAATGGTGGATGAGAGACAACATCCAGAGCCGTTACGCAAACGAACTCATTGCGCTTCTCGGCCCCGCAGGTAAATATGCTACGGCAAACGTAAACGCTTTTGACCAGATGTCATGGACGGCATCCGAAGTAAAAGAGCTCAAACGTATTATTCCCAATCTTTACTGCGTAAACGAAATGCCCGGAAGCTATATTATTTCACGTTATGTAGGATTTGCATTCCTTGCTGTTTACAACAACGATGCAGATCCCGCTGAATCCATTATGAGCTATATCAACACGATAAACAGCGAAATGGACAGAAAGAGAGAAGAGCTTTCAAGACAGTTTTACATCCCCGAAAAATCATCCGATGGCGACGGAAAAGATGATTAAGCAAAAAAACGTCAAATCCAAACTACAAGAAAAGGAGAAAACCGGAATATGTCTGACAATTCCAAAACGCCCGTAAAAGCCGTGCGCAGACCCGTATCTCGTAAGGATATGACGAAATTGCAGTGGACATGGAAAGAAATAAAGCGTAACTATTACGCTTATATCATGGCGCTGCCTTACTTCCTTATATTCTTTACGTTTACCGTCGGCCCAGTTATCCTTTCGATATATTACAGCTTTACGGTGTTCAATCTTATTGAAGACGCAAAATTCGTCTTTATCGAAAACTATCTTCGTCTGCTTTTTGACGACGATATATTCCTTGAAGCTATTCAGAACACGCTCATATTCGCGATAATCACGGGACCTGTTTCATACTTCCTTTCGCTTATTACAGCGTGGTTCATAAACGAGCTGCCTCCGAAGGTAAGAGCTGTAGTAACTCTTATCTTCTACGCACCCTCGATCTCCGGCGGTGTATACCTTATATGGAAGGTTGCATTCGACGGCGACTCCTACGGTTATGTTAACTACCTGCTTCTGCGTTACGGCATAGAAACAACGCCTATTCAGTTCTTCCAGAACGAAAAATACGTTATGCCGCTTTGTATAATCGTTGCATTGTGGACTTCGCTCGGAACTGCGTTCCTCGCATTCATCGGCGGTCTTCAGACGATAGATAAGGCGCGGTGGACGGAGTCCGTAACCGCTGGCAGGAGTTCTGGTACATCACACTTCCGAATATGAAGCAGCAGCTCTTGTTCGGTGCGGTAATGTCGATAACGCAGTCCTTCGGATTCGGTGATATAGTTACGGCGCTTGCAGGTTTCCCCAGCGTAAACTACTGCGCATGGACGATAGTTCACCACCTTCAGGACTACGGCGGTCAGCGATATGAGGTCGGTTACGCCTCCGCAATAGCGACCATACTGTTTATAATAATGATAGGATGTAACCTCCTTGTAAACAAAGTACTTTCGAAAGTGGGGCAGTGATATGGCAAAGTTAAGAACAAGAAACCATAAAGTTGTCCTCAGCCGTTCGGCGGGCGGCGACGTCGGTATAAGTATCTTCCTTATTATATTCGGTCTCTTTATGTTCATACCGATGTACTACGTTGTTATTCAGTCACTTAAGCCTATGGACGAACTCTGGACATATCCTCCGAAGTTCTACGTTGTAAAGCCTGTGCTTACAAACTTTACGGATATGTTCAAGGCGATGTCAAACTCATGGGTACCTTTCTCAAGATATATCTTCAATACAATACTTATTTCCGTAGCCGGAACGTTCGGAAACCTTTTCTGCGGTTCGCTTGCGGCATACGTTGTATCTAAGATCAAGTTTCCGGGCAGATCGCTTCTGTTCAAGCTTGTAAGACTTTCGCTTATGTTCCACCCGACGGTTGCGAGCGTTGTAAACTATATCACTATGAGCCGACTCGGCTGGGTTGACACATATCTTGCAATCATCATTCCCGCATGGGGATCTACGCTCGGAATGTTCCTTATGAAGCAGTTCATGGAGGGCGGTATTTCGGACGCAGTACTTGAATCGGCACGACTCGACGGCTCTTCGGAGCTTCGCACATATTGGACGATAGCCATGCCGATGGTTAAGCCCGGTTGGCTGACACTTATAGTGTACTCGTTCAAGGATCTGTGGAATATGGGTTCGTCAACATACATTATGAGCGAACAGCTCAAGACCTTCAACTACGCAGTACAGCAGATAGTATCGGGCGGTGTTGCGCGTGCCGGCGTAGGCTGTGCCGCAACGGTAGTAATGATGCTCGTTCCTATCATGGTATTCGTATTCAGCCAGAGTCAGATCGTTGAAACGATGTCGACTGCAGGTATGAAAGACTAACGAAAGAGAGGATATATATAATGAAGAAAATTATAAGAATTTTATCCCTCGTGTTCGTTATTACAATGCTTGTATCCACAGTTGTGGCAGTATCGGCAGCGGCTACGCCGTACAAAACCTATACCTACACAATGGATATGGTTGCGGTTGAGTCTCCGGCGGCATACGTTCCGGACAGAGTGATAGACAACTACGCCATGAATATGGAAAAGGCACTGAACGGTGCAACGGACCTTTTCGTGGCTCCCGACGGCAGACTTTTCATTGCCGATAAGGGAAACAACAGAGTGGTTATTCTGGATAGCGACGCTCAGTACATCACGGAAATAACCGACTTTGTAAACGAGCACGGCGTTCCCGACAAGCTTTCCGCTTGCGAGGGCGTGTTCGTGAATACAAAGAACATCTACGTTTGCGATACAAAGAACGCAAGAATAGTAGTGTTCGACCTTGAAGGAAACTTCGATCACATCATATACGCTCCCGAAGCAGACGTTATGGGTTCGGATACGCTCTTCCGCCCCGTTGCGGTTGCGGTAGATACTTCGGGCAGAATGTATATCGTTTCAAAATCAACGTACAGCGGTATATTTGCCATCAACGCAGACGGAACTTTTCAAGGCTTCGTAGGCGTACAGAAGGCAGCGGTTCCGCTTTCGGTACGAATCAGAAGAATGATTTTCCCGAATTCCGTTACGGAAACATATAACTCCGTTGAGTTCAACAACATTTCAATAGACAGCGACGACTTCATCTGGGTAACGACGTTCGGTGCAACACAGTCATCCGATTCAGATACAACCCTTGAAGATGCGATCAAATCCAACAATGAAGACTATGCTATGGTAAAGCGCCTTAACGCAGCAGGCGAGGATATCATGGTAAGAGCCGGATTCTTTATGCCGGTAGGCGAAATTGCGTTCGTATCTTCTTCAAACAAGAGCTCTACGGCAGCAGTCAAAGGTCCGTCCAAGATCGTCGACGTTGCTCTCGGTGCAAACGGCGTCTGGTCGATAATAGACAGAGACCGTTCGAAAATATACACATATGATAGTCGTGGGCAGCTTCTTTACGCTTTCGGCGATATAGGCACTCAGCTCGGTAACCTTAAAACTCCTTCGTCTATCGTCTATGTAGGCTCAGATCTTTATGTTCTTGACGCCGGTCTTAACTCCATTACCGTTTACAAACGTACAGAGTACGGCGACCTGATTGACGAAGCTATCCGCAGCAACAACAATCGTGACTATGACACAGCTCTTGAAAAGTGGAAAGAAATACTCCAGAGAAACAACAACTTTGACTCCGCTTATGTAGGTATCGGTCAGAACCTTTACCTTCAGGGCGAGTACAAAGAAGCTATGACTTACTTCAAGGCGGCAACCGATACGACGGACTACTCAAACTGCTTCAAGATGCTTCGTAAGGCATGGATAGAGAAGTACTTTCTTGTAGTTCTTCTTATCATAGGAGTTGTTATCTTCCTGCTTGCAAAGGCGTTCGGCGCGATAAAGAAGAAGAACGACGCGGGAATAACGAAGACGGAAAAGCGCACCTTCTGGGAAGAAGTGCTGTTTGCATTCCACCTTATACTCCACCCGTTTGACGGATTCTGGGATCTTAAGCACGAAAAGCGCGGTTCTGTTCGCGGGGCTATATTCCACGTCGGGCTTGCCTGCTTAACCGTAATATACAACGGCGTAGGTATGGCTTATATCTTCAATCCGACATCGGTATACAACGGCAATGCGTTCAGCATGCTTTATCAGATAGCTACGGTGGTTGTTCCGCTTGCGCTCTGGTGCATTGCAAACTGGTGCGTAACCACATTGTTTGACGGCGAAGGCTCGCTTAAGGATATATTCATAGCAACATCGTATTCGCTGCTTCCTTTGTCGCTTACAATGATACCGACAACGCTTCTTTCAAACATTGCGGTTGAAGGCGAAGCTTCGATTATAACCCTTGTAAACACATTGGGCTTCATTTGGGTAGGACTTCTTATCTTCTTCGGAACGATGATGACTCACGGCTACTCAATGGGCAAAAATATACTTGCAACATTCGGCACTATACTCGGCATGGTATTCATTATGTTTATAGCAATGCTGTTCTTCAACCTTCTCAGAAGAATGGTAAGCTTTATAACGGATATCATAATAGAGCTTTCATATCGAATGCAGTAGAAGGGAGGAACTAACATGAAAATGAAAAGAATAGCGGCGCTTTTTCTTGCCGCACTGATGATAATACCTGTTTTCTGTGTTTCCGCCCGTGCAGCAGACGAAGTGGATATTGAAAATTATTACTCTAAGGAATATACATCTCAGCAGGCAAAAGTAGATACCATGGAGCTGATGTATAAGAGCGAGGGGTACGGCTACGCTATGTATTTTGACAGAAAATCGGGCGAGTTCGCACTTCAGAACCTTAAAACCGGAGAATATACGTTCTCAAACCCCTATGATGTTGCGGTGAACACCAAGACAAACGAAACTCACCGTCAGGCAATAATGTCTCAGGTAATAGTATCCTATACGGATGTTGAGACAAAGACAACAAGCGTGCTTAACTCCTTCAAGGATGCGGCAATGAACGGAAATCAGATCACGTTCAAAACGCTTACAAACGGTGTTCGTGTTGAGTACGCCATAGGTACTGTTGAATCAAAGCGTCTTATTCCGAGACAGATCGAAAAGAGCCGCTTTGAAGAAAAGATTTACAATGTTCTCGAAGCTCAGAAACCCAATATGACAAAGGAAGAGAGAGATACGTTCAACGCTTTCTTTATCAACGGGGTAAGAGACGCTCAGGGTAACATTTACAGACTTATAGACCAGACCGATCCCAAAAACGCAGCTCTTGTAAGCATGTGGCGTGATACGGAAACGGGATATAAGTGTCTTGCAGCAAACAATGAAATGGTTATATATGTTCTTGCTCAGCAGGACCCTCGTACGATGAAAAGGGTAGAAACGCTTATAAGAAAGTACTGCCCCGATTACACATACGACGAACTTGAATATGACCACGAACTTACAATGTATGAAGGTGAAGAAAAAGAACCGGCACTGTTCCGTCTTGCTGTTGAATACACAATAGACAAGTATGGTCTTTCCGCTTCCATTCCCGCAAAGAGTATCCGTTACAACGAAACGAACTACGCGCTTGAAAGCATCACGCTTCTTCCGTATTTCGGATGTGCCTCCACAAAGACTACGGGCAACATCACAAGAACGGGCGGATATCTCTTCATCCCCGACGGTAGCGGAACGCTTCTCGAATATTATAATGATGACGGCACTGTAAAGACAGGCTCTCAGGGTTCCAAGGTTTACGGTCCAGACTATATGTACGAAAAGCTTGACGAATCAGACGTAAATGATAACAGAGAAAAGTATCGTCTTCCCGTATTCGGTCTTACACAGTACTACAACGAAACAGTAACGACAAACCGTTCGGGACGTTCTCCCAAAGTAGATACGATAGCGCATAAGAGCGGTTGGCTCGGCGTTATAACCGAAGGCGAATCGTTTGCTTCGCTTGTTGCATACCTCGGAAGCGTGTACGGTTCAAGCGGTGGCGGTAACTGCGAATACAACTATGTTGCGGCAAGCTTCTCAACGAAGCAGTCCGATACGGTTGATCTCGGAAGCTCGTCGCTCGGAAGCAGTTCATCGCTTTCGACGTCGATAGATACAAAATATCTCGGCAACTACACTATAAGATATCTGCTCCTTACGGATCCTGTTGCGGCTGAAAAGAGCAACATTTCAGATTATTATTATCCCTCATATGTGGGAATGGCTGCTGCTTACAGAGACTATCTGACAAGCACAGGCGAAATGGATAAGCTCACTTCTTCCGAAATGGAAAGTACACTGCCCATTTACATCAACACTTTCGGATATGTTGAAACATACGAAAAGTTCCTTTCATTCCCCATAAAGAAGAAGAAAGCGCTTACAACGTATGAAGACATTCAGAAAATGTGCGACACGCTCGGAGAGAGCAACATTTCAAATATAAGAATTCTGATGACCTTTACCGGAAACGTTATAACGAAGGTCAAATGGCCGAGCGTTCTCGGCGGCAAGAAGGGCTTGAACAAGCTTCTCCAATATGCAGAGGAAAAAGGCGTGACAATTTATCCCGACTATGACTTTGCAAGCGTTTCGTATCAGGATGCAAACGCAGGCTTCTCGTTCAAGAAGTATGCGGCGCAGACGATGAGCGGACGTTATACAACTATACGCGATTACGATTATCTGTATCAGAAAGTTTATGACTTTGGAAGCAGAAACATTGTATCAAGCGGCGCATTTGAAACCATTTATACAAAATTCGCAAAGAAGTACCTTAAATACAATATAGGCGCTATCGGCGTTTCATCGCTCGGATCGATACTCACTTCCGACTTCAACGAAGATGATCCCATAACCCGTGAAGATTCAAAATATTACACGGAAGAGTTGCTGAAACAGATTAAAAAAGATAACGGCAACGTGCTTGTTTCGGGAGGAAACGCATATTCGATTCCTTACGTTACGGACATAGTTGACTTCAGCCTTGACAACAGCGGATATTCGATTTCAAGTGCTTCCGTTCCGTTTGCGGGAATGGTGCTTCACGGTTATGTAAACTATGCAGGCACGCCGATGAATATGGAAGGTGACGTTCAGTATAAGCTTCTCAAATCGCTTGAAAACGGCGCGGCGCTTTACTTCACGCTTTCGTATGAGAACACGGATCTTCTTAAAGACAGCATAGATCTTTCATCGTATTACGCGGTTAATTTCGATCTGTGGCTTCCCAAGGTTATATCGTTCTACAAGACGCTCAACGATGCGATAGGCTCACTTCAGGATGCTACGATAACTTCTCACGAATTCGAGAAGGCTTTCAGAATGGATGAATCTTCATCCGCTATAATGTTCGGAACGTACAACAAACTTTTTGCTGATTGCAAGCAGGCAAGAGCAGAGTATGAAGCTGCTGTTGCAGAGGTTGACAGACTCGTTGCCGACCAGAAAGACCCGACAAGTGCAACCGTTGTTGAAGCAGCAAAGCTTGCGGCATACAACACGGCAAAAACGGCTCTTGATCTTTACGAAAAATCTATGGAAAGACACCTTGTTGATAAGGTCGTTTCCGTAACTTATACGGCTGATTCCGGCAGATCGAAGACGTTCTTTATAAATTACAACAACTTTGATGTTGTTGTTGAATTTGACAACGGTGTGTTCACGATCCCCGCAACGTCATTTGTTGAAAAAGCAGATGTAAAAGAAACATCGATACCGCTCAAGTCCATTGAAAAGGTTACGGCATACAAGCCTACATCTATAGGACTTAAGTCGTTTGAAACCGCTGAAACAAATTACAATGCAGCAGTTGCTTCCGGCAATGAGGCTCAGATCAAGCGTGCCAAAGAAACGCTTGAAAACACCGTATCGGCAATGACAACCCAGAACAACGTTCTGAAAGTTACAGGCTCGGACGGAAAGGTAATGTATATCAATACAACAACGGACAAAATAATAGCTAAGTCGGGCGACTCACAGTACATTGTGATAGCCGGACAAAGTTATGTTTGTCCGGAGCAGTGAAAGGAGGATTGACCTGATATGGATAAAACACAAGGCGAAAGCAAATTTTTAGCTTTCATAAAGAAGTTGGTGCCAAAGAAGGCGGTCTCTCTTACTGCTAAAAAAGCGCGTATGGGCTGGCTTTTTGTTCTTCCGTTTGTAATAGGTCTTTTGGTCTTTTACATCGGAGTTATTGCTGAATCAATAGGTTACAGCTTTGCAACATACGCAAAAATTCCCGCATCGCGCGGCGGTGGTTATTCGCTTTCGTGGGCGGGAATGGAAAACTACAAAAATGTTCTTACCAAAACGGTTGACACAAAAACAGGTGAAACCTTCCTTGAAATGATGTTTACCGGTTTCGGAAAACAGATTGTTGAAGTTGTTGCAATTATAATGCTTTCACTTTTTATCGCCATTCTTCTTAATCAGAAGATGGTGGGAAGAGCGGCATTCCGTGCTATATTCTTCGTTCCGGTTGTTGTCGGCGCGGGAATTATAGCAAAGATAGACTATGACAACGCACTCCTCAAAAGCATGAGCAGCATGGAGTCTATTGATATGGGCAGCGTAGGCGGAGGAGGAATGAGTGACCTTGTCGACGCCATGGATATCACGGCGCTGTTTGAAAACCTGGGCATAGGAACGTCGCTTGTAAAATGGGTAACGGATCTTATATCGAACATTTACGATATAGTAAACCGTTCCGGTGTTCAGATGCTTATCTTCCTTGCGGGTCTTCAGTCCATCTCGCCTTCGATTTACGAATCGTGCCAGATGGAAGGCGCGTCCTCATGGGAAATTTTCTGGAAGATAACTCTTCCGATGATAAGCCCGATCATTCTTGCAAACTCCGTATATACGGTAATCGACTCGTTCACATCAGAGAGCAACGAAGTAATGTCGTATATTCTCAACATGGCGGATACGACGACCGTAAACGGTCAGCAAGCGGCGGCGGCCTGGGCATACTTTGCACTTGTTATTATAACGCTTATACTGGTAGCGCTTATCTCCAGAAAGATAGTCTTCTACCAACGCCGTAATGACTGAGAAGGGAGGAGAAGATAATTATGAATAACAATTCAAGCGCACCGCGCATAATGAAAGAACGCAAAAACAAAATAAAAGTCGAATTTGACAGAACGCCGCTTCGCGAGCGTATGAAAGCAAAATATCTCAACGCTTATTTCTACAAGAAGATACTTGTTGCGATATTCAGATTCGTGCTTTTGCTTGGTATTTCATACATCATTCTTTTCCCGTTTTTCTCTAAGATATCAACTTCGTTTATGAGCCCTAAGGACTTTATTCAGAGCGACGTTAAGCTGATACCGAAATACCCCACAACGGATACATGGAAATATCTTATAACCGAGAACCACTACTTCAAAGCGCTTCTTAATACATTCCTTCTTTCGCTTTCAAATGCTCTTATACAGACATTTATCTGCGCAATGATAGGTTACGGATTTGCGAAGTTCAAGTTCAAGGGAAATAAGATACTGTTCCTGCTTGTTGTACTTACGATGATAGTTCCTCACCAGATACTCGGTTCTTCGTTTACGATGCACTTTATGTATCCTTCGATATTCGGAATCGATATATCCGGAATATGTAACGCTCTCGGACTTACACAGGGACTTTACAATACCTATGTTCCGATATACTTCCTCTCTCTTACGGGACTTGCGTTCAAGAACGGTCTGTTTATATTCATTATGAGACAGTTCTATCGCGGCGTTCCAGATGAGCTTGAGGAATCATCCTATGTTGACGGCTACGGCGTTTTCAAGACGTTTATAAAGATAATCCTTCCGCTTTCCGTGCCGATGCTGATCACGGTATTCATACTGTCATTCTCATGGCAGTGGACGGATATCTTCTATACAAATACGTTCCTTAACTCCGCAGAACATACGCTTCTCACGTCTAACTCCTTCTGGCAGACGATTCCCGCCTCGCTCGAAGAAATCAGCACGCAGGCAGGCGCAAATGTTGACAGCTTTACAATTGCTATAAAGAACACGGCTGGTATGCTTATCATACTTCCGCTTATAATAATGTATCTGTTCTGTCAGAGATATCTCATTCAGGGTATTGAACATTCCGGCTTCGGCGGTATGTAATATCAGAAAAACAAAAACGGCTTGCCATCGGCAAGCCGTTTTTATATTGATATAAACCGAAAGAATATTATTCGGAATAAAAAGAATTTATGTTTTTGTCTCCGTAGCGAAGAAGTGAATATATTACCGCTGCGGCGCATATCATCGCAAGAATAACCGTTATGGCGATAGTTGCGGGATCCCACACCGTTTCATATCCTGTTCCGAGCGTTGGCACGATGTTCCCACAGAAGTTGAATATAGCGTGAAGAATAATGCACGGATAAATGCTCTTGCAGACGATAAGCACCGTCGCACACATTCCTCCGATAAGGAACGAATATCCGATTTGCATCATAACGGGAACAAGCCCCGCACCGTCGATAAGATTGAGCATGTGAAACAATGCAAACACTGCGGATGAAATGACTGTTGAAAAAAAGATATCTTTTTTAGATTTTTTGTTTTTGCATATCATAAGAAAGAGCGTTCCTCTGAAAGTAAGCTCCTCATATGCTGCAACTGCCAGACAGCTTGCTGCAAGCAGTATTATTTTCTGCACGGATGACGATATGCTCGCAGAACCATTGGCAAGGGCTATTATAGGTAGATTATTTATAACTACGGCAAAGCAGGGAATGAGCAGAAGCGCATTTTTCGGTGTGACGGAAAAAACCTTGAATCCGAGATGCTTTATAAGGAATACAAACGCAACGGCAAGAGCCGTTCTGGTTATAAGCGTTGATATCAGAACATCACAGGCAGTGTTTCCTGTTTTTATGAGCCTTACCGCCGCCATAAGCACAAGCGAGACTATAAGTGAAATAATACATGCTGTTTTATAAGAAAAACTTTTTTTCAAGCTTTCGCCTCCTTATGCCGTTTTGAAACGAAATAAAGCGCTCCGGCGCCTATTACAAGGCAGATTGATATTATCTGAGACGGAGAAAAAACTCCTGTCAGAAGCGTTCCGCGCTCGTCATCGCGGAAGAATTCTATTATAAATCTGAACACCCCGTAGGAGAGCATATAAAGCTCCATTATGTGCTTTTTGCCCTTGAAAAGCAGTATTATTAAAACCGTTGCGAGCGCAAAAAGGAATATCGCTTCAAAAAGTTGTACCGGCACGACCTTATATCCGAGATTGGACATATATATTCCTATGGGAGAATCGGTAGGTTTTCCATAGCAACATCCGCCCATAAGGCAACCTATTCTTCCGAAAGCGTGAGCCGAAGGTATAGCGCACGCGGCGCAGTCGATTACGTCGCGTGTATATTTTTTGCTTTCATATTTTTTGCCGAATATAAAATATACAAAAAGAAACGCCGCCGCTCCCCCTGTGA
>ERZ779877.2856-NODE-2856-length-12047-cov-3.499666_pt1 | contig 12047 bp, 20 predicted proteins | sample MGYA00511556_ERZ779877 | MGnify/ENA primary metagenome ERZ779877 (study PRJEB29588, sample SAMEA2159338) | human gut metagenome | biome: human gut; feature: human-associated habitat; material: faeces | place: Denmark | collected 2008/2010 ... | reverse complement strand
GACCAAAGAAGAAAATAAGAGAATGGAACTACAGAGGAGGAAAAACGATGAACCATATGGTTGACTGGCTCAAGGTTGCGGCCGCTGCGCTGGGAGGCGCTGCGGCATACCTGTTCGGGCCGTGGGACGCGATGATCCTTGCGTTGGTGTGCGTGGTGGCCATCGATTATATTACGGGCGTAATCAAGGCGCTGATCCTGAAAAAGCTGGATAGCAATGTGGGCTTCCGCGGCTTGTTAAAGAAGGGATTCATCTTCGCGCTCGTGGCGCTTGCAACGGTGATAGACCGGATGATCCCGGCAGCAAATCAGGCCATCCGTGCGGCGGTAATCGCCTTTTATGTGGCGAACGAAGGAATCAGTATCCTGGAAAATGCAGGAGAGATCGGTTTGCCGATGCCGGGCGCGCTGCGCTGACCGGGGAGGATGGCGGCGCGTGCAACTTTGATTCTCCGGCGCTCTCACTCCCTCATATGACCGAAAAGCAGGTCAGCGCCTGCGCAAAGGCGGCAGGGACGACCGTTTTCGTCTGGCGCTTGTACAGTCAGCGTCTTTGGGTTTTTAATGTCCCGGTTGCCGGTCCGCAGGGCAATGATCGCACCCGGCAAGCGGAAGCCATGACGGCGAGTCTTGCCGCGGCAGGCTATGACGCGCTGACATACTCCCAGATGGATTGACCCAGCGATTCAGCACAATCAGCGGGACCTGATGGAAGGCCCCACGTGAATTTGAAAAGGAGTTTCAGCTATGATTGAAAAAACTGTCCCGGAAATTATCCTTGACCAGCTTGGAGGCAATCGCTTTTTGGTGATGACGGGTTGCCATCACCTTCTCGGCGATAAAAAATCTTTGAGCATGACGATCCCGCGCAACGCATCGCGCGCGAATCGCCTTGAAATCACCCTGGAGCCTGATGACACCTACCGCATGGAGTTCCGGCGCTATCGCGATGAATGTTTCTCCATCCGGAACGGGAAATGCTACCAGACAAAAGCGATCAATGAAATCGTGCAAACCTACGACGGCGTATATTTTGACCAGCTCCAAGCCCTTTTTACCCATGTAACAGGCATGTATACCAGCCTGTGAAAAACAGGCGGAACCTTCACGGTTCCGCCTGTTCTATTCCATTTCCGTTCTTTTCTTTTCCCTTTGGCGGTTCTACGCCGTCGCGCTGCATGCGATATTCGATTGCTTTTTTGACATATCCTGCAAGGCTCTCCCCTGCTTCTGACGCGGCCGCACGAACGCTTGAACAAAAATCCTTTGGATAGCTCAAAGGCAAACGATCATAATTTTTTTGGATGTATTTGTCATTTGCGACACGTTGACTTTTAGACAGCGCCATTTTGCGATTCTCCTTCCTTCGGCGGTTCTGGCAGCGTGAAGCCGTCGCGCTGCATCTTTTCGGCGCAAGCTGTCAGAATCCACGCTTGCATGCTCATCCCTGCCGCCGCAGCCGCTGCACGTATCTGCGCGCCGTCGTCCTTTGGTGGGCGCAACATTATAGAGTCTTGCCTTTTTTGATAGGCGAGCACGGCCTTTCTTTGTGCGTCAGATGTCGGTCTGCCCATGCGATCACCTCCACATAAAAAGTATATCACATAGCGCAGTCTATGCCAATATAGACATAATGCACAAAAAGCCGCTGTCTATGCTTGCTTATATTTGTGTGACATTCCGGCATTGATTTCCCGTCTATGCTAGCATATACTATAGCCACAGCAAGGGAAACCGAGCTGAATAAACCGCAGGAGGTAGAAAGGACATGGACGAGACGCCGAACGCAAGCGAGATCATCGAGCGGCTGGCGCGTGAAAACGAACGCCAGCGCATCGAGATCGAGCAGCTCAAGCAACGTATCAACGAGCTTGAGCGCAGGTTGACCGAAAAGGCCGACTAAAAAATGCCGCAAGAGCGGCAGAAAGTGAGGATCATATGTCTTACTACATCCGCAGTCTTGAGCAAGCCCGCGCCATCATCACCGCATACGAGCGTTGCAGCTCGTGCGACGCCTGCCCCCTCCACACGCCGGAGGGCTGGCGCTGCTCATATCTCCACGACTGCGCGACGCGATATATTAAGCGCCACGCCGAAGATGGAGAAAAAACCGAGTAAGCCGAAACGCCGCCCCCTTCGGGGTGCGCGTCCGCCGGGGATCGCCTCCCGGCGCTGATGATGGCAGGCGAAAACAACAGAGGGCTTGCGCGACGCGATGCGCGCAAAGCAGATTAATCTATAAGGAGGCTGCAAGCATGGAAAACGCCATTTCCTTTGATTATTTTGTTTATTCCCGTCCGGCTGGTGAAAGGCGCTTTGCCCTCACCGATCTAGCGCGCGGCACCGTCGGGCTAGGCAAGTTTTACGCCCCGCGCTACCGCGCGGAACAACTGGAACCGCTCAAAAGGTGGCTCGACTGCGCCGCCGCCACTTACCCCGGCGCAGTCTTCCAGGTCCGGAGGCTGGACGGAAAAACCGTCGTATACACGACGCGCTGAGCAAGATTCTCAGCGCATCCGGCAAAATAACATCGACCGCAGCCCAGCGGCAAGAAAGGAAGAACATTTTATGACTAGCATTGAAATCAAGAACACCCGTTTGAACGTCTCCGTTTCCGCCGAGGCTGAAACCGTCAAGCGTTCTGCCGCCGACCTTCTGACCCATCTGGACAGCTTTCTTTCGCTCGTCGAGGATGGCGCTTTCGAGGGCGACCCCATTTCCGAGGCGGTTTACGCCTGCCGCAACGCGGTTTCCTCCGCGCTTGAGACTTTCGACGTTCGCGCCAGCGAAACCGCCGAAACGCTCAAAGGGTATGAGGACAAGCAGCGCGCCGAGGTCAACCCCATGTGCAAGACCTGTAAGGCGTTCGGCTCGACCTGCAACGGCACGCCCTGCATGACCTATACCGGCTGCATCTATAAGCGCTGAGGTTTTCAGACTGCCGGATCGCCGACAGTCTATAAAGCCCCAGCAGAAAAACGCAAAAAAGAAAGGAGCTTTTCTCCATGCGAAATCTTGACCCGGCCTTAATCGAACGCGCGAATCAGGTTTCCTTCTCCGGCGGTGGTGGAAACTTGGTCAATCGAGAATATCTCGAAGCGCTTTCCCGCTTCCCCTCCCGCTTTCCGTTGACCGAAAACCTTGAAGATGCTCAAAAAGAGTATCTGACAACCCGGCTTGAGGGCTGGCAAGACCTTGTTTTTAAGGCCTATTCTGACCGGCTGAAACGGCGTTCCGAGTTTGTTTCTTGGCTGGTTGCCGGCCGGTCAAACTATAATTTCGCTCGCGCGCAAAAGCAGCTTGACGCCGAGCGGCGCGCGGAAGAATCGTTCGCCGCAAAGATGGCCGCTTATCTCGATCATACCGCCAATCAACTGGCGCGGCTTGTTTCCCCCGCGCGCCAGATCGAAGCCTACGCCAATGGCTGTGATGATCCCATCGCTTCCGGCGACCCGCTGGCGCTTGAAAAGCTGCAAGCACGCCTTGATTATCTGACCGCCACGCAGGAGCGCATGAAGCGCGTGAACGCATGGTATCGCGGCCACGGAACCGCGCTGGGCTGTCCCGATCTTTCCGCTTCTGCCGCGCTGAAGATAGACGATGTTCTTGCAGAGGAAGTAGCGCGGGGCTGTAAATCCCCCGTCCCCTTTGAGCCTTGGGCGCTGCGCAACAATGCCGCAAATATCACCCGTCTCCGTACTCGTATGGACGACCTGTCGAATTTGAAGGCCGCGCGCGAAAATCAAAAAAATTCCGCGTCCGAATTTGAAAACCCGTGCGGCCTGGAAGTGGTCGAAAACGTGGAAACCATGCGCCTCCAGCTCCTCTTTGAGGCTGTGCCGTCCGCAGAGGTTCGCGCCCTGCTCAAGCAAAACGGTTTCCGCTATGCTCCTTCCTGCCACGCATGGCAGCGCCAGTTGACCGATAACGCCCGCCGCGCGCTGTCATCCCTGCTCCCCCAGCTTGATTCTATGCTCAAGGAGGAATAACCATGTCTGCCTGCTTCTGGTTCGTCTTTTCGCTGCTCTGCGTTGTGGCCGCCTATCGTCTGTTGCGTTGGTCTGCCACATTCCCCCTGCCGCGCCCCGAAGAAGAGAAACCGCCCGAGCTTCCCCCGTCCGCCGAGGCCGCGCCCCTCCACCGCCGCCGCCCGCCGCAGGGTTCATCCTTGACGCGCGCCGCCTGATGCGCTATGATACAGACAGATAGAACGAGTTTGTCATAGTGTAATGGAGTGTTAAACTCATTGGACAAAAAACGCTTCTATTATATAGGGGTGCTTTGATGGTCGTTTCTTTTCACGAGTTTACAACAGTGATATTATGTCAATCTCCCGCCCCTTTTTTGCCGCGAAACATTCCCGCACGTGGACGCTGTGATCCGCAAGGGTTACGCCGCCGAAAAAAACAGGGCTGAAACGGACGGCAGCCACGCCCCTAAAGCCCCGCATGTCCGCCGCGCACACTGGCACCACTACTGGACGGGCGCGCGCGAATCTGCCGAACGCTGTCTGGTGCTCAAATGGATACCGCCTGTCTTTGTCGGCGGTGCCTCCGCAGATATCGTCACCATTCACCCGGTCAAAGGCGGCCAGCCGCAATCCCGATTAACACATTTCGCTTAAAATTGTAATTTGCGCGACACTTCCGCATGTTGCGCAAATTACAATTTTTTTATGTTTTTGTCACCTTTTCTTTGTATTATGGCCTTTTTTGCCGCCTTACTCCCCCAGCAGCTTAAAGTGTCGCAAGCTCTCGTCTACTTCGTCGTCGATCATGCCAATATACACCAGCGTATCGCGCGTGGAAGAGTGTCCAAGAATCCGTTGGAGCTTCACGAGATCGTGATATTGCTTGTAAAAGTGATAGCCAAATGTCTTTCTGGTCGTGTGGCAGCCGATTCTTTCCTTCACGCCCGCCGCGCGGCAGACCGCATTCAAAATTTGATATGCTCTCTGCCTCGAAATCGCGCGCGGCCCCATCGTCTTTCCGTCCTTCTGCCGCGAGAGAAAAAGCCACTCGCCCGCGCCGCGCCCCGCCGTCAGCCGGTTAATGGTTGCGCGCACACTTCCGTTCATCGCAATTCTCGCCTCTTTGCCGGTCTTCTGGGCCGTCACGCGCACAAAATCCTGACCGCGAACATCCTTGACCTTGAGCCGCACAAGGTCGCTGATGCGAAAACTTGTGTTAAATCCTACGACCAGCAGCAGTTCCCAACTCAGTTTGTCCTCTTCCTTGCGTTGTGCATCGTGTGCCCGCGCAATTTCGAAGCATCGCGTCAAAACCGCTTTGTCGCGAATCGGCTGTACAACCTTCATTCGGTTTACCCTCTTTCTATTTATGTCAAACTCGTGTCCAAAGAGAAAAGCCCTCCCAATCGCGGGAGGGCTTTTGTGTTAATCCTGCTCTTTGTCTTCTGTCAGCGCTTCGATCAGCGAGATTTTGTCCTCGCGCGTCATGTCTCCGTAGTTTGCCTTGGGCAGATGCGCGTGAATTGCCGTGTTCAGCTCATCGTCCGTGCAATCCGTAACCTGTTTCCACCCAAAGCCGCCGTCCTCTTCTTCCACGCAGACATAGGTTTTTCCGTCGCCCTGACATTCCGGTGTCTCATATCCACGCGCCAGACTGCCCACCTCGGCGTTGATCGTCTCTGTTTTTTTCTCTTCGGTCAGCATCGTCTTGATTTCCTCCGGTGTGCCTTTCAAAGTCGCCGTGCCGGAAAGCATCATCGCATGACCCATCGCGTCGCACTCTGCCTCAATGGCTACGGCAAGCGCTGTCTTTCTGTCCTCCGTCACGTCAATTCCCGCAAGATTAAGCAGATCCTCGGCGATTTTCTTTGCAGTTTTGTTTCGCTCGGCTTTGTCAATTTCGCCTGTTTTATACATCTGTTCTGCTGCATGTGCGGCTCTTGTGCCCGCGTCAAGGATAAACGCTGCAACGGAAATCGCGCCGTTTCCGGTCGCCTTAGCTAACGCCTCTGCGCTCTGCCTCATGCCCTCAAGCATTGTCGTCCCGACTTCGAGCGCTTCACTGGACAGTTTGCCGTTTTTCAAGGCATAGTAGGCCGCGCCGAACAAGGCGCAAAAGCCGATCAGGATGATGATGATGTAAATCATCGGGGGGATTGCATTCAGCACTTCGTTCATCATGGTTTTCCTCGCTTTCGTTTTTCAGGTTTTTATTTCGCATCGCCGTCTGTCTGACAGCGGGGATGCCTGCTTAAAAACATTCCGCAACCGTGTTTGTTCTTCGTTTCCAGTTCGCACGGCATTTTTCTAGGCATGCATTGGCCGATTTCGTCTTTTTTTCTCTGATGGTCGTTCAGAAATGGGCTGCTCATACCCTCACATCGCCAGAAGACGCATTCTTCCGGCTGTTTCATTTTGTCGGGCATTGCTCAAGCCTTTCGATGTAGCTTTGGCTTAGGTGATTGTGCCCACGCGCGCGATATTGTTTGCACATACTCGTCAGGCTCATTTTCACATCCATCGGACAGGGGTTGCCGCGATCCACATAGTATACATAGGCTTGATTCAGCCTATCACATTGGAGCGTCGCGATGGATTTATCGAGGGTTTCCACGTTTTTTTCGATTCTCTCCGTGGCCTTGTTCAGGGTTTCAAACGCCTTTTCCATCGCGTCCGTCCTGCGCGTGATGTTTTCAAGCATCTTCCACTGTTCGTCCAGCCGACGGATCAGTTCCCGCATGGTGGCCTCCTTGCGCTCCCGTCTGGCATTGAGCCGCTTTTTGATGGCCTCCGGTACGATAACGATCAGCTTTGCCGCGCCCCAAATGGCGGTTAATGCGCCAGCCATGCCGCCGAGGGCAACAAGCGACGTTTTCATGCGTTCTGTGTCCATGTTAGTCATCCCCTTTCAGGTAGGCCAGGACCGCTTCTGCCGCCTCCTGCATTCTGTTGATTTTTTCCGTCCATTCGGCAAAGGCGGCAGATTCAAAGCGGAGCGCATCGGTCGCATCTGCCAGCGCCAGCAGTGCTTCTTGGGAAACAGGGATCATCTTCTTCCCGGTTTCCTCTTCACCTTCGCTGTCCTCTTCCGTGTCGTTTTCTTCGACGAGGGAAAGAAAATCTGCGGATGCATAGCCGACCAGCTCCCCAAATCGAATCCTCGGCCACCCGGAATACGATTCGCTCAAAATTTCCACCGTCGCGCCACGCGGGACGACGCCGATTTTCAACCCCGTTTTCGGCGCGTTGCGCACGTTCAGCGGATCATTTTCGGTTGTGACGACCGCCTTGTAAAGCGCCACGGCATTCCCTTCCTCTTCGGCATAGGCGACTTTTTTGATCGGTAAGCAGTAATTCCAGCCCTTGACATCGCTGGCCACGAATCCATCCCCTTCACTTTTGGCGTTATAAACAAGGCCGTCGTCGCCCATCAGGCCGATGTGATAGTGATTTCCGAGTCCATCCGTCCCGTACTTTTTTCTCAGTTTGTCGGCATCATCTCCCGTAAAGTCAGCGCGCCACTTTGTCACCATGTAGCCGGGTTTTGCTTGCTTCACGGGCGCAATTTCGCCGCCCCATTCGCGCACGATCGCGTTGCTTCCGTGGGGCAGGGTCAGCCCGCCCAGTTCCTTAAAGGCGAACACAAAAGCCCCAGAGCAATCGACCGCTCCTTCTTTTGCTTTGCCCCATTCGTATCGCCAGTGTTCGCGCGCCATGCGTTTAAACAGCGCAATCAGATCGTTTGCCTGAATGATGGTCATGTCAATCCCTCCACATAGCAAATGCGCACGCCGACTTCCTCCGGCGTATCGCCTCTCGTGTATGTTCCGCAGAGCACACGCACACAGGGCGATTTGTCCTTGTAGCATGCGCCAACCGCCGCAATTCTCTCCCCGCTTGTGTTGATGCTCAATACGCCCTTCATCCCCGGCTTGATACCGTAGACTTCGAGTAGATTCAGCGCTGTTTGCTGTACGCTCTCATCGACCGATACGCTTTCAAGGCTGGCTGTGTACGACACGTCTTCTTTTACCGTCGTCGTGTTCAGCGCGATCTGTCCCGCCTTCCCCTGCCATTTCAGCGTATCTGCCGTGCCTGGCGCAACGAGATTGCCGCTCTTGTCGATGGCTCGCCACAGGGTCGATCCGGCACCGAGCTCGTCTTTCTCGCATCCTGCCGCGTTATTATTCGGGATGATTTGGATTTCCCCGTCCACTGTTCTGTACCCACAAAGCCACTCGCGGACGTTGCCCGCCGCATCCCAAACGCCCGTCCATCGTCCATTGTGCGCGTAAGCCCATGCACCGCTCCCCGTCGAAATCGGCGCATCCGCGTTGACATACCCGCCGCCCTCATCCTCGGCGCTTTTGCACAAAAGCGCCCACTCGGTAAGGGTCAAAAGGTGATAGCCCAGTCCTTTTTCGAGGACAAGCGCTGCTGCCGCTTCGAATGTCAATCCCGTTCTGGGCGATTCCAGCGGCAGGGCATATAGACCGCCAAGCCGTGCGCAAGCTTCATACTTGCCCATCAGCAGCCTGTCCAGCTTTTGTCCGTTCACCGTCAAGTCAGATGCGTTCAATACCGCGAAAAAATCCGGCATTCCGCGCGCGTCGCGCAGAATTTCGCCGCCCGAAATTCTGGCTGCCGCGTGAAGCGCTGCATAGTTTCCATCGCTCCTCGAACCCATTTTCTTCACCTCTTTCCGTTTTACGGCATATAAAAACCGACCGATTGAAAAACCGGCCGGCCTTTTTGTTGATGACTTTTTGAATCAAGTCACACAGATAACATGCGCTTGCTTTCATTACGTGCCATTTTATGGACAATAATTAAAACAAACCGCACTTTTTTGAAGTTGATAAGCGCTCTCCGCAATGTTGACGACGCTGCCAGCGTCGTCCAGAACGGCATATTTCACGCCTCATCCTCCTTCTTCGAATCCATTTTTGTATCTTCTTAAAATGTAGCACCAATTCAAAAAGCGCCATTTTGTTTTGTTGACCTCAACAAAACAAACATTCGCTTGTTTTTTTAAAAGTTTGCCCCGCTCACACGGGCGGGACATTGTCGGTTATTCTTCCACCAGCTCCGGCAGACCCGCGTCAACCAGCAGCTCCTTGACCTGATCCTTGAGCTTAGCCGGAACGTCCTTGTACGCCGTCTTGCCCAAAATCACGCGCTGCGCGAAAAACATAGCCATCATCGTTTCACCCTCCTTTCCTATTATTATCAGCAAAAGCCAGATAGCAAGGTTACGCATAGACAATACTCGCCATCTCGGCCACGCAGTCCTCTAAAAAATCGTTACGGTCGCCTAGAGCTTTGATTTGTGCTTTCATTAAAGTTTTTTCTTTCTCTCCTTCGGTCGGCTGCGGGTCTTCTGGTTTTGGCTCGACGTACACACTGCCGTCGTCGGAGAGCTGCACCGCGTTGTCAAGGGTGCGGTAAACGGTCGTGTAATCGCTAAAATCGCCGAGCTGGGTCACGCCGTCCATGCGCCACGTCGTAAAGCCTGTTGTTGGAGCGTCGGCGATACCGCCAAGCTCAATAACATGCTCACTGTGCCGCGAAAACGTTACTTCCCGGATTTCGTCCGAGGCGTTTATCTTGATTTTAATCATTGCATATCCTCGTTTTCACAGTCAATTCCGTTCCTATTCGGTTTATATTTGTACCCATGTAATTTGTTTAGCGCCGTTTATTTGGATGCCCAAAAACGCATTGCTGCTAGAACTAACGCCCACATAATACGTGTCCGAATAATAACTTCCCGGCCAGCTTCCGCCACTAATCCGGATAAAGCCGCCATAGTCAGCTGGCATCGTATTCCCTTTGTTTTTTTCAGAGTAAAAACCACCAGACTTTATCGAGCCGACATTATTTTTTATGGATTTAACCGCTTCGGCGTTGGCGACTTTTTTAGACAAGTCCGTGCTCGCCATAATCTCTTCTAATGTCAGCGCGTCGGATTGATTGATTTTAGCGTCAACATCGGTCTTTAGCTGATTAACCGTCGGCTTCCAGTTGGTCGCGATGTTCACATCTTTTTGATATCCCAGCTTTACCCCTGCGCCGTCGCTCGCTTGCACCACGGTGTCGGGCGCGTAGGTAGTCAGCGCTTTGTAGGCGGTGATTTCAGCCGGGGTGAGCGGGGTTTCAATGGGGGTGGCAATTCTGTATACAACTTTGCAAGGCTTATTTGTAAAGTATTTCACCAGTGCAGTTTTTCGTTCATCATCGGTGCTTGCTTCACTTAGCCCTAAATAAGCGTTTTCGATTGTTAAGTCAACACTGTCGTTTTCAGCAACACCAATTCCGTTTACATGGCTAGCCCACGCACTCTTCACCCACGGCAACACTTCGCAAAATACACATCTTTCTAATCGCACATCTTTGTTCATTTTTTGTGGCGTTGCAATACGCGCATTTGTGGCCACAGTAACGTGCGTATAGATGTTCGTCACAAAAATTTTGTTTGCGTTTTTAGCGTCAATCACGAAACTCGCAATCCTCTGTACCTTCACCTCTCTCACCAGGTCCACCTCGTCGCAAACCCACTGCTGGCCTGTGCTGTCAGTGTAGTTGCCACCAGAGGTGACAGGGATTCCGGGCAGGCCGTTGGGCGTTTGCAGGGTAAGCGTTTGCTCATGGTAGGGTTCAAAGGATGTGGCGGTCGCCCCAATTTCAAGCTGCATGTCATAATAGTCAAAGTCTGACACACCATAGGGTCTAAAAAATACAAAATACTTGCTTTTCCCATCCGTAGAAAAAGATATAGTCGCTCTCTGGCCAACCGGGGATATATCCTGGGCCGCCACATTCTCCAATTTTCCATCAACCCATTTATACGCTCTAAGTTCTGTTTCCGCTGTTTCGGAGCCACCCGATACGCTAGCAGTATACTGTGCAGGATATCCGCTTTGCAAAAGATACCCTATTTGAGCATATTTAGTCGTAGTGGTCCCTTTAATATGGCCATCAATAACATCAAACACAGTTTTCGTTGGTGAAAAGAGTGCCTCTGTACTGATCAAGTTTTTGCCCGTTATCTTGATTCCAATCGTTCCGCCGTCACCAGCGCTCACGATAGGCACAGGCGCATCCGGCGTGGGCGTGTCGTCCTGCGTGCTCTTGCCGTACACGGTCAGCCCGCGCAGCGGCGCGGCAAAGGCATCGTCAACGGCAATCGGGTTGCCCGTTTCGCTGCCCACAAGGATGTTCTGCCGGGCTGCATCTACCGCCCCGATGTTCTCCCTTGCCTGCGCCTTTTGCGCATCATCAAGCGTCTGCGCCGTATACAGTACCGCTTCCTGCGGCGCGTCCTTTCCCGGATCGCCCTTCTCTCCCTGCGGGCCTTGCGGGCCAGTCGCCCCCGGTTCGCCGTCTTTACCCGGATCGCCTTTCTCTCCCTGCGGGCCTTGCGGACCTTGTGGACCAGGCGCCCCCGGTTCGCCTTCCTCACCCGTTAAACCACGCGGCCCTCTCGGCCCTGTAAATTCGCCTGCATCCGCTCGCACTTTCAGTTCGTTCTTCACGTTTTCCGCCGCTTCGTTTAACGCCTGTTCAGCTTGATTTTGCATTTGTTGCAGCGTTTGATCTGCTTTCTTGGACAACTCCGTGATATAGGCGGACATCGCGCCCGGCGAAACTTCATCTGCGACGCGCATGACCCGCTGCATCATAATTTCGACTTGCTTTGCCGTTTCTCGAATCTGCTGCCAAGTCGCCAGCGCTCGCGGGTCTCTGCTGATACTCGTTTGAAGTGCAGCCGTTCTCCCCGAAACCTCGTCCGCCTGTGTGTCGATAGAAACACCGACGCCGCGTCCGTTATACATATTCCGCCTTCTTTCTGCTCTCCGCAATATTTGCAGTTATTAGATTTTTTATAGTCCGCCTGAACTTTCTGCAATAGAGCTTCGTGCCGTTGTAGATCAGGCTCGTCAGCGTCACGCCGTTGTAGATGATCCTGTCGAGCTGTGTTCCGTTAAAGATCACAGGGATGTAGTCGTCCTGCGTTCCCCGGATGATGACGATGCCCGAACCGCCGCTTCCCGCTTTGCCCGGCCGCGATTGATACG
>ERZ779877.2843-NODE-2843-length-12073-cov-4.589366_pt1 | contig 12073 bp, 7 predicted proteins | sample MGYA00511556_ERZ779877 | MGnify/ENA primary metagenome ERZ779877 (study PRJEB29588, sample SAMEA2159338) | human gut metagenome | biome: human gut; feature: human-associated habitat; material: faeces | place: Denmark | collected 2008/2010 ... | reverse complement strand
TCACCCTCCCGCAGGGTGTCCTTCTTCCCTGCCGCAGCGCGGTTTTTCCGGATACTTCCCTTTTCCGCCAGCGTTTGTATCTGGCTGCGGGAAAGCTCCGGCACCAGTAGCGCCACCCCTTTATCCAGCCGGCAGCCCGCCGCTTCGGCGGTCACGGTCAGCTCATGGCGTTCCACTCTTTTTCTCCTTCTTCCCGTCGATAAACAGGATATAGATGACCAAAAGCGCCACGCCAACGGTGATGGCGATATCCGCTACCTTAAAGGGGTAGGGGAGAGCCGCGCCCAGCTTTACCATAAGCTCGGCGTGGATACCGTGGAGGACCTCCTCTACCACATCCCCCGCCGCTATGATCTCACCCATCCCACCCCGCTGGCGGAAGCCATTCCGGGGCAGAAATGCGCCGTCCGGGTGCTGCTGGCCGCCAAGGGCCGGGAGCAGCGCATCCGCCGGGGGCTTTCCGTTTTTCGCCTCACCGCCGTGGATGGCCCCGTCACCCTCCACATCACCTTTTTCAATGCCAAATACACCGTCGATTCCCTGCGCGAGGGAGAGGAGTACCTCTTTTACGGTACCCTTACCGGCGGCTTTTACACCCGCCAGATGGGCTCCCCGCAGGTATTCCGCCCGGAGGAAGCCGGCACCCTGCTGCCGGTCTATCCGCTCACCCAGGGCCTCAGCAATAAGATGGTCAGCCGCCAGGTCGCCGAAGTCCTCCACCAGGTGGAGCAGCTCCCGGATCCCTTGGCAGGCAGCGGCCTGCCGCGGCAGTACGGCTTGATGAGCTACTCGGAAGCCCTCCACGCCGTCCACTTCCCGCGCGATTGGGCGGCGATCGAAACCGGCCGCAGCCGCATGGTCTTTGATGAACTGCTCTGCCTTACCATCTGCTTTGCCCGGATGCGCCAGGGCCGGGCGTTGCGGCATGTCGCCCCCATGCAGCCGCACCCCCTTACCGCCTACTATCAGGCTCTGCCTTATCAGCTGACCGGTGCCCAGCACCACGGTCACATTTTCCATTTTGCTTTCCGGGATGGGTGCGCCGTCCATGAAGCCCTCAAAATCCAGCGTGACGCGCATCCCGCGCGCGGCGGACTTTTCCACCGGTGCAAAGGGGGCGTGGGTACGGGTAAGGTTCGCCGCCTCCAGCTCCACGGCCTTTTCCGATACCGGGCGCACCCGGCGGGTGAATTCCAGCCCCTTGTATTGGCCCAGCGTGACCTTGGGCAGGGCGTTTGCATTCTGTTCCATGGGAAATACTCCTTTTATATCCAAAGCGTTTGCAGTTTAAAGTCCATGTCCGGCAAGCCAGGCTTCCGCCACCTGCGAGAACATTTCGGGGTAGAGGGCATCCTCCTGCGCGAAGGCATCCAGATAATATTCCACCTCAGCCCGGTCGGCAGGCTCGGTGCGCTCCCACACGGTGAACACGGTGCCGTTGCCCATGTCAAAGCTGGCGGCCTGCGTAAAGTGCTCATCCCGCGCGGCGCAGAAGAGGGCATTCCACCGGCCGGAGAGCTCGCCACCGCTGACAAAGGTCTGGGGGAGCGGCTCTGCAGTGAGCACGTACTTCGCCTCAAAGAACCGCACCGGGAACTCGTGGGTGCCCGGGATGGAGATGCCGGCGGCCAGCTTGCCCTGCAGCTGGATGTCCGGCAGGGCGGCGTACTGGAATATGTCCGAGTTATACAGCATATCGTGGGGGATCATGTAGGCGAACTCGCCCTTTTCCGCATCGCAGTGGGCATCGATCCAGTCGTCCACGCGCTGGATCTGGGCGGCATCGGTGCGGTCGTAGGTGAGCTTGTCCAGCCGGACGAATTCCGACACGGCCTTGAGGGGAAAATGATCCACCACAAAGCCCGGCAGAGCAACGGTGGTCAGCGGCGAGCAGCGCACGGACACCGCAAACACCATGGTAAAGCCCCAGTAGCAGAGCTTGACGGCGGTGTGCTTTTTCAGGCCGTCGGCCAGTGCGGCGGAACCAACGAGGAACAGCAACAGCCACCCCGGCATGAACAGCAGCATCTGGTGGGAGCCGGTGTTCTGGATGCGGGTGAACAGCAGCATGCTCAGCAGGATCTCCAGCCCGGCAAGGCAGGGCAGGGCTGGCATCTTGCGGCGCTTCAGGCAGAACCACAGCCCCATGCCCACGAGCACAAGGTTCATCAGACCCATGCGCCAGAACTGCAGGCTGATCTCGGCCACAAAGCCGCCGCCGTTATAGTAGGAATAGCGCTCGGCGTAGCTGTAAGCGAGGATGCGGCTGACCATCGGCCACAGCAGGATCAGCATGGCCACCATGCTCATCAGGCCGAACAGCACGAGGTTGCGCACCTGCAAAAGCGCCTGCTTTTTCTGCCCGGCGCGGGCAATGCGCGCGCTGCTTACCAGCACCAGCACCGCGTAGGCAAAGTAGTAGCCCACCACAAAATATAAGTACCACCGGCGGGAAAGGATGATGGCTGCCGTGGCGGCAAACAAAAGGCAAAAGCGCACCGGCTCCAGCTTTTCAAACCGGAAGTCCAGCGTGAGCAGCAGAATGCTGAAGCCGAAGATGAGGCCGAACCAGTCCGGCTGGCTGAGCATGGCGCTCATGCGCAGCCACGGGTAGGTGACCATCCAGGTCATGCCGATGAGGAAGTACCAGAAGCGGTTTTTCACCCGCAGCATCTGCCCCACCTTGATGGTAAGCCCTGCCAGCAGCACCAGCAGCATGGGCAGGATGCTGAACACCTGACAGAAGGCAAAGCTGTCGCCGGTGCGGTCGCTCAGGCAGAAGGGAAACTCCAGAAACAGGGTGATGAAGTTGGTGTAGTCCTCGGCAAAGGAGCCGAAGATGTACTGGAAGCCCGCCGCCGGGCCTTGCAGAAAGGCAGCCTCGGCCCAGTACTGTTTGTTGATATAGTTGACGTAATCCCAGATATACACAAAGCTGCGGCGGCCAAGCGCCCAGAAAAAGTAGACCAGCGCCGCCGCCCACAGGCCGACGAGCACCGCCTTGTGGAAGAGGTCAAATTTGATTCCCGCCACCCGCAGCACCAGCAGCACACAGGCAAACAGGGCAAGGTTGCACCACAGGCTCACCAGCGGAAAAAAGAATTTGCTGCCGGGCGCAGCCAGCGCAAAAACGGCCAGCAGCACCGCTGCTGCCGCCAGCACCAGCGCAGTTTTCGCCGCAGCGGAAACGCGGGGCTTCGTAATGGGTTCGGACATGGAATAGGACCCTCCTTGCAAAATTTCACACCTTACAGTATAACAACTCCCCGGGGCACTGTCCAGCACCCCGGCGGCGAAAAATGCAGAATGTCCCGCCGCTTTCAAAGCAGACGGGACATTTTTGCGTAAATATTACTTATCGGAAACTTCTGCGGCGGCCTTAGCAGCCTTTGCCGCCTTGCGCTTTTGCGCCAGCGCCCTGTTGGCGCTCAGGCGGGCGGCGTCCGGGTTCGGGGCTTCCGGGGTAAGCCGCAGCAGATAGCTGCCCATGGCGGGCAGGTCCAGCGTCAGGGTGTAGTCCCGGCCGAACACGCCGCCGTCGGTGGTGTGGAAGCTCTGCTTGCGGTGCGCCTTGTGCACGCCGCCCCAAGTGCCGGCCTCGGTGTCCAGCACCAGCTCTGCGCTGCAGGGGAACTTGAGGTACAGGGGGAACTTTTTGTGGGCGTGGTCCTGCGTGTTCATCACGCAGAGCAGGTTCTGCCCGCGCCCTTTGCGCAGCCATGCGTACACACCCTCGGCGCAGCTTTCGTTTGCCACCCACTCAAAGCAGTCCGGGTTGTACTCGCCGTCATACAGGGCAGGCTCGGAGGCGTAGGTGCGGCTCAGAGCGGCAAAGTACTTCTGGAACGCGTCGTGGAAGGGGTATTCCAGCAGATTCCAGTCCAGCTCCCGCTTTTCGTCCCACTCCCGGAAGTGTGCCAGCTCGTTGCCCATAAAGTTCAGCTTTTTGCCGGGATGGGTGTACATATAAAAATACAGGGTGCGCAGCTGGGCGCATTTTTCCGCGTAGCTGCCCCACAGCTTGTCAATGATGGTCTTTTTGCCGTGCACCACCTCATCGTGGCTCAGCGCCAGCAGATACAGCTCGTTGTAGAAGTAGTGCATACTGAACAGCAGCTTGCCGTAGCAGCCAGGGCGCTCGCCGAAGGGGGTGGCAAAGTAGTCCAGCGTGTCGTGCATCCAGCCCATATCCCACTTGTAGTCAAAGCCCACGCCCTCGTAGCGGGTGGGGGCGGTCACCTTTAAAAAGTTGGTGGAGTCCTCCGCCATGTAGATGCCGGTGGGCCAGCGCTCGTTCAGCCCGTGGTTCAGGCTGCGCAAAAAGTTCACCGCGCCCTGATTCACGCCGCGGTTGGGGTCGCCCTGCCAGTACAATGCCCGGGAGATGGCGTCCATGCGGATGCCGTCGCAGTGGTACACGTCCATCCACAGTCCGGCGGCGCTGCTCAAAAAGCTGCACACCTCCCGGCGGTAGTAGTTGAAGTTGCAGGTGCCCCACTCGCTCTGTCCCACGTCGCTGTCGTACTCGTACAGGTAGGTGCCGTCAAACTTTGCCAGTGCGTCGGCGTTGGCGGCAAAGTGCACCGGCACAAAGTCCATGATGACGCCGATGCCCATGCGGTGGCAGGCGTTGACAAAGCCCGCAAACTGGGCGGGGGTGCCGTAGCGGCTGGTCACCGAGAAGTAGCCGGTGGTCTGGTAGCCCCAGCTGCCGTCAAAGGGGTGCTCGGCCAGCGGCAGCAGCTCCACATGGGTAAAGTGGTGCTCCAGCAGCCACGGGATCAGCTCCCGCGCCAGCTCCTCGTAGTTGTACCACCCGTCCGAGCCGTCCGGCCGGGTTGCGCCGGGCTTGTGCTTCCAACTGCCGGCGTGCAGCTCGTAGATGTTCAGTGGGCGGTTGCGGCATTTGTCCCGCCGCTCCATCCACGCGGTGTCGTCAAAGGTGAAATCCAGCTTTGTCAGTTTGCTGGCGGTGCCGGGGCGCAGCTCGGTGGCAAAGGCGTAGGGGTCGCTGCGCATCACGGTGCTGCCGTCCGCGCCATGCACGCGGTATTTGTACAACTCGCCCTCCGCAAGGCCGGGGATAAAGGCGCTCCACACGCCGGTATCGGCTTTTTCCATGGGCACGCCGCGCTCCCAGCCGTCAAAGCCGCCGCACACCTCCACGGCGGTGGCACCGGGTGCCCACACGGCAAAACGCCAGCCCTCGGCGCCGTTTGGGTCGGTGCAGGGGTGCGCACCCAGAATGCGGTAGGCATCGAAGCAGTCGCCACTGAAAAACGTGCGGGGGATCACAGGGTAATTCATGCAAAGATCTCCTTACTTCTCTATGTTGACCGGCGGTGTGCGCCGGTTGATACAAGGCTGTTTGGGCAAACTATCCAAGAAAAACGCTTTTTTACCGGCACAGTGGCCGATAATCTTAGCGAATCTTGACAAAAATCGGCAAAAATACACATATTTGCCAGAGGGTGTGGTATACTGTTGCTACCGCCTTGCGGGCGGTGCAACTTTTTAGAGCAACAGAATGGGAGCGAATGATCATGGCTTGGTATGACGAAGCAGTATTTTATCACATCTATCCGCTGGGGCTGTGCGGCTGTGCGCACGAAAACGACGGCCAGCCCACCCCGGGCGCTTTTGCAAAGCTGGAAGCATGGGCAGCCCACGCGGCAAAGCTGGGCTGCACGGCCATCTACATCGGCCCGCTGTTCGAGAGCGGCTCCCACGGCTACGATACCATCGACTACCGTCTGGTGGACCGCCGCCTTGGCACCAACGAGGAGTTCAAGCAGTTCGTGGCCAACTGCCACGCCCGCGGCCAGAAGGTCATCGTGGACGGCGTGTTCAACCATGTGGGCCGCGATTTCTTCGCGTTCCAGGACCTGAAAGCAAACCGCGAGAACGCCCGGTATAAGGACTGGTTCTGCGATGTGAACTTCTGGGGCAACAACGAGTATAACGACGGCTTTTCCTACGGCAACTGGGGCGGCTACAACCTGCTGGTCAAGCTGAACCAGCGCAACCCGGAGGTGCAGCAGTACCATTATGATACCGTCCGCTTCTGGGTGGAGCAGTTCGACATCGACGGCATCCGTCTGGACGCAGCCGACGTGCTGGATTTCGACTTCATGCGCGGGCTGCGCCGTCTGGCAAACGAGGTAAAGCCGGAGTTCTGGCTGATGGGCGAGGTCATCCACGGCGATTACAGCCGCTGGGCAAACCCGGAAATGCTGCACTCGGTCACCAACTACGAGCTGCACAAGGGCCTGTGGAGCGGCCACAACGACCACAACTATTTTGAAATCGCCCACACCATGCGCCGGCTGCAGGGGCTGTGCCACGACACCCGGCTGTATCTCTTCTCGGATAACCACGATGTGGAGCGCCTGCCCAACAAGCTGCGCAACCGGGAGCACATCCGGCATATCGCCATTCTGGTGTACAGCCTGTGGGGCATCCCGTCCATCTACTACGGCTCGGAGTTCGGTATCGAGGGCAAAAAGGAGTGGGGCAGCGACTGGCCGCTGCGTCCCTGCTTGGAGCTCAGTGACTACGCTGATGCAGAACGTACAAATCCTGTTACCAGTGTATACAAAGCGCTGGGGAAATGCAAGGCTGAATTGCCGGAAATGACCTACGGCGAGGTAAAGGAATTGCAGCTCACCACCCAGTGCTACGCCTTTGCCCGGGTGCTGGACGGCAAGGCGGTGGTAGCGGTGCTGAACAACGGCGATACCCCCGCACAGCTGGAGTTCCAGCTGCCGGTGGAAGCAGCCAAGGTCACCGACCTGCTGGCGGACACCGTGGGCGCGCAGGAGGTGCTGGTCTCCACCGAGTGGAACCGCATGAAGGTGCAGCTGCCCTCCAATTACGCCACCCTGCTGAGATTGGAATAAAGCAACGCCTGCGGCGTGACCGGCGCAAAAGCCTTTACCCTTTGGGAATAGGTTTCCCCCTTCCGGGGGAAGCCTTTGTTCAGAAAGCTGAGATTGGAATAACCTTGCACATTTTGCCGCGTTTTGCTACAATAAGGAGAGAAAAGTCGTTTTACGGAAAGGAAGCCTGACCCCCTATGAATGCAGCACAGCGCAGAGAACGCATCCTGACCCGGCTGAACAGCGCCGGTGCCCCTTTAAGCGCCAGCACGCTGGCGGCAGAACTGGGGGTGTCGCGGCAGATCGTGGTAGGGGATGTGGCGCTGCTGCGCGCCGGTGGGGCTCAGATCGATGCCACCCCCCGGGGCTACCAGCTGCACCCGGCGGAGAAGGGCTATACCGGCATTCTGGCCTGTGTGCACCGCACGCAGGAGGAGATGCGCCGGGAGCTGTACACCGTGGTGGATCAGGGCGGCACGGTGGTGGATGTGGCAGTGGAAAACAGCCTGTACGGCGAGATCCGCGCCACATTGAACCTGTGCAACCGGTACGACGTGGATAACTTTATCCGTCAGGCTGCGGATGCACCCGAGAGCCTTTTGAGCCGCATGACCGGCGGTGTGCACCTGCACACCCTGCGCTGCCCGGACAAGGACACCTTTGCCCGCATCCGCACGGCTTTGGAGCAGCAGGGGCTTTTGTACCGCAAGGAGTAACGCCGCTCCGCTTATACCCAGTATAAAAAGGGCTGCGGGGCTTGTCTATCCGCAAAACCGGAAAAATGTTGGAAAATCAACAAAAATGCAAAAGAGGTGGGTTTTCTGGATATCCGCATTGAAAAGACCGAGCGCGCCATCAAGCAGGCCTTTATGGAGCTGCGCCGCGAAAAGCCGGTGGAAAAGATCCGTGTTAAGGAGCTGTGCGACCGCGCCTGCATCAATAAATCCACATTCTACGCCCATTATCAGGATATCTATGCGCTGGCCAACGCCATGGAGGACGAGATGGTGCACGCGGTGGTGGAAAGCCTGCCCCGCCTGACCGCCAGCGATGTGAGCGAGCGCACCGAGTGGCTTGCGCGGGAGATGTTCCGCGCCTTCACCGCGCATCAGGCCGAGATCAGCGTGCTCTTCTCCGGCTCCCGGCAGGGGCTGTTCATCAACCGGGTGGAACAGGCCATGTGCCAGTGCATCGCCCAGACCGACCCCACCTTTGAGACGGACGTAGTGCGCAAGGTGGTGCTTTCCTTCTGCGTGCAGGGGTGCTACTACACCTTTACCACCTACTGCGGCCAGATGGACGAAAAGCGCCTTGTGACGCTGCTTGCCTCCATCGCCCGCGCCGCGCAGCGGATACGCATGTAACGCGGGACGATCAAAAATGGCCGCCGCTTGTGCTTTGGCCATCTTTAGAGGAATAATTATTTTTACTTCGGGATAGCGGAGCGTCTGCGGACGCTCCGCTATCCCATTTTTATAGGGGACGCGTGCTTTTGGCAGAACCACCAAAAAATAAGACGAAAATTCGTCATCTGCACTTTTTTACCATATTTCTTAAGAAAGCGTTTACACTATGCCGGAAACGGTGGTATTATATAAAATAGTATGGTATGGGGTAAAATGCGCCTGCGTACTCCGGGAGGGTATGGGATGAAGAACAAGATCTCGCGCCGCAGCTTTCTGGCGGCGGCTGCGGTCTCGGCGGCGGCACCGAGGACGAGATCAACGGCGCAGTCACCTTTTTAAAGTGGTTCACCGAGCCGCAGAATAACATCGCTTTCGCGGTGGAGTCGGGCTATCTGCCGGTGACCACCGCCGCCAACGACATGGACGCCATCCGCGCAAGCGGGCTGGAACTGACCGACGACTATTTTGAGGCGTGGTATCAGGCCACCCTTGCACAGCTGCAGCAGTACGAGGGCTGACCGCCCGCAAAAAAGACGGAAAGGAGGCAGGGCGATGTTTGACGCATGGAAACAGCGCCAGCGGCAGCGCTTGGAAAACAGACCGGAAAGAACCGTGTTCTACAATATTTTTGCTACCATGATGCTGGTGCTGGCGGTGGAGCTGCTGATGGCGGCCGCCAGCATCCTTGCCATCAACGTGACCGAGCAGCTGGACGAAAACGCCAAGGATCTGCTTACCATGCGGGTGCGCAACCGCGCCAGCTATATGCAGGAGATCCTGCGGAACGCGGAGGATCTGGAGCAGCTGAGCGAGCAGATCACCGCCACCACCCAGCAGCTGCTGAAAAGCGGCGATATCTCGCTGGACACGCTGGATAACAGCAGCGAACAGAGCGATGCTTTGCTGGTAGCGCTTGCCCCGCAGCTTCTGGACACCCTGCGCACAAAGCAGGTGACCGGCATTTTTCTCATCCTGAACACCCATGATCTGGACACCTGCGAGGTGGGCAAAAAAATGCCCGGCATCTACCTGCGGGATATGGACCCGGACGCCCGCCCTTCGGAGCGCAACAGCGACCTTTTGCTGGAACGCGCCAGCGCCACAGTGGTAAAAGAGCTGGCCATCGGCACGGATAAGGGCTGGCAGCCCGCTTTCCCCTATCAGGGAGATACCAAGGGTGGCATCCTGCGCACGGTCTTTCAGACCGCGTATAAGAGCGATGCCGGCCTTTCGGCGGAAAGCTATGGCCGCTGGACCACCAACTCCTACTGTCTGGCCGGGGACGACCGGCACGCCATTGCCTACTCCATGCCGCTGATCCTGCCGGACGGCACGGTATACGGCGTGGTGGGCGTGGAACTGCTCACGGACTATCTGCAGACAAAGCTGCCCTTCACCGAGCTGGACGAGGACAAGGCAGGCACCTATTTTATCGTGACCACTACCGATGATGCGCTGACGGACGGCGTGCTCTCCCTGCGCAAGACCGTGACCTCCGGCGAGGATCTGGTAACGGCAGATGCACCGCTGGGCGTTTTGAACTGCCGCAGCAACGGCAACGGCGGCAACTGGGTGGAGCTGAACGATAAGCGCTATTATATGGTGCTGGAGCCGCTGCAGGTGTATAACCGCAACGCGCCCTTTGCCGCCGAAAAGTGGTTTCTGGCGGGTACCATGGAGCAGTCGGTGCTGCTGGCTTTTTCCAGCCGGGTGCGCGAGGTGCTGCTGACCACCATAGCGATCACGCTGGTGCTGAGCGTTTTGGGCAGCCTGCTGGTCTCGGCACGGCTGGCCAGACCCATCAACCGTTTGTACCGCGAGGTGATAGACGCGCAGGAGAAAAAGACCTTCCCCCGCCTGTCCCGCACCGCCATCCGGGAGGTGGACCGCTTTGCCGAGACCATTACCGAGCTGAACAAGGAGCTGGTGACCAACTCCACCAAGTTTTTGCGCATCATGGATATGGCCAGTGTGGAGATCGGCGGCTACGAGCTGCGCACCGACACCGGCAGCGTGTTTGTGACCGATAATTTCTTCTCCCTGCTGGGCAAGCCCGAGATGCAGGGCGAGCCGCTGAGCGTGCGCCGGTTCGAGGAGGTGCTCAAGGGCATCCGGAAAAAGAATCCCTCGGACCGCACCGCCGAGGGCGACGAGCTTTTGACCATTCAGCAGCCGGACGGGGTGCGGTACATCATGCTGCGCAGCACCATCGAGGGGCACGCCAAGATCGGCCTTGCCGAGGACGTGACCGCCGCTGTGCTGGAACGGAAGCGCATCGAGCACGAGCGCGATCATGATATCCTGACCGGGCTGTACAACCGGCAGGCCTTCAACCGGGTGTGCACCGAGCTGTTCGCCGCGCCGGAGCGCATGGGCGTGGCGGCGCTGATGATGATGGACTTGGATAACCTCAAGCACATCAACGATACCTACGGCCACGACTGGGGCGACCAGTACATCCGCCGCACCGGTCAGTGCCTGCGGGACAATACCCCCGCCGGGACGGTCTGCGCCCGCCTTTCCGGCGATGAGTTCCTTGTGCTGTTCCACGGCTACCGCAGCCGGGACGCAGTGCGGGAAAAGATCGACCGCCTGACGAAGGCCATGCAGCAGAGCGTGGCGCTGCTGCCCAGCGGCAACGCTTTGCACATCAGCCTTTCCGGCGGCATTGCGTGGTACCCGGACGATGGGCAGGACTGGGAGACCCTGAAAAAATACGCCGACTTTGCCATGTATCAGGTCAAGCATTCGGAGAAGGGCCGGGTGGAGGAGTTCGACATCGGGGTGTACAACCGCGAAGCCTACGCCGAGCGCACCCGCCGGGAGTTCCGGCAGCTGCTCAGCAATGCGCAGGTGTTCTACTGCTTCCAGCCCATCTTCTCGGCGCGCAGCGGCAGGGTAGTCGCCTACGAGGCGCTGATGCGGGTGAACACGCCCACCCTCACCTCGCCTTCGCAGGTGATGGCGCTGGCCCACGAGCTGGACCGCCTGTACGACATCGAGCGGATCACCATGTTCCATTCCAGCGAGGCATTCGAGAAGCTGCAGAACCGGGGCCTCATCCGAAAGGACGCCCTGCTCTTCGTCAACTCCATCGCCAATGTGGACCTGAACGATGAAGACATCCAGGAATATCACCGCCGCTACCCCGACCTGCTCAAACAGCTCGTCGTGGAGATCACCGAACAGGAAGACCTGGACCGCGCATGTCTGGAGCGGAAGCGGAACGTGCCGGGCTTCTCCGGTGCCTTCGCGCTGGATGACTACGGCACCGGCTACAGCAACGAGCTCAATCTGCTGGAACTGTCGCCCCAGTACATCAAGATCGACATCTCCATCATCCGCGGCATCGAGAAGGATCTCGACAAGCAGCAGATCGTCTCGAACATCGTGGCCTACGCCCACGCCCGCAGTATGCAGCTGATTGCGGAGGGCATTGAGAACGATGCTGAACTGCGCAAGGTCATCGACCTCGGCGTGGACCTGCTGCAGGGCTACTACCTCAGCCGCCCGGCAGCCGTGCCCTCCCCCATCGCATCCGAAGCGCTGGATGTCATCCGCACTGCCAGCGCCGCGCATTCGGATGCCGGCTAAGCGCAAAAAAGAAACGGCCTTTCGGCCGTTTCTTTTTCTTATCGACCCAGCTGCCAGAATGCGACGGCGCTGGCGGCGGCGACATTGAGCGAATCGACGCCGTGGGACATGGGGATCTTGACCGTGTAATCACAGGCGGCAATGGTGGAGCGGGCCAGCCCGTCGCCCTCGGTGCCCAGCACGATGGCCAGCTTC
>ERZ779877.2842-NODE-2842-length-12077-cov-27.096323_pt1 | contig 12077 bp, 13 predicted proteins | sample MGYA00511556_ERZ779877 | MGnify/ENA primary metagenome ERZ779877 (study PRJEB29588, sample SAMEA2159338) | human gut metagenome | biome: human gut; feature: human-associated habitat; material: faeces | place: Denmark | collected 2008/2010 ... | reverse complement strand
AAAATGAAAGAGGCTGTTGATAACCTTGTAAATCTTAGTTATTCAACAGCCCCTTATTTTTTTTAAAAAGCCTGCAAAAATTAGCTTTTTTAAGTTTTTAGACTTTAAGAATGTAAATTTTCGCTTTAAACTGTCATTAAAAATCTTTACATTTTCTTTACATTTATAAAGTGAATTATTTATAATCTTGGCATGGATTTAGGCCAGATTTTATCCTTATATGCTGAATTCCCAATGCTTGTTGTAGCATCAATTTTAGTTTTAGGAGTTATTTTCATCAATGGATGGACTGATGCCCCAAATGCAATTGCTACATGTATATCTACACGTTGTATTAAACCTAAGGCTGCAATTTTAATGGCAGCTTTTTTTAATTTTTTAGGTGTTCTTACGATGTTTTTCATCTCGAAGCAAACAGCTCAAACGATTTCAGATATGGTTGATTTTGGAACAAATTATGCTGTTGCTTTAGATGCTTTGTGTGCTGGTATGGTTGGAGTTATTGCCTGGGGTGTTTTAGCCTGGTGGTTTGGTATTCCAAGTAGTGAATCTCACGCTTTAATTGCTGGAATTACTGGAGCTGGTTTAGCGGCCATGACAATGGGGCTTGATGCAACAATTGAATTTGGTCCTTTATCAAGCTGGGCTTTAACTATATATGGATTAATTTTAAGTTGTTTCTTTGGCTTTTTTGTTGGTTTTGGCTTAACTAAACTTATTGAAGTTTGCTGTAAAAAGTTAAATAGAAATAAAGCTAGACCATTTTTTAAAAGAGCTGAAGTAGTAAGTGGAGCGGCAATGGCTTATGTTCATGGGGCACAAGATGGCTTGAAGTTTATAGGTGTTTTATTTTTAGCAATTGAGTTAGCTGCAAAAGCAAAAGATCCTACTAGTACCATTGCTTTATCTAATGATTCTAGTTTATGGTGGTTAGCGATTGTGGTTGCTTTAATTATGGGACTCGGCACTTCAATTGGTGGTTATAAAATTATTAAAAAAGTTGGTATGGGAATGGCTAATCTTGAACCATATCAAGGCTTTGTAACCGATACAACGAGCGCCATTGGTATTTTACTTTCGACTTTATTTGGTCTTCCAGTTTCAACTACTCAAGTAAAAACTGTCTCGATTTTAGGAGTAGGTGCAACTCGAGGTATTAAAAGAGTTAAATGGTCAATTGCCAAAGAAATGGTTCTAACTTGGCTTTGTACGTTCCCTGGATGTGGAATAATAGGATATGTTATTACTTTAATTTTTATAAGTATTTTTAGATAGGTGGTAAAAGGTTATGTTTGGTAAAAAGAAAAATAATTATTTTTATGAATCGTTTGAAAATCTTTGTCTTTTTGCTTTAAAAGAAATTAATGTATTGAAAGAAGGACTTGAAAACTTTAGCAACGACTCTTTAGTAGATTTAAAAAACAATGTTCATAAAATAGAGCATGAAGCCGACAAAAAGAAAAAAGAAATTGAAGAAAAACTTGCTAAAGAATTTATCACCCCTATTGATAGAGAAGATATTTTTGTTTTATTAGATAACATTGATGATTTATGTGACGCAATTGAAGAAATATCTTTTAAACTTTATATTAGAAACTATAAAGAACTTCCTAGCAAGACTATGCTTTTTGTAGATCGCTCAAAAGAAGCAGTTGAAGCGGTTTATGAAGTATTAAAGAATTTTGATCAAATTAACAATAAAGAAGTAATGGATCCTTTAATTAATAAAGTTTTAACAATTGAAGAAGGTGTTGATAAGATTTATGAATATAATGTCCATAAGCTTTATATTGAAAACAAAGATTATGATTATATTCGATTAGGAGAAAGAGTTTATTCTTATTTTGAATATGTCACTGACAAATGTCGTGATATATGTAAAACAATTCTTATCATTATGTATAAGAATTTATAGAAAAAACCTGCAAAAATTAAATTAAAACAAAAAATAGCCAACGAATTAGTTGGCTATTTTGTATTAATGATAAGAGCTTAATTTAAAGCTCTTTAACCCATAAACCATGAAGGTTACAGAATTCGTAAACTTTTAATGGTTTCTCGTTTTCACCGATGGTGAATGTATATTCTGGTGCATCAGTATGAGCGAAATCGTGTCTTCTAACTTCTTTATCACTAACAAGAATTACAAAGCCGATATAGTGAGCTTCAGTCATAGGATGAGGGATACTACCGACTTGAACGTGAATTTTATTTCCGTCAACTGTAACTGCAGGAACGTGTTTTTCAAAAGCAGCATCAGTTGTATTAGCTTTAAGTTCGCTCATATCTTCGCCACAGCATTTTGTTGGGCAACCGTGTGTACCAGGGAATTTTTCAATGATTTTTCCACAGTGTTTGCAAATGAATAATTTAATTTCTTCCATTTCTTAATTTCTCCTTTGTATATATATTGTAGGTTATTTAGATTTTTTTACCACTAATATGCTACCATTAAAACATGTTAACCTATCAAGATTTATTGAATGATATTGAAAAATCTAAAAATGAAAAATTGGTGGAATTTTCAAAACCTATTCTTAATACTAATATAGCTATAAAAGGTATTTATTCGAAAGATATCAAAGAGTTAATTAAAAAGTATAAAGATATTGATATTAATGACTTTCATTTAGATGTTTACTACGAATTAAATTTTTTATATATTGCAATCGGTCTAAAGAAAAAGAAAACTTTAAAAGAACAAATCGATTTTGTTTTTGAAAATTCTAAACACATTGTTTCGTGGGGTATAACTGATTCTACTTTTAGATATTTTAAATTAAAAGACTTTGGAGAAGCTTTACCTGTAATTCAAAAATTTATCAATACTAATGATGAGTTTTTAATTCGCTATGGATATTTATTCTTATTTAATTATGTAAGAGATAAAGATAATCTAGAGAGAATTTTTTCACTATTTAAAAATAGTTCATATTTCTATGTAAAGATGGTCGAAGGATGGGTCTTATCTTCTCTTTATATTTATAGTAATGAAGAAACGTATAATTATCTTTTAAACTCCTCGTTAGATTATGAAATTAAGAATATTGCAATAAGAAAAATTTGCGATTCTTATCGAGTTAATAAAGAAGAAAAAGATAAATTGAAACTTTTAAGAAAAAGATTAAAAGAGAAGATAATAAATTAAATATTTACAAGCTGATAAATAAAAGTAAGCGATAGTTTTATTTGTGGCATTTAGTTTTTAAAACTAAGTAATATTTTGCTATAATTTTCTTTGAAAGGTTGGAAGTTATGATATATAAAAATAGAGAAGTTTGTAAAGACACATATTATGTTGGAGCTAGCGATCGTCGTCTTGCTCTTTTTGAAAATATTTATCCTTTAACCAATGGGGCAAGTTATAATTCTTACATTATTTTAGATGAAAAGACCTGTGTTTTAGATGGTGTAGATCATAGTGTAAGAGATATTTATATTGATAAAGTCAAAGCTGCATTAAATGGGAGAAAACTTGATTATCTTGTTATTCAACATATGGAACCAGACCATGCTTGTTGCTTAAAAGATTTAATTGCTGTTTATCCTGATTTAACTGTTGTATTAAACAGTAAAACATGGGAAATGTTCCAAAACTTTAATGAAGGCGTCGAAGTTAAAAATGTCAAAATAGTTCAAGAAATGGACACTCTTTCACTTGGTAAACATAATCTTGTTTTTGTTTTTGCACCTATGGTTCATTGGCCAGAAGTTATGGTAACTTATGATGCTTATACAAAGACTTTATTTAGTGCAGATGCATTTGGTACATTTGGGGCATTAAGTGGAAATTTATTTGCAGATAGAGTTAAGTTTGAAAAAGAATTTGAAGATGAGGCTAGAAGATATTACACAAATATTGTTGGTAAATATGGCACTCAAGTTCAAGCAATCTTAAAGAAAGCTTCTACTATTGAAATTGAAACAATTTGTCCACTTCATGGACCAATTTGGAGACAAGATTTAAATTATTTAATTGGTTTATATGATAAATGGTCTAGATATGAACCTGAAGTTAATGGCGCTTTAATTGTTTATGGTAGTGTTTATGGACATAGTGAAGTTGCTGCAAACATTATCGCTGATACATTATCAGAACTTGGATTAAAAGAAATTGCTCTTTATGATGCAAGTAAAACCGACAAATCTTACCTTGTTGCTGAAGCTTTTAAATATTCTCATCTTATTGTTTGTGCATCAACTTACAATATGGGTATTTTTACACCAGTTGAAGAATTCTTACTCGATTTAAAATATCATAACTTACAAAATAGAAAGTTTGCTGTTGTTGAAAATGGTAGCTGGGCACCAAATAGCGGTTCTTTAATTGTTAAGATTTTAAGCGATCTTAAAGATTGGGAACAAATTGGCGATAAGATTACTTTCAAGAGCAGTGTAAAAACTGATGATGCTAAGAAGTTAGTTGATTTATCAAAACAAATTTATGATACGATTCCACAAAGAGAGGCAGATGGTAACCCTCTATTTAACATCACTTATGGTTTATTTGCTCTTACAACTTTTGATGGTAAAAAACAAAATGCTTGTATTATAAATACTGTTAATCAAGTTGCTAACAATCCAGATAGATTAATGATTTGTGTTAATAAGCAAAACTATACTGCAAGTGTCATTAATCAAACCAAAAAATGCAATATCAGCGTTTTAACTAAACATACTCCATTTTCACTTTTTAAACGTTTTGGTTTCCAAAGTGGTGCAACAGTTGATAAATTCCAAGGTTTTGAAGATGTGAAGATTGCAAAGAATGGTGTTTCTTATTTAACAAGATATTCTAATGCTTTCATTTCTTTAAACGTTGTTGAAACACTAGATTTAGGCACTCATTATGGGTTTATTTGCACAATAGGCGAAAGCAAAACTTTAAATAATGATACAAGTTTAACTTACGAATATTACATGAATAACATTAAACCAATTCCACCAAAATCTACAAAAAAGGTTGGCTGGATTTGTAAGATTTGTGGCTATGTATACGAAGGAGAAGTTTTACCAAAAGACTTTATTTGTCCAATTTGTAAACATGGCGCAGATGATTTTGAAAAGTTAAAATAGGTCGCAAAAATGAGAGAAAAAGAAGAAAAATTGTCTTTTAACGAATATCAAAAGCACGCATATAACTTGATTAGTGAAGAAGGAAAGAAAGACATGATCACTAATGGAGTTCTTGGTTTAGCTGGAGAAAGTGGAGAATGCTGCGATATTGTTAAAAAGTATAAATATCAAGGACATGAACTTGATAAAAATCATTTAAAAGATGAGCTAGGGGATGTTTTATGGTATCTTGCAGAAACAGCAAGTGGTCTTGGCATTACTCTTGAAGAAGTGGCTCAATATAATCTAGATAAACTTCATAAAAGATATCATGGAGAAAAATTCCACAAAGAGGATAGCATTAATCGTAAAGAATAAATAATTATGAATTTAAATAACCAATATGATGCCATTATTATTGGAGCCGGTGTAATTGGCTCGGCAATAGCTCGTTATTTGATGCGCTATAAGTTAAGGCTGCTTATTCTTGAAAAACATAATGATGTTGGTGATGAAGCAAGCGGGGCAAATAGTGGTATCGTTCATAGTGGTTATGATCCTTTACCTGATACAAATAAGGCTAAGTTTAATGTATTGGGTGCTAAAATGATGGAGCAAGTTTGTAAAGAATTAGATGTTCCTTATAAAAAAATAGGCTCGCTTACAATTTCTTTTTCTGAAGAAGAAAATCAGACTCTTTTAAAGTTAAAGGAAAGAGGCGAGAAAAATGGTGTTAAGACTAAGATTTTGTCAAAAGAAGAAACCTTATCTTTAGAACCAAATTTATCAAAAGAAATATGCGGAGCTTTACTTGCTGAAAGTGCAGGAATCGTTTCACCATTTGAGTTAACTGTCAAATTAATGGAAAATGCCCTTGATAATGGAGCGGAGCTTTTATTAAATAAAGAAGTTTTTAAAATAGAAAAAATAGGCGCAAATTATAGGGTTTTTGCTAAAGATGGTAGTGTTTTTGAAGCAAAAACAATAATAAATGCAGCTGGTTTATATAGTGATAAAATTGAGGAATTCATCGAAGAAAGCTCTTTTAAAATTACACCTCGTAAAGGAGAATATTTTGTTTTAGATCATTTCGATCCTAATTTTATAAAACACACTATTTTTATGTGCCCAACAAAAGTTGGCAAAGGTGTATTGATTTCTCAAACTACAAGTGGGAATTATTTAATTGGGCCTAGTAATGATCCTTCATTAATTGATGATGTTTCTACGGATGAAATGACTTTAAGTGATATAAAATCAGTAGCTTTAAAAATTTGTCCAACTATTCCATTTAATGAAAACATTCGTCAATTTAGTGGCATTAGGCCTAATTCAAATGTTAATGATTTTATAATTAAAGAAAGCGAAAAAAATCCTGGGTTTTTTATTGTCGGTGGAATTATGTCACCAGGTTTAGCATCCTCTTTAGCAATAGGAGAGTATGTTTCAAATTTAGTAAAAGAAAAATTAAATTTAGAAATGAATACTCTTTATAACCCTTATGTTAGAAAACATTATTCACTTAAAAATACGACAAGCAATGAATTTAATAATTTAGTTAAAGAAAATCCACTTTATGGCCATATGGTTTGTCGTTGTGAAAAGGTAAGCGAAGCTGAAATTATTGATTCAATACATCGAAATTGTGGTGCTAAAACCGTTAAAGGTGTTAAAAAACGTTTAAGACCAGGTTTTGGTAAATGCCAAGGAACATTTTGTGAATCAGAAGTCGTTAAGATTTTAGCCCGCGAATTAAATGTTGATTTATCTGATATTTGTTATAGCGAATTAGGAACTAATGTAGTTTTAAAATCATTTAAAGGACAAGAAAGTGGAAAATAAAGATTTAGTAATTATTGGTGGAGGCAGCGCGGGGCTGGCTAGTGCAGTTTCTTCTTTTGATGCTGGCGTAAAAGATATTTTAATAATTGAAAGAAACAAAGAACTTGGTGGAATTTTAAATCAATGCATTCATCCTGGATTTGGGCTACATCGATTTAATGAAGAACTTACAGGACCTGAATATGCTAAAAAATATATCGATGAGGTGAATAAAAGGAAGATTGATTACCTTTTAAATACTCAAGTTTTATCTATTAGTAAAGATAAAGTTATAACTTATGTAAACTGCCAAGGACTAAAATCAATTCAGGCAAAAGCAATTATTTTTGCGGCAGGGTGTAATGAAAGGACAAGAGGGCAAATTTCTACTCCTGGATTTAGGCCTAAAGGAGTTTATACAGCCGGACTTGCTCAAAGATATCTTAATATTGAAGGTCGCCTTGTTGGTAAAAATGTTTATATTCTAGGTAGTGGAGATATTGGGCTTATTATGGCCAGAAGAATGACTCTTGAAGGAGCTAAAGTAATCGGAGTAAGCGAAATTATGCCTTATTCTAACGGATTAAAAAGAAATATTGCCCAGTGTCTAGAAGATTTCAATATTCCTTTAAAATTATCTAATACTGTAACAAAAATTTTTGGACATGATAGACTTGAAGGAATTGAAATCAGTGATGTTGATGAAAATTTAAAAGTGATTAAAGGTAGTGAACAATATATTCCTTGTGATACTTTGTTATTAAGTGTAGGACTATATCCTTTTAATAGCTTACTTAAGGATGCTGGATGTAAGGTAAATAAAGAAAGCAAGGGTAGCCTTGTTGATCAAAATCTAGAAACTAGTATCGAAGGTATTTTTTCTACAGGAAACGTTCTTCATGTCCATGATTTAGTTGATTTTGTTAGTGAAGAAAGTGAAAGGGCAGGTAAAAATGCTGCTCAATATATCCTTAATAAAAGGGGAAAAATAATTAACGAAATTTCCTTGATCCATTCAACTAACATTAGTTATGTTATTCCTTCTTTAATTCGCCCAAGAAAAGAAAAAGAAGACATTATCTTCTCTTTTAGAGTTCGCCATGCTGTTAAAAAAGGTAAAATTATTTTAAAAAACCATACAAAAGTCCTGTATTCTCTTGTAAAAAGAAATCTTTTGCCGGCTGAAATGATTAAGATTCAGGTCAAAGATTTAGAATTAACTGGTTATAAAGATTTAACTTTAGAGGTAATTGAAGATGATTAAAAAAATTACTTGTATTGTTTGTCCAAATGGTTGTGAAATTGAGATTGATGGGGATAATATTCGAGGGTATACCTGTAAAAGAGGTCTTGAATATGCAAAAAATGAACTTTTAGCACCTAAAAGAACAATTACATCTACAGTTAGAATTTCAGGAGTAGATGAAGTTTGTCCGGTTAAGACGTCTTTACCTATACCTAAAGAAGAAATTTTTAATGTCATGAAAGAAATTAATAAACAAGAATTAGATAAGCCTATTTTTCTTCATCAAATAGTTATAAAAAATGTTTTGAATTTAGGAGTTGATATTATTACTACCAAGGAGATTAAGTAGGTTGTGGCTAATGTTCTAAAATTTGTAGAAAATTTTAAAGATAAAACATTTGAGGAAGTTCCTCTTTGTGAAGCGGATATTGTTGTTGGCTCTCTTTTTTCTTACGCTTCATTTGAAAAAACAAAGGAGTTTGAAAAGCATTCTTTAAAGGACCGTACATGCCGAGCCTCAGTGTTTAATAAAGAAAAAACACTCGATATAATGAGTGAAAACTATCTAAATCCTAATGATTTTAAAAAATTTTTACAACCAATCTTATCTTATAAAAGATATAGAAATCTACAAATTGGCTACATAAAGAACTTTTTCTCAGAAAAACAAACAATGCAGTTTTTACTTTTACAATTTTTACTAAAAACTACAATGTTATCTTTTTTAGAGGGACTGATGTTTCTATATTAGGACGGAAAGAAAATTTTAACATGCTACTTGAAGATAAAATTCCTTCTCAAACAGCAGCAAAAAAATATGTCAAAGAGATATCACAATTAAATAAAAGACCAATAATTATTGCTGGACACTCTAAAGGAGGGAATTTAGCATATTATGCTTATTTCAATAGTCCAAAGTATGTTAAAGATAGAGTAGTTGCTGTTTATAATTTTGATGGACCAAGCTTCTTTAAAGAGAAATACGATTATTCTGAATTTAATAAAAAATTGTTTAAGTTCGTACCTTACGATGACGTTATAGGACTAGTGTTTGAGGATACAGATTTATTTATTCCTATTTCGACCAAAAAAAGAGGAATAAATTCTCACGACTTATTGACATGGAATTTTTCAAAAAAGAGCGAATATAAATTACTTGAGCGTAAAAAATCACTAACTTTAACTGCGAGGGCTTTCCAGATTACGCTTAATATTTGGTTAAATAAATTATCAAAAGGAGAAGCACAAGAATTAATAGATTTTATTCTTGCTATCGCTACGTGCAATCAAATGAGGGATTTGTTTGCTTTAAAATTAGATATTATTAAAGCTAGAAAAGTATATTTAGATAAAATTGCAAATTATGATCAGGACACTAAAGATAGACTTAAATTACTAAGTCGAGATTTAGTGAAAACATTTTTTACAGTTTTACTTCATTCAAAAGATTATAAATGTAATGGTGAAAAGGCAGAATAGTATGAGAGAAAAATTTATTTTGGTTGTCGATCAAGGTACAACTTCATCAAGAGCGATATTGTTTAATCATCGTGAAGAAATCGTCTATAAATCTCAACAAGAAATTTCTTGCCAATTTCCTTATGATGGATGGGTTGAGCAGAACGCTCTTGATATTTATTTAAGTGTTTTAAATGTTATTAATGACTTGCTCTTGAAAACTAATTTAACTTATGAAGATATAGATTGTTTAGGAATTACTAATCAAAGGGAAACGACAATAATTTGGGACAAGAAAACTGGAATGCCTGTTTATAATGCGATTGTTTGGCAATCTAGACAAAGCGCAAAAATTTGTGATGAATGGAAAAAATACCAAGATATTGTCCATAAAAAAACAGGATTGATAATTAATCCTTATTTCAGTGCCTCTAAAATTAGATTTATATTAGATAACATAAAAGACGGCCAAAAAAGAGCAGAAAATGGCGAATTAATGTTTGGAACTGTAGATACGTGGTTAATGTATAAACTTTCAAAAGGGAATATCTTTAAAACTGATTTTACAAATGCTAGTCGAACTATGTTTTTTAATATTAATACTTTTGATTATGACGATGAACTTTTAAAACTGTTTTCGATTCCTAGATGTATGTTACCAGAAGTTTGCCCATCATCATATTTTTACGGGAACGCGAGTGCTTTAGATGATAATTTAAGAATTAGAGCAGTGGCAGGCGATCAACAAGCTGCACTGTTTGGGCAAAATTGTTTTGAAGAAGGTGAGAGTAAAAATACATACGGAACTGGTTGCTTTATGTTAATGAACACAGGAAACAAACCGGTATTTAGTGAAAATGGGTTAATAACAACAATAGCGTGTTCCTATGATGAAAAAAGAACGTACGCTCTTGAAGGAAGCGTCTTTATTGGTGGAGCTTGTGTACAATGGCTGAGAGATGAAATGAGAATGATAAAAACTGCAGCCGAAAGTGAAAAATACGCAAAAAGAGTACCTGATTCAGATGGAGTATATGTTGTTCCGGCTTTTGTAGGATTAGGCGCTCCTTATCGGGATGATGATTGTAGGGGAGCTGTTTTTGGTTTAACAAGAGGCACCTCAAAAGAACATTTTATAAATGCAACTTTAAATTCTATAGCTCTTCAAACAAAAGATGTCATAACAGTTATGGAAAAAGAAGCAAATAGAAAAATCGAGATTTTAAAAGTGGATGGCGGCGCAACAGCTAATGATTATTTGATGCAATATCAAAGCGACATTTTAAATTCAAAATTAATGCTTCCAAATTGTCTTGAAACAACAGCTTTAGGTGCTTGTTATTTAGCTGGTCTTAATAGTGGATATTTCTTAAGCATTGAAGAAATTAAAAACATTCATAAATATAAAAAGGAATATACGCCAAAAATGGATGAAGCAAATAGAAAAGAGATAGATAAAAAATGGAAGTTAGCAATCCAAGCTACGAGGCTTTTCAAATAATTGAATCCTTATTATTTAAAGGATTTAAAAACTCTTGTCCTTACTATGAACATTTAGAAAGCAGTTTTCACAACTCTTTATATTGTACAAAATCTCTGCAATTTAAAGAGATTTTACATAATTTTGTTTCTCCAATGAATGAAGATGACTTCTTTTTATTTAAAGACATACAACTTATTAAATACTTTTTTGCTTCATTTAGTGACTATGAAGGGGTTAGTGATTTACTTATAGCTCAACCAGCAATAGTTAACTTAAATAAGATTTATTATTTCCGCATCAAAAAAGAAGCGATTCCAGTGATTTATTTAAATAGAATTAAAAATCGCAAGCTATTATCTTTATTATATATTTCTATTCATAGACTCTTTTTAAGACATGGATTATTTTTAAATTCAATAATAGTAGTAACTCCTATTGATGCAATCAAAGAGGACAATCAAAGGATTTATGATTTAATTCTTTTAAGTGAAAAAAGCAACGATCCTATTTTTAAAAAGAAACGGACAATATTTAAAAAGATATTTTCTTCTCATATTGAATTTGAGCAAAAACAATTAATGGAAATTTATCAATATAAAAGGATTATTAAAGATAATTTACTGGGTATAAAACCTTGTAAAATTTGCACCTATAAAGAAGAATGCGATAAAAATTTCTTTAAAGATTGCTAATTCTTTCAGTAAAGCGCTTACATAAAAAATCTCAGATAAAAAGCGAAAAAACGCTTGAAACGATATAGGGCATAGGTATATCATATTGAAGTTGTCGCGAGTTTTACGCGAGATGAAATTTATCCAGGTTTATAGAATTATATTCTATAAAAATGGTAAAAAAATTCTTAAAAAACTTGTTGACATGATAATATTGCTTTGATATTATTATTAAGCACCTCGCGAAAATATTAATTTCGCATTAAGATTGGTAGAACCGATAGGTGCAAGAGATCTTTGAAAACTAAATAGATGTACAAACAAGAAACGTCAATGTAATTTA
>ERZ779877.2840-NODE-2840-length-12088-cov-2.779107_pt1 | contig 12088 bp, 1 predicted proteins | sample MGYA00511556_ERZ779877 | MGnify/ENA primary metagenome ERZ779877 (study PRJEB29588, sample SAMEA2159338) | human gut metagenome | biome: human gut; feature: human-associated habitat; material: faeces | place: Denmark | collected 2008/2010 ... | reverse complement strand
TTCAAATAATACAAAAAATAAATATCAAAAATATAACAATCCTTATGTAGAAAGCGAAGCCCAAAAACAGCAGCGTGAAATTGCACAACAGTTAGCATATTCGCAACCTGAAAATAATGTAAACGGTTATGCACAAAAAATGAACGATATGTATAACAAAATTGCAAATGCCAAGTCTTGGGAATATGACAAGGCAAATGACAAAGCATATCAGCAATATGCAAAAATGTATCAGCAACTCGGCGGTTTATCTATGGCGGCAACACAGCAGGCGGCAAATGAATTGACTGCCGGTTACGGCTCTACATACTCGCCGCAGGTCGCAATGCAAACTGATAATGCATATCAGGCAAATGCAGATAGCGTGCTTCCGTCTTATTACCAAATGGCGCAAAATGAATATGACGCTTTAAGACAAAAGGATTTGACAAATTATGAAGCTGCAATAGAAGGCTATCAAAACGCTGAAAACAGTAATTTGAATAGGAAAAATGCATGGGCGGATATTGTGAATTCGGCAGCAGGAAGGTCAAATCAAGAAAATGCTAATGCTGTTAATAATTATGCTGATAATAAAGATTTTTGGTACAAACAATATTGGAATGAGCAAAACGCTATGAATGACCAAGCCGAAGCGAAAAATGAACGCTATTGGAATAACAATAAGCTCAAAGAAGAAAAGAAAGAAAATAAGCGAGACGAATACTGGGCAATGAATGAAGTTAATGTTTCTATCGCCGCCGACAAGGCAGATAGTTACCGTGATAAGAAGGACAACAAAGGTATGAAAGCTTACCTTAAAAATCAGGTGAAAAAAGGCAATATTACTCAGTACCAAGCAGACGGTATTTATAAGCAGTATAAATATACTGCCCCGAAGAGCAGCGGCAGAAGTTCAAGCGGTAGGCGGTCAGGTGGCAGCAGTAAGAGAAGTTCCTATTCATACACTGCCGATGATACCAAATCTAATGATAATACTGCCTCAATTCCAAAAGATTTGGATGAAAAGGCGAAGAAAGAGCAGGAAACGCTGAAAATTCCAAACGGTATGTTACAGCAAATCGGAAGTAACTCAACAGATTACGGTAGGGTGAATGTGATTAAATCTTTAAAGGATAAAAAGATAATAAATGATGAACAAGAAGAATGGCTTTTAGACCACTATAATCTTATGTAAGGAGAAAACTATGGCTATTGATTATGAATTGTTGAGAAAAAAAGCTAAAAAGCGTGATGAAGAAAAGCAGAAAAAGGATAATTATGAGTATTCTAAATCAATGTATGAGGGCGCAACAAAAAACCGAGATAATATATCAGCCGGTACATATAAGCTTTATTATGATGATTATAAAAGAAATACCAAAGCGTACGCAAAAGAGCAAAAGAAAAGCATTAACGAAAGCTCCGGCAAACAGTTGAAATCAGTGCTAAATATGATTAACCCTTTTGACAGCGTTTCAAGTTCGCAGGCTAAAAAGAATTTTCAATCTGTGCAAAAAAGCAAAGAGGAAAAAAGAACAGCATATGACAAGCTTAAAGAAGAATATGAAAGAACCAACGGTGTAGGACAAAAGAAAAACAGTATTCTTTCAAAAATGGAATATGTGACCGATAAGCTTTCAGGCGAAGATACAACTTCTTCAGAGCATAAGGTTGAATCTGCCGATATGCAGAGAAAAAGCAAAAATTCTCAAATGCAATATCTTAAAGAATCAGCTTATTATGAGAAGCAAGATGAAAATAATAAGATTTTGAAAAACAACGAAATAAGCAAACTTGTTGATTTGGCGTATCAAAGCAAGCTAAAAGCCGATATTGCTCTTAAAGAATATAATCGTTCCAAGCAAAGCGGACAGGTGGCGTTCGGTGATAATGTTTCGGCCGAAAATTACACAATGTACGATAAATCATATAAATCTGCTGTTAAAGAAATTAAAAAGCGCGGATATGATGCCGAAAGCCTGATTGATACATATTCAAAGAATATGAATAAGCAGGAAACGAAAAAAATAACGGATTCGGCTAAAGAATTCGCTGATAAACACCCGGTTCTTTCAAGAGGTGCATATGTAGCTGCACAAATAGGGCAAGTTGCGGCTGTTCCCGATATGATTCAGCAAGGTGTGGAAAATGCTGTATCAGACGAATACAGGCCTATGGACACCAATACTTCAGGATTTATTGCAACGAATTTTAGAAATGCAGTGCAAGAAGAAAATACGAAAAATTTATATAATTATGTGAAAAAGAAAAGCGGTAGTGATACTGCCGGCAAAGTAGTATCATTTTTAGATGAAACCGGATTGAGCGTTGCCGATATGCTTTCAATAGCGTATTTGCCCGAACCGGTTACCCTTGGAATAATGAGTTGCGGTGCAGCCGCGAATACTGCGGTTGAAGCAACAGAACGCGGGTTAAGCGCAGATAAGGCTTTATATACTGCTACTGCGGCAGGCATTGCAGAATCACTTTTTGAAAAAATTTCACTTGATAAATTTAAAGGATTGCAAGCAACGGGCAGAACAGGTGTATTTAATGCTGTGACTGATGCCCTTAAGCAATCATTTACGGAGGGTTCTGAAGAAGCATTTACAGATATTTCTAACGCAATAACCGACCAAATTATAAACGGTGATATGTCTGAATTATCGCAAAAATATAATAATTATATTAAAGAGGGTGCAACAAAGCAGCAGGCTAAAAGTACGGTTGCAAAAGATTTCGGATTGCAAGTCGGCGAATCGTTCCTCGGTGGCGCACTTTCAGGTGCAGTTGTCGGAAGTGTCGGAACTGCAATCAACAAATATGCATTTAACGATGTAAATGCAAGGGAACTCGGCGATGAAGTAAAAAATCAAAATTCAGATGAAATAAAATCACTTATTGATACCGGGCTTTCTAAAGATAAAAAAAGCAAGGCATATAAATATGCTGAAGAATTACAAAGCCAAGCTAAAAAGTATAAAAACAGTAATGCTTATAATAATGTTGATGTTCTTGCCGGGGATTCGATAAATGACAGCGAAATTGATTATAGCAAGCTTAATGCTAAAAGACTTGGCCAGCTTCAAACAGAAATAGTAAAAGAAGGCTTTAAGGAAAATATTGCAAATGCTGTAAAAGGCGAAGAAAACGAAAGCAGAATCAACAAAGTTATAAATAAAATGATTAACGGATTCGACCTTACTAAATATGACGCAAAATCAATAGCTGACAGCGACAAGGCAATCAATGCAATCAATGAACAGTTTGGTTCGGATTTTACAAAAGAAAATATAAGCGTTTCATCACTTGCGGATTTATCAACAAAACTAAAGAGCGGATATACCAATTACAGCTTTACTTATGACGGATATAATATATATCAGCAAAGAGCCGAAAACGCTCAAAATGAAGTTTTCGAAGAAAATACACAAAGTGTAACAGATGATGTTAAAATGCCTAAAGAAGTGCTTACAGCAGAACATCAAAGTGACAATCCAAGATACAATGTTAATGCAACGGTGACTTTTGAAGACGGACAGCAGGCAAATGTAAGAATTGATAGTAGACATCCTTTTGAAATAAACCGGGACAGTGCAGAATTAAAATTAAGAACATCAGCCGGAAAAATAAGCTACAATGATATTTCAATTGAGAATAATTTACAAAAGCTTCTTGTGAACGAAATAGCAAGTGCAAATTTCGGTGATGCCGGGGCAAATGCCGTTTATCTTAATTTAAGCAAAAATGAACCTAAAAATTTTAACGGTGATATTAGAACTTATGTTTCGCAGGCAAAACTAATATATGATTTGGGTGTCGCTAAACCTGATGTGCCTTTTTCTGAATTCGTAAAGAAAAATCCTGTTTTCAATTCATCAATAAAGCTTCTTGGTGACAGCGCAATTAACATTTACCGTGCAGGGCAAACAGATACTTTGAATTATGATAAGTATGTTGAAAGTTTGAGAGATAATAAAAAATCACCTGCAAAAACCGAAAGGCACATTGAAGGTGATTACACAAATATATCAAACAGCGACAGCACTATTGATGATGTATTTATAAAAGTTGCAAAGAAAACAAGAGTTGATATTGAGCGTCATTCAGACGGAAAAAAAGCCGGAAACGGACAGTTTGTACCGTCACTTGCTAAAATTATTATAAATGCAGACGGAAGCGGTGAGTATAATGCGCTTATTCACGAACTTGGCGAATTTGGACTTGCTTATAATGAAAAAGAATATAAAAAAATTCAAAGTGCAATTCGTGATTGGTATGTTGATTTTAGGGGTGCTGAAAATTTTAATGCCCTTGTTGATGCATATGTTGATACATATTCAAAAGCGGAAGGCACAAAAACAAGGGCAGAAGCATTAGATGAATTGACTAATGACGCTGTATCGGGCCTTTTTTCAACTGATGAGGGAATCGAACATTTCACGAAATGGCTTGATGAAAATAAAACCGAGCCCGAAAAGAGAAGCATTATTGAAACAATCACTGATTTTCTTAAATCTGTTATAGAAAAAATTAAAAATGTGATTTCTACCTCTAATTTGCAGACGGCTGCAAGGAACGCTATGGAAATGGAGCAAAAGAGAGCCGACCATATCCGCAAGCAGTTTCTTGATATGCTTGATAATGCAAGCGAAAACCTCTACGGCGGAGTTGAGGCTGAAAATAATACTAAGTATTCTCTCGATTCTTATAACAAAAAACAAATTGATAGCTTTAAAAATAGTAAAAAAATTGAATTATATCATTCAAAAGAACAGTTACAAAAATTTGTTAACGATGCAAGGCAACACAAAAATCTAAACAAAAAAATGTATTTCGGTGTTATTTCTAATGAAATGGCTGAGTATATAAAGAACGAAACAGGTGTTGATGTTAAAGGATATAATGTTGCTCTCAGAGCTGATAATATTCTGAAAATTTTTAATTCACACGGCAACGAAACTTTTGAGTTAAGTAGAGGGCAAAGAGCAATTACAGATGAAGATATACTGAAGCTTCCGCAATTGCTGAATAATATTGATTATGCTGAATATGCCGGAAAATATAACGGAATGCAGAACAGCAATAACGATTTTATAAATTTGAAAAGCAGCAAAGACGACACTATAACTATTGGTGCGTTTAAGCAAAAAAAGTACTTGGATTTAAGAATACATACAATGTATGCAAAAAACAAAGGAAACAACGACGACACAGCAAATGCAAAAGCCCTTGCCTCAACGTCCGAGACGAGTGTCGGTAATGTTTCCTTCAATAGCAGTATATCCAAATACTCCGATAATGTCAAGAAATTTTCACTGAGTGTACCTATTGAGGAAACAAAGGAACTTGTTGCAATTCATAATACTACCGAAAGTAAACTGCTCAGTGCATTAGAACTTGGTGGTTTGCCAAGTCCGTCGATAGCAATAATGAAAGCACAAAATATCAGCGCAAATAATGAATTTGGCGATATTTCACTTGTTTTTGATAAAAAGACTATTGACCCACAAGAAAGTAATGCAAATAAGATTTATTCTTCTGACGCTTATACTCCGATATCAGTTAAAGCCGAACACAAACTTAATGAAAAAAAAGCATGGGATTTATATAGCAAAATAAACAATCTTGTAAAGCAAAAACTTGCATATAAGCCTAATGCTTCATTATTTCATCCTGATAATTTCAAAGACCAAGTTGACAGCGCAGGAAGTATTGCCGAATTAGTTAATAAGTATAAAAATGATTATGCTTTTAAGGAACTATATTTGGTGGATAAGTCTGAGCCTGTTAGAGATATTGTTCGAAAAGAAAAGAAAACAACTTTGACAAGCGAAGATACTGACGTTTTCGATTTCCTTAATGATAATATAAAAGATACGCTTCAGGAAATTGAAAACAAACCGCTGCTTCCGAGCAGATTATGGGTTGAAAGATACGATAGAAAGATAAAGCAATCAATTGCAGATTACTATAAATCTTTAATTCCTGGTATAAGTGATGAGGGCGTAGATAACATTTTTAACAATTCGGACGAAATTAAGACGGCATTTCAAAGAAAAGCTTTTGTGAAAAAGGCTATTGATTATTTGAAAAACGGAGCTGAAAAAGTTGAACTCGTTTCAGATGATGAGGCAACGCATAATCTTATTGACGATAAAATCAATCAAAAGGAATATGAAATTTGGCTTAATGATTTATTTGACGGCGTTGTAGAGAAAAAGGGTATTTGGAAAGGCAATGACCCTTTTACCGAATCCGGTAATAGAAAGAATTGGGAAAGTCTTTATTGGGATTATAGCCTTGAAAACATTGTTAAGGCAATGAATAATCAAAATGCTCAAGGCGGCAATTTTCTTGTCAGCAATATAATCGGTGGCTCGGCAAAAAAATATAACAGTCTTGATGAAATAAGAAATGATAAATCACGACTTCAAAATGTTAATGATGAAGAATACAATCAAATACGTAATAATCTTTATAAAAGATTTCAAGAAATTGCCCAAAGTATGACAAAAAACGATAACCCATTTGCTGTGGCTGATATTATCGTTGACGGCGTTGCAAAAACAGAAACAAAATCAGGACTTGCAAATTATTTGAAAACCGAGCTTAAAGGCTGGGCTAATTACAGTGATATGGCGGTTGATGATATTTGGGCCCTCGTTAATGATATTCGTGCATTGCCAACGAGTTATTTTGAAGCAAAACCGCAAAGAGCCGTTTATTTTAACGAAGTATATACTGCTGTTATTCCCGACAACTCGTCCGAAGCACTCAAAAACGGACTTGAAAAAGCAGGAGTTGCGTATGCTGAATACAAAGCAGGTGACGAAAAAAGCCGACTTGATGTTGTTAATTCTTTTGATGATGTTAAATTTTCAAGGGATGTAGATGTTGACGAGTTTGATGATACGGATTATAATGAAATCAGACTTGGAAAAAAAGAATATGCTGCTGTATCAAGTGCAATCACAATGAGATATGCTAATAGGTACTCTGATGAGATAAGAAGTATAAATTACGGCGATTATAAATATTATTTTATTTATAACGAAAACGGTATTCGATATTATGATAGATATAATATCGAAAAGTATTTGAAAGGAATGGATGATTATGAAATTCACAGAAAAGCAAAAAACAATAATAGACTATCTGGATTACTTGAAGCTTCCGAAAGATACGATAGCAGCAGCCTTAGCAGCAATGAAAACGGAAGAACAGCAGGAAATATTGATTCACTCGATAGAGAAGCGCTACAAGCAGAAAGGCAAAGTGACAGATACGGATATAGGAAAGATGCTGATAATGATAACACAAGCAAAAAAAGATACTCCCGAGATGTAGAGTATTCAGACTACTTAGACCTTAAGCGTGAAAATAAGCACCTTAAGGAAGTTAATGAAATTTTAAAGCACCAATTTGAACTTACTAACGGCAGGGAAGTAAGTACGAATGCATTGGTTGCAGCAGGCAGAAAGATAATTAAACTTACACCTACAAGAATGACCGGTATTGAAGTAGGTGCAATTATGAAAAATTGGTATAAAGCCGACAGCTCGCAGGAGTTATTTAATGAAGCATATAACCTTGCTGAAAAGCTTATTGATAATGAAAAAGTGCAGAAATACCAGCCTACCGAAAGTGAGCAGGAAATGCTTGATTATCTAAAAAATACGAAAATAAGGCTTTCGGAAAAGCAAAAAAATGAAGTTGCATATTATTTCGGCAGTTACGGAAAGTATAAAAATGCGGCAAGAGGTAAGCTTAATATTACCGATGACGGAATTTTGCTTGATGATTTATCAAATGAAATGGAAGAAATGTTTGGTAATCTGATGCCGAGTGATAACTCGCAGGATTTACCGATTGCTCTTTTAGATTTGGTTAACACCTACCGGGATAAAACAATCGCAAATGATTACGGTTACAGCAAAGAAGAATATTTGGAAAGTCTTGCTAATGATATTCTTTCAACATATTTTCAAACACCGCTGCTTGAAACAAAAGCGGATAAAAACGAAAAGAGATTTTTAAAAGCTAAATCAAAACATGCTGAACAAGTTGCGAAATATCGTAAGGAGCTTGCAGAGGAAAAAGTAAAGCATAAAAAGGAATTTTTTGCATTTAGAAAAGAACAAGTTCATAAAAATCAGCAATACAGGTCTGATTTGTATAGAGATACTATTCAATATAAAGCAGAATTCAGGCAAAACTATAAAGAAGAAAAGCTTAAAGCAGAATACAGAAAGAGAATTAAGCGTAATTTATCAAGAATCGCTTCGCTCGCAAAGCAAACAAAAACTAAACATATTCCTAATAATATGGTTGAATCAGTAAGAGATTTAGTCTATACCGTTACAACGGATACGAAGTTTGATGATATGATTCTTGATAAAATAAAAAATCTTAATGATAGGTTTACTCAGCTGAGTGCCGGCGAAACTGATACATATAACTATATTACCGATTTATACAATGATTGGTTAATGAAAGATTTAGCGGCTTTAGAAAATTCTATCGGAAATAAAACCGTAGCAATGTTAAATTCAAGAGAGCTTTCAAAGCTTGATGATGTTGTATCAATGACACTTACTACCATAGGAAAAGCTAACAAGCTTTTTGGTTACGAAAGAAACAAGACGATAGAAAAATCCGCAGCCAAGGTCAACAGCGAAATCGAAAGTATATCTGTAAAACAAATTAAAAACAAATACTTGCAATCTCTTGGATATAATTCAATGAAGCCAGAATACTTTTTCGAATATCTTGGCAGTGATGAGTTGCTTAAACTTTACCGTGATGTCAGAAAAGGTGAAGATACCTGGGCGGTAACTATCAGCGACAGCAAAAATTATGCTGATGATATTCGAGAAAAGTATAATTGGAAGAGTTGGGATTTTGGAAAAATCACGGAGTATGAAGCTTCGTTAGGTGAAAAGCTAAAATTCGATTTACAAGACTTAATGTCGCTATACGCTTTCAGTCGAAGAGAACAAGCAAAAAATCATATTTTGCACGGTGGTATTAAGTTTGCAGACACCAAGAATAAAAAGAAAAGCAATGAATACTCAACGCATAAATTAAGTAAGCAGGATTTGAAATACTTGACCGATTTGCTTACTGAAGAACAAAAAGCATACGTTAGAGATATGGTTAAATATCTTTCAACCGATATGGCGGAAAAGGGTAACGAAGTTACACGGCAGCTTTATGATGTTGAACTGTTTAAAGAGGAAAATTACTTTCCTATGAAAGTTGATAATGATTCACTTAAAGAAAAGAGTTCAATGATTAAAGGCTCTAAAAAAATAAAGAATTCAGGAATGACTAATGCAACGGTGGAAGGTGCAAAGCAGGCTCTTATTCTTGACGGATTTGATAGTATTTGGGCAACACATATTGATGATATGGCGAAATATCACGCTTTTACATTACCACTTGAAAATTTTGATAAAGTATATAACTATTCCGATATTGACGGTTCAAACAATTTAACTTCAATCAAAGAAAAAATCAAAAAGAATTACGGAAATGAAGCAATATCGTATATATCAAAGTTAATTGAAGATATAAACGGCGGTGTAATTCGCGAACCCGGTTCAGACATAGTTGATAAGCTTACAAGCTTATTCAAGAAAAATGCTGTTTTTGCTTCTGCTTCCGTTGCGGTTCAACAACCGTCGGCAATAGGCAGAGCTTTATCAATCATTGACGCAAAGTATTTCGCAAAAACTACATTTACGAAGCGCAGTTATGATGAAATAAAAAAATATGCACCGGTTGCCATTATTAAGGAAATGGGATATTTCGATACCAATATGGCACAAAGCACAGTTGACTATCTTAACAATGCTGATTATAAGGGCAAAGAAAAGATTGCAGCATTTTTTAAAGACGGTGCATTTCGTGATGAAGCAATGGGTTACTTTGCTTCAAAAGCTGATGAAATAACCTGGGCACACATATGGAATGCATGCAAGGCGGAAACAAAGGACAAGTTTCCTGATTTATCAACTGAAGAAAGCTTGCAAAAAGCAGGGGAACGATTTACCGAGGTTATAACAAAAACACAGGTGTATGATTCGGTATTTTCTCGTTCTGCCCTTATGCGTTCAAAAAACGGTGCGGTAAAAATGGCAACGGCATTTATGGCAGAGCCGACTACTTCCCTTAATATGCTTGTAAATGCAACCGTTCAGGCAAAGCGCGGAAAGTTTAGTAAGAAGCAAGCTACAAAAATTATTGCTTCGCTTGTAATTGCCAGCGTTATAAACTCGTTGTTACAGTCAATAGTGACTGCTGCAAGAAATGATGATGACGACAAGACATATTTTGAAAAATATTTAGCCGAACTTATTCCAAACTTTATTGACAATGCAAATCCGGTTAATCAAATTGCATTTGTTAAGGATGTTATTTCAATTTTCCAGGGCTACGATGTAACAAGGGCTGATATGTCAGTAATAAGTGATTTGTATAATTCAATTCACAATCTGAATAGTGGTAATCTTACATATGAACAAAAAATTGAAAGTCTTGCCGGTTCGATAGGCGCATTTTTCGGATTGCCGATTAAAAATGTAATTCGTGATATAAACAGCGTTGAAAATGTTATCAAAGGTGCAAAGAACGGAAATCGTTTTGATTCGTCAATGGCAAAAGAAGTCACGCAATCAGAAATTAAAGAAGCTTTGTTAACTGATGATGTGCTTGCTATATTTGGCCTTGACTTATTCCCTGAAAAAGACAAGCAACAAATGATATATGAAGCAATTGAAAACGGTGACAAGGAAATGTATAAGCGCCTTGCGGATAATGTTTCTAATCCCGATAATTATATCAAGAAGGGCTTGATAGAAAATGACAAGCGTGTTGCAGAAGCCGGCCTTGCATATTTAAATAGTGATATATCCAAAGCAATAAGTACTGCCAAGGAACTTGAAGATGACGGATTTAATTATGAGCTTTCATATAAAGCCATAAAATCGTATTCTTCTGAAATTCAAAAGGCAGCAGGATATAAGGCAGAGGGCGAAGATAAAAAATATAAGGAAGCACTTGAAACGCTTATGTCAAGCGGAATTGATAAAAACACAATAAAATCCGCGATTGATAAAGTTGATTTGAGTAAAGAAAGCAGTGACAACGAAAGCAAGCTATATAATAAGCAAGATTTAGTTAATGCTATAAACAGCGGTGAAAAAAGTACAATTGATAATGTTATTAACGGAAATATACAAACTGATATGAATAACGGTAAATCAAAAAGCAAAGCTGAAAAAAGTATTAAATCATCACTTTCAAGTGCTTTTAAAGAAGAATATTTATCTTCTGATAATTCAAAGCGCAGTCAGATTAAGACTAAGCTTAAATCAACAGGCTATTTTGACGATGAAGATTTTACAAATTGGGAAGCTTCGGCTTATAATTCCGAGGCAATGGTTGAAGCGTTTAAATCAAATGATACAAGCACTATAAAAAAATATGTGAATGGCAGAATAAAAGCAAAAGTGAAAAACGGTATGACGCAGGACAACGCAGTATTTGGCATCAGAACTTCTATTACTAATATGTATAAAGAAAAATATATTAAAGGTAACGCAGACGAAAAAGCAAAAATCATTACAATAATGACGAAAACAGGAATTTACGGAAGCAGAACAGATGTCATTTCGTATGTCAAAAAATATTGGCTTAAATAACTAAAACGAGGGTGTGACGAACACCCTCGTTCTTTTTGTATAATTAGGTCAAGAGGTGATTATATGAATAAGCAATGTTATCGAAAATCGCTTGACTTACAAAAAAACGGAGTTCAGTGGTCCGCTGACGTCAAGAAAAATGATGTGAACTCACGAAAAATAGTGATTTCTTTAACTGACGGCGGAAAAACTTTTAATCTTGATGAAAATATGATTGTAACTGTATACGCCAAAAAGCCGGACGAAAATATTATATATTCTAATTGCAAAATAGAGAGCGGATTAGTAATTTTTGAGCCGACAAAGCAGTGCATTAGTGCGGAAGGCACTGTTAATTGTGAATTAAGGATTTACAGTGAGAATTCATCCGGCGCTCAATTACTTACTTCGCCGAGATT
>ERZ779877.2834-NODE-2834-length-12119-cov-3.143319_pt1 | contig 12119 bp, 10 predicted proteins | sample MGYA00511556_ERZ779877 | MGnify/ENA primary metagenome ERZ779877 (study PRJEB29588, sample SAMEA2159338) | human gut metagenome | biome: human gut; feature: human-associated habitat; material: faeces | place: Denmark | collected 2008/2010 ... | reverse complement strand
TTGATTTGCCCACGTTGGGCAGACCCACGATACCTAATTTCATCTTTTCTCACAACTCCTTTATTTTCAAGGGTTTCCCGTCTTTTACAGGATCGCTCCGCACCATTTCCGCACCATTTTGTCCCAGCTCAGCCGGCTTCCCCTTTTGTCTCGAAAATCCGGACAGCGCTCAGCATGAAGTCCTCGGAGACGTGCACATAGCGATCCATGGTGGTTTTAATACTCGCGTGACCAAGCAGTTTTTGAAGCGTCTTTGGCGGCATGCCATATTCGATAGCGCGGGTTGCATAAGTATGCCGCAGGGCGTGCATACAGAAGCGCTTTATCCCCGCCTTATCACAAAGCTTATAGAGGTGGGTGTCATAGGAACTGTTTTTTGCAGGCTCTCCTGTTCGCCAGTTCACAAAGACTAGATCGTGCATAAACAGAGTATTCTTTTCTCCCGTGCGCCGGTCTATGTACTCAAGACAGCATGACATGATTTCAGCCTCTTTTCGCTCGTAGCGTTCGCCATAGCATTCTAACAGCACGTTATATGCTTTCGCCGTGAGCGGTATCGTTCGATAGCTTTTCTTGCTTTTGGGCGGCCCTGCACGCCAACAGTGCTGGTCGTGCCGGTATTCCAAAGCCTTGTTGATCGTCAGAGTCCGCTTTTCCCAATCTATGGCATCCCAAGTCAATCCAATCAACTCGGAAGTCCGCAGTCCGGTTTCCAGCAACAACAGGTATTGCCTGTAATTGTGCGATTGCCGCGCAACTTCCATAAACTTTTCCTGCTCATCCACTGTCAAGAATTTAATGTCATCAACAGCCCGAACCGGTTTGGTATACCTCACACCGTTCATAGGGTGCTTTATGAGAATGTCGTTCATCACAGCCGCCCGAAACATCGTTCCCATTGCAATGTAGGCTTGGCGGATCGTCGAGCCGGCATATTTGAGTTCCATCCGGTTCAAGACCGCTTTGCAGTGCATGGGCTTGACATCGCATATGCGCATGGCACCTATCACCGGGCGAATGTTGATCCGGTATCTTTCCTCATAATTACGTCTGGTATTGAGAGCCAAATCGCAGATTAGATTGCCCATCCAGTAAGTATACCATTCCTCGACCGTCATCTCGGAATCTGTGGTTATTACGTCATGCCGATCATTGTACTTTGCATCTGCCAGCCAATTTCGTGCCTCAACCAATGTATCAAAGTGCTTTTCAAGACGCCTTCCATGCTTATTGTTATATCTTGCCGAGTATTTACCATCCTTCCTTTGGCAGATACCTTTTCCGCATTCTCTGCCTTTCAAGTTTTTTCCCATTGTTGAATTCCTCCTCAAGCAGTCCACTCAAGAGAAAGAGCCCAACGCGACAATATTTATATTATAGCATAGCTTCCTGTTATTTTCAATCACTCGCCACTATTTTGGTGCGCACCTGGAGTAATTTCATCAAATTAGCACCTTGCCGGAAATATATTCCTCAAACGCTCTGCGCTTTACGAGCTTGCGCGTCCCAACATAAAGGACAAATGGACAGTTTGGCTGTCTGAGCATAGATTCTATCTTATTGATGCCTATATTACTGTACTCGGCCGCTTCACGGATTGTTAAGACCATTTTTAAGTGTATGGGAACTCTCTCTATTATGCGTGGCTCGCATCCTTGGTATAATTTTTCAGACATATTGTGTTCCTCCTGCTGTTTTATAGCGGCTCAAAATGAAGGTAACACATCTCGCTTTTCGCTTTGCTCGCCAACCACCGGCCCATTTCCTGCGCTCTCTTCGACCGCGTATTAGCAGGCTGCCGCTGTGCGGCACTTATGCGGTGGGTGCGCTCCCTTATGTTCTCGCACACTATCCGCCGCTCCTGTATAACCTCCGGTGGGGCTGTTCAGTTTTCAAGGTGCATGTAATAGAACCAGCCATCTGCTGACTGGCTTAGCCTTACACTAAATAAAAAGAAAGCAGGCACCGTAAATTTAACATGCGAAGGAATATTTTTTCAAATTCTCTATATGAGCGATATTGTTTCTTGACTACCACAATATATTGTGGTACTATCACCATGTAATTGTTTTTTGTGCAACGCCTATACAGGCATTTCAGAGTGTTTCTGAACCGCACACGTTGTTAAGCTTGTATTTTAGTCAACAACACCACTATGCCGCAGAGCAGTGGGCTGTTGACTTTTTTGTTTTTGAGGGGACATTTTCCCCTGCAGCGAGAATGACACCGGCCATGCCATCGGCAGGCGCAAGTATCCGAGAGGATCAGGATGTCATTCTCGCTTTTTTTATTTACCCAAATGCCGTAAGGCTTTGGAATATATTTGAAAGGTGGCATCCACATGAGCAGAAGGAATTATCCCGGCAAACGCTTGTATCGGTATCGAGAAGGAGACCGGCGCAGGCAGAAACTCAGGAAAACGGAGCGGAAGGCGGCAAAATACCGCCGCAGCTATACCCGCGTTGTACCCCATCAGACGGGGCAGCGGAGGGTATAGCCATGGCAGTCGCAAGCGAGTCTTATGCACCGTCAGTCCTGGTCAGCACGGAGGGTCTTCCTGAGAAAGACTGGCTGGACTACCGGCGCAGGGGGATCGGCGGCAGCGATGCAGCCGCCATATTAGGAATCTCACCGTTTGCTACGGCACGGGATCTCTACTATGACAAGCTGAAAATCGTGCCTTTTGACGACTCGGAGAGCAACTGGGTAGCCAAGAAGATGGGGCATCTGCTGGAGGATCTGGTGGCAGAGATATTCCATGTGAAAACGGGGTATCGCATCTACCAGATCAAGAAGATGTTTTATCATCCGGTGCATACGTTTATGCTGGCGGATATTGACTACTTTGTAGAGCTTCCCGGAGGGCGAACCGCGATCCTCGAAATAAAAACCACCAACTATAATGCAAAGGATCACTGGTGGTCCGAGGATGGGCAGGAGATCGTTCCCCTCAACTATGAGGCTCAGGGGCGGCACTATATGGCCGTGATGAACATTGATGAGGTCTTCTACTGCTGCCTGTACGGCAACAATGAAGATGAAGTCATCATCCGGCATATCGACCGTGACCGGGACTATGAGGCGGAGCTGATCGCGCTGGAGCAGGATTTCTGGGAGAACCACATCCTCACCGGCATGCCCCCACCCTATACGGAGGACGGCGACCTGATCCTCAACAGCGTCAGGCGTCATTTCGGGCCTGCTGACCCATCGGCGCCGGAGCTGATACTGGAGGGGAATATGGCACTGCTGATCCCCCGGTATCTGGAGCTTCAGACCCAGCGAAACGCGGAGAAACGAAACTATGAGCACATTGAAGCGGAAATGCGGCGGCTGCAAGGCCGTATCGTCGCAGAAATGGGACGAAGCTGCACGGCTGTCTGCCAGGGGCGTGAAGCGGCTTACAGTATCAGCTATAAGCCTGTGCGTAAATCCGGCATCAGTAAGGACAACCTGCAGCGTTTGCAGGCGCAGCACCCGGACATCTACGAGCAGTACGTCACTGTTTCGGAAAGCCGGCGCTTCTATGTGAAAAAACGACGAGAGGAGGCTGCATGAGTTGGCTTATACAGGCATCTATGAACGGACGATCTTCTATAACCCTGTCAACAAGTACAGCGTGATCAGCGTAAAGACCTCAGACCGTTCTATCCCAGAAAAAGCCCGCAGCGCGTACCGGCATCGGGACAATATGATCCATTTTGCCGCCGTGGGCTATGAGCTGCCGCGCACCGATCAGGTCAGCATGATACTGGACGGCGAGTGGAAAGAGGGTAAAAACGGCTTTCAGCTGCATGTGACGAAATGTGAGGAGGTCGTACCTCAGACCCGCGAAGGGATCAAGGGGTATCTTTCCTCGCGGCTTATCAAGGGCATTGGCGGCATGACCGCCGAGCTGATCGTAGACCGGTTTGGCGCAGATACACTGCATGTGCTGGAGAATGAACCGGAGAGGCTGCTGGAGATACGGGGCGTCAGCAAGGCAAAGCTGGAGGAGATCATTGCCTCCTATAACGAGAGCCGAACACTTCGTGATCTGATGCTGCTGTTGGCCCCCTTTCAGATCACCCCCACCACCGCCACGAAGATTTATGACCATTTCGGCGCACACAGCGTGGATATTCTGCGGGATAACCCCTTCGAACTCTGTCAGATATCCGGATTTGGCTTCAAGCGCGTGGACGCGATCATGCGAAAGAACAATTGGCCGCTGAACTCACCCATGCGCATCCGCGGCGCGGTATTTGCCGCGCTGGAGGGCGCAAAGGGAGATGGCGGTCATCTGTATCTGGATGCAGAGCAGCTTCGCAAGGAGTCCATGGCTCTGCTGAACAGCATAATCCCTGTTCCTCAGATGCGGGTAAAGGCAGATGATCTGGAGGCTGTGATCGACGACATGCTGCTGCAAGGCAAGATCATTAACAGCAACGGCAACTATTATCTGGTCAAGACCTTCGCGCAGGAGGACGAAACCGCCCGCAGCATCGCAAGGCTGCTCTGCCGCCCGGTAGAACGGGTGGATGTGCAGGACTTGCTGACAAGGGTACGGCGTCAGTTGGGGGTCGAGCTCTCTCTGCGGCAGACGGAGGCTGTTCACATGGTATTCCGCAGCGATCTGTCCATCATTACCGGCTCACCCGGTACCGGTAAGACCACCGTCCTGAAAGCGGTCATTGAGGTGTTCAAGCTGCTGAAGCCATCGGAGAATATCCTGCTGGCAGCCCCCACCGGCCGGGCAAGCCGCCGCATGGCGGAGAGTACCGGCGTAAACAATGCCAGCACGCTGCACAGCCTGCTGGGACTGTTTGGTGAGGATGGCGGCTTCCGGAAAGGTGAAGAAGATATGCTGGACGCAGGCCTTATCATCGTGGATGAATCGTCCATGATGGATATGTGGCTGGCGCGGCAGTTCTTCTCCCGCATTGGGCCGAACACGAAGGTGCTGCTGGTGGGCGATGCAGACCAGCTGCAAAGCGTTGGAGCCGGTGATGTGTTCCGTGAGTTGATCGACTGCGGGCTGATCCCTGTGACGGTGCTCAATGAGATATTCCGTCAGAAGAAGGACAGCCTTATCGCCTATAACGCGCAGAAGATCAACAACAATGACACCGGCTTTTTCTACGGCAATGATTTTACTGTCTGCAAATGCGCCAACCAGGAGGAAGCCGCCGAACATCTGCGGAATCTCTATCTGGCACAGGTGAAGCAATACGGTGTAGACCGCGTGCAGATCCTATCGCCCTTCCGCTCCACCGGCGCGGCCTCCGTTGACCAACTCAACGAGGCGATCCGAGAGCTGGTGAACCCGCAGACGGAGGAAGCCGATCTGAAGGTGGGCAGCCTCTATTTTCGGGTAGGTGATAAGGTGATGCAGAACAAGAACAGTATTAAGGCGTCCAATGGCGATATTGGCTTTATCCGCAGTTTTCGCCATGATGAGCGGGACGGTATGCGCATATCGATCCAGTTTTCGCCCACGAGGGTCGTGGAGTACTCCATGGAGGAAATGGGCCATGTGGAGCTTGCCTATGCCACCACCGTCCATAAGGCGCAGGGCAGTGAGTTTGATGTGGTGTTATTCCCTTTACTGAGGAGCCATGCTCGGATGCTGACGCGAAGCCTTGTCTACACGGCTATCACCCGCGCTAAGTCAAAGGTTATTCTGGTGGGTCAGATCGGCATGCTCTACATGGCGGTCCATAAAGACGATACCGGAAAACGCAACACGCAGTTAGGACATAGGATCTCACTCTATACCAATACGTTCAAAGTGCAGCAGCGCAGTGCTTGAGTATCACTGTGAATATTTTGTAAAAATGAGGCAAGCGCGTTAAATCTACGCCCTGTCTCATGTTTTTATTTAGAAAGGAGCTTTTGAAATGAATACACCCGAATCCACTTTGTTCAATGCTGTCCCCGTCGTGTCTGAGCTGAACCGTGTCGCAGGCTTCGATCCGTTGCGATTCTTGAAAAAGACTGCCAACGGACACGAGCTGGACCTGCGATATAAAAAGCTCTGGTTCCGGCTGAAATATCCTGCCGGACGCACGCGGCTGACGCCGCTGCGCATCACGGATCAGTTGGCGATTATCGAGGCAAAGGTATTCTTCGACAAGGATGATGCCGACCCCGCCAGCAGCTACATTGCCACCATGACACAGGAAAACGCGCCTGCCGGTCTGTATATTCAGGCTGCGGAGCATGATGCTCTGGACATGGCGCTGACCAACGCCGGCTTCGGCGTCCAGTTCGCACCGATGCCCAAGGCGGATACGCCTTACGCAGAGCCGACCACGCCTGTTATGCGGAGCGAGCCTGCCCCTGCACCTCAAGCGGCAGCGGAACAGGTCAGAACGGAACCTGCTGCGGTACGGGCCGACATTGAGCCTGTGGTCGTACAGCAGCCTGAACAGGAAGTGGTTCACCATGCAGAAAAAGCCGTACCTGACACGGCGCCGGTGGAAGTCTCTGCGGAACAGCCTGCGGAGGCCGTTGTAGAGCCTGCGGTAGAAACGGAACTGCCCTTCGTATATGACGAGCCAAGTGCCGCCAGTTATACCAAGGACATGGATGTGGATACCATCTGCACTCTGATGACCGAAGCGGAGGCCGAGGAAATCATCGTGCCCATCGGCACGTGCAGCGGACAGACGCTCAAGCAAGTCGCCGAGCGGAGGCCAGCCAGCCTCAAGTGGTATGTGAAGGGCTATTCCGGGGATGACAATATCCTGCGGGCCGGTGCCAAGCTGATGCTGGACAAGCTCCAGCGTCTGGCAAATGCCAGCTGACAGACGAATCGTTCGAGATGATGGTAAGGAGGTGGCGCGGTGGCGCAGCCACAGGAGTTCCCGTTCAATATCATGGATGTGGCTGAGCTGCTGCATCTGCATATCCGGCGCAGACAGGCGGACAGCGTATATGCCGACTGCCCGATCTGCGGTGATAAGCGGGGGAAGATGAACATCAACTTTGCTAAAAACCTCTGGCGCTGCAACTACTGCAACGAAGGCGGCGGTATGCTGTCTCTCTACGGAAAGGTATACGGGATCAGCAATTCTGAAGCCTACCGTGAGATCTGCGACACGCTGCAAAACGGCCTTACGGCGCCGGAGTACACCGTAAAGGAACTGCCGGAGCAGACGGCGATCGAGCAATCCGTCCTTGCCTCACCGCAGGAGATCCACCAGACATTTTCCATGCTGCTGGAGCTGTTGACGCTTACGCCTCAACACCGCAAGCATCTCCGGGAGGTGCGCGGGCTGACCGACGAACAGATAGAACGGCTGGGGTACAAAAGTACCCCGCCCTTCTACCTGTGCCGGTCACTGGCGCAAAAGCTGCGCAGCCGAGGCTGTAAGGTGGAGGGCGTTCCCGGCTTCTATGTAGGTAAGGATGACAAATGGACGGTCAACTTCAATTCCGTCACGGCAGGGATCATCATCCCCGCCAAAGGTATTGATGGGATGATACGCGGCGCACAGATCCGGTTGGATACGCCTATCCGAGAGCAGGAGAGCGACCCTGACAAGAGCGGGACAAAGTACCTGTGGCTATCCTCCGCTTCCAAGAAACGCGGAGTATCCTCCGGCAGTCCTGTCCATTTCGTGGGCGATCCCTTTGCGCGGGTTGTCTATGTGACGGAAGGGCTGTTGAAAGCGGACGTGGCCCACTTTCTGATGGATCGCTCCTTTGCAGCCACGGCAGGTGCCAACAACGTCAACAAGCTGGATATGCTGTTTGCGCTGCTGGCCGCCAATGGCACAGAGGTCATCATTGAAGCCGAGGATATGGACAAGTATCACAACGCCGCTGTCAGCAAGGGCGCGTCGAAAATCTATCTCATGGCACGCAGCCATGGGTTGGAGTGCCGCCGCCTGACGTGGGATCCGAATTATAAAGGCATTGATGACTGGCAGCTTGCCATGCGGCAGAAAAAAGAGCAAAGAGATGTTTCTCAAATGAATTTCAGAACGCGGTTTGTCTGCGGGCTCTGTTCCTTTGACGCCATCAGTGAGGAGATCGCCGCATGGCACGAGAGGAACATCTGCAGCAGTACGCTCCACGATCACCTGGGTCTGAGCGAGCAGGAGTACGCCCGCTTTTTGCGGGATGGTGACGCGGCACTGGAGCAGTATCTTTTATCCCTGCGAGCGCAGCAGTGTTTCCGTATCTACCAGCCGGATGTATCTGAGGGCAAGGCCGCGGATTTCGCCTTTGGCGGGATCAGGGCTTTGCAGAAGGCCGGCTATGAACAGCCGCCTGCCTCGGAGTACGCGCTGGTCTATGAAGGAACTCTGGTGTGTGAAGTGCAGCAGGACGACGCCATCCGCCTGAAACTGGTGGCGGCGCGATACAGCGGCGAGCTGCCTGCGGACTATCATGGACGCAGCGTTTCACCCTCCACGGTGATCGAATTCTTTGACGAAAACGGGCGCAGATACTTTTACTGTGATGGAAATGATAAATTCCTGCCGGTAAAGTTCTCGCCAAAGCTGGCAAAAGATAAACGGGAACGGCACTGAGCTGTTCCACCATAAACGAACGGCATCGGGCAGGTGTTTCTATCACCCGCCCAATGCCGTTTTATTTTGAAATGGAGGAGCCTTATGGGAGTATATTCAGAAATGGCCGCAGACTTGCGGGATAATGTACAGGATCGAAGCCCGGCGATACAGGATGCCGCAGAGTTGGCGTCCAGACGGGCAGACGACCGGCAGCAGGCTGAGGAGGAGCAGGCGAAGGCTCTGCTCTCCCAGATGCAGCAAAACGCAGATGATTCCCCTTCACCTTCCAATCTGAAAGCAGATAAAAAGGCGGAAGAGGATCGTAAGCGGCAGGAGCATGAGCAGGCTGAGGCCAAGCGGAAAGCCGAGTGGGAGGCCAGGCAGCGAGCCAAGGAGGAAGCTGAACAGGCCGCATGGGAAAACGCGGTAGCGATGAGCGATGACGAAGTGATGGCCGCCTCTATGAAGCGTGTGGGCGACGATTCCGAACGACTGACACGCCGCAACATGAAGCAGTGCGTCACCGAGTATATCCAGACGCTTTGCCTTGAGGATGTGGCCTTTGCCCGGAATGTCATGCACCCCCGCAAGAACATGGTCAACTGCTTCCGTTATATCAAACGCAGGGCATTTGAGTTTGCCAAGCAGGAGATGGAGGACAATGACGTTAAGCCCTCAGCTGAAGGCTATGGCACCGATGTGCCGGACGGGCTTTGCTACCAATGGGCGGAAGAGTATTTCAAGGATTTGAATGCAAAGGAGGATCGTGGACAAGAAGAAAAGTTTGTTCCTAAACCGTATTACGGCGGTAGGAGCAGCACGACGAAAAAAGCAGAGAAGAAAAAAGCGGAGAAGCCCGCCGCCAAAGCGGAAGAAAAACCAGCCGACACGCCAACGGAAGCTGCACCCTTGGACGAACAGATCTCTTTCGATGGCCTGGGGGTGAGCGCATGACTCGTAAAATAGACAAACGCGCCTGCCGCAAGTTTGCCATGCCGGAACTGGAATTCAATCTGAATGAAGGCGTGCTTCATGTAGAGAGCTGCCCCTATATTATCCGCACGGCAGTACGGAATATTGCCGGGCAGCGTATCCTGGTGCTCTATATCTATCAGAGGGAGAGCATTCTGGCGGGCAGCATCAAACCCCGTTGGGTCATGTTCCACAGCCGGGATGATTTCGCCACACTTTCATTTAGAGAGGATGCGAAGGCCACATGGCAATGCTCAACATTGGGTTCCTTGGACCGAATAGGAGGCTTTGACAGTAAGTGTGCTTTCTACCGGCAGCAGGACGAATCTCGCGTAGCTCGCTTTTGTAAATGTGAGCGCGGCGCTATTTCAATGTTAGGTTATCTGCAACGGCTGATTTCATACCGCAAGGAGTTAGAACGTAAGTGGAAAAAGCAGCGTGCGATCATAGAGCGGATGAAATATGTGCCAGTGCTGCCCCGAGACCTTAAAGGTTTTATCCACCGCGAAGTCATGCCGCAGTATATCTTCTATGATTACCAGCGAAAAGCGCCGGGGCATGCATATTGTACCGCTTGCCGGCACGAGGTCCGTATTGCGGCAGCTAAGCACAACACCTCCGGCCTCTGCCCTCGCTGCAAAAAGAAGATCACATTCAAGTGCAGAGGAAGGCGTGGACGTATTTTTGACCGCGAAACGGTTCAAGTGCTGCAAAAGGCGGAGGGTAACGGACTGGTACTGCGGATCATAAAGGTGTACCGTTCGTTTGCTGACTCAGACATCCCAAACCATTTTGAGATCTGGGAAAATGCACGGCAGTTTATTACCCTTTCATCGAGCGGACAGTGCAGCGTTGATGCCTACTACTATCATTATAAGGCTGGATACGATTTGACTCCGTGGTGCAATGGATACCGCCCGGTATTCGACCGGTGGAAATATAATTTTACGGCAGATATGAGCGGGGTCTTATATCAACGCAACTTATCTGATACGCTGAAGGATACGCCGTGGGCCTATTCACAGCTGGAGGCATTTTCCGGCATCGCTTCGTTTTCGGGAGTGGCAACATTCTTGAGTGCATATATAAAACGGCCCAAGATTGAGCATTTGATCAAGATGAAGCTTTACCGCTTGGTGAGTGGCATCATATATGGAGGTTATAGTTACTCCGCACTTCAAGCCATCAATTTCAACGGTGAGAACATGCGGGCCATATTAGGTATTGATCGGCCTTATTTTCCACTCTTACGAGAGTTGAATCCTTCAATCGACCAATTACATCTGATTCGTCAGCTGCTCCAAGCAGATCACAAACCGAGCACGGAACAAATAAAGTGGTTTATTGCCAGCAAGATCAGCAATGCCGACGCGGCGAAAGAGTTGCTTGCTCACATGAGTGTGCATAAACTGCAGCGTTATGTGGAGCAGCAGTTTGCTCCGGAAGATGAAGCGGCTTTGAAGCGTGTAGACTATTACAAGATTAACACGCTGATCACCGACTACCATGACTATCTTTGTATGTGCAAGGAACTGCAATATGACGTGAAAAATAGCTTCATATTGTTTCCGCGCGAGCTGAAGGCTGCCCATGACAGTGTAGCAAAGACACTGAAGGACAAACGCACGGCAGAGCATGAAAAAGCTATCGCAGGCAGCTTTGACGAATGGCAGAAGCGGTATCAGTATCAGAGCAAAGAACTCATGATGATCCCTCCGCATTCCGCAAAAGAGATCGTGGATGAAGGTGCGGCGCTTCATCACTGTGTGAGACTCTATGTTAAAAATGTTGCCGAAAAAAAGAGCGTCATTCTCTTTGTGAGGAGTGTTGACGAGCCGGACAAATCACTTTGTACCGTAGAGGTAAAGGATGGTCAGGTTACGCAGGCACGAGGCTTTGACAACGAGGAGCCTCCGGCTCAGATCACGGCATTTATTGAACAATGGAAACAGCGGGTGCTGTATGCCTCCGATAAGGCCGCAGCTTAAAAAAGGAGTTGGACAGTATGAAACAATTAGGGAATCTTGCCATCGTCTGCGCAAAACGCGCAGATGTATCCTTGCAAATTTCGGAGGGCCAGGTCTTCGTGCGTTATGACACCATTTCCCCGCAGCCATGGTCTGCACCGTGGAATGACGATAACGCTATTCTTGCCATGATCCGAAAGCTGAATTTCGGTGATAGTACCAACGAAAGGAATGAACATAATGGCTAACGCAGTAGAAATGAGCACTATGAGAAAGCTGGTCGCACAACTCAACCAATACCGGCACGAATACTACAACCTCAATGCCCCCAGCGTAGCAGATGATGTGTACGACTATATGTACGATGAATTACTGGCGTTGGAGGAGCATACCGGTGTCTGCATGGCGAATTCGCCCACACAGACGGTTGGGTATCCTGTCGTGTCAGCATTACCAAAGGTCGCACACGACATTCCCCTGCTATCGCTTGATAAGACCAAGAGCATTGAGGATCTGATCGCATTTCAGGCCGGGCGTACAGTTGATCTGTCACTGAAGCTGGATGGTCTGACAACAGAGTTGATCTATGAAAACGGTCAGCTTATCCGCCTCTCAACGCGCGGAGATGGGTATATCGGTGAGAATATCACACACAACGCAAAGGCGATCTCCGGCA
>ERZ779877.2822-NODE-2822-length-12155-cov-3.663140_pt1 | contig 12155 bp, 10 predicted proteins | sample MGYA00511556_ERZ779877 | MGnify/ENA primary metagenome ERZ779877 (study PRJEB29588, sample SAMEA2159338) | human gut metagenome | biome: human gut; feature: human-associated habitat; material: faeces | place: Denmark | collected 2008/2010 ... | reverse complement strand
CCGGATACTACGCGAGAACCGTTCACAGTGCGCTCGGTTTGGCACCTGACGAAGATTTTTTGTCCAGAGTCAAGTGGAATATGCTGGACTTGATTATCGTAGATGAGGCTTCTATGTTATCGCTGGAGCTGCTGGCAGGCTTGTTGAGCCGAATGCCGAGTGACTGCCGGCTGATTTTGGTGGGTGACCCATATCAATTAGAGGCCGTCAGTGCTGGTAATGTGCTGCGTGATTTGCTGGCGCTTGGAACGCCTAATATTCTGCTGAGAACGCAGTACCGGCAAGATACGGAGGCCAAAGCGTTGACACACAATGTGCATCAATTTGCTTCGATTCAGAGTGTTGATGACTTGAAGTTTGATGATAGCTTCGTTCTGAAAGAAACTCCGGAAGACCAAGAAGTTGACACAATTTGTGAGCTTGCGGAAATCGGTATGCTGAGTTGTCAGGATGTGCGGATTCTGGCGCCGACCAAGGACTTGGTTGCAGATATTAACAAGAAGATGCAGCAGACCATGAATCCTCCGGACAGCGATAAACAGGAATTAGGGTCACTTCGCGAGGGTGACACTGTGATGATTTTGAAAAACAATGCAAAGCATCACTGTTACAATGGTGACGTCGGCGCACTGCATTTCGATGAGGATTTGTGGGGCAAGCATTATGCCGAAGTGCAACTGCCTGACGGCCGCTATCCGTGCTTTGCATATAGTGAGGCGCGCGACTATCTGACCTTGTCTTACGCCTGTACCGTTCATAAGGCGCAGGGTGGACAAGCTGAGACTGTCATTGTTTATATGGGTAAAAAGGGCAAGCGTCTGAGAAAGCGCAACTTGTTCTACACGGCAATTTCACGGGCTACATCGCAGGTCATCATCGTCGGCAATCGCGCCGCCGTAGACGACGCGTTAAAGAATCAGCCAGAGCCTCGAAAGTCTATGTTGGTCGCTAAAACAAATCAAGCCCGCCGCGGCTGGAATCGTACCGCGTAATTTCCTCTCCCTAGAACTGAGTGATGCTCTGCTTCACTTGGTTCTAGGGATTTTTTAAACAGCCAAAAGATAATTTGCGACCGTCACATCATGTCGCCAGTGGCTCAGATGGAAAATCGAAACTGACAGCAGTGCTAAACGGTCATATTCGACAGGAAGTCCATGCTTTTTGGCAAGTTTGCGGTTGTTTCCCCGCAAAATATAGTTCCCGGTGACTTTCATGTCTGACCAGCGCTTTGCTTTGTAGCCATTTTCCTTGCGAGCTTCATCATCATGTTCCCATGTATGACGAATTTCGGCGATAAGCTGCTCGCGATACCCCGGCGTGTTTTTAATTTTATCCAAGTAATAGCGATACATTTGCTGCGCCCTCAGCGCACGGAGATGATGCAAGTCAATTTTGTTGTTCATTTCGCTCTTAGAGAATAAATGCTCCGGAGTAGCTGGATTGTCAAAGACGGCTTTTATAGCTGGCAGTTCATCAGGTAAAATGCGTTGTAACTGACGCTTTCCACCCTTGCCTTTACGCACCAGCACGCACGGATTTCCAAAATCATCCTCAACCAAGTCTTCTGGTGTAAGGTGTAGATATTCCGCTCTACGGATACCGACAATACTTGCAAAATCGTACAACCGTGGCGACGCCTCACGGCCAGCATCTTTTCGAGTATCCACAGCTTTAGTGCTGCGTGACCGTGTGTTTTCGGCCACGATACGGATTGGCTTGGTTATATTCTCCAGCGGAACATCTAGCACCCTGCAAATACCCGCGAGATATGTATGCGTCGTGGAGGGCGTCTTACCGTTGGCAGTTAAAAAATTCGCATAGTCCTGAATGTGGGCTTTGCAATCTTCCAACGTTTTGCAGCCGTAAGTAGCTTTCGCCCATTCTGCATATTTCAATGCGTGTTTCTTATATTGATTCTCCGTTTTCTTCAACATTGGCGTACGTTCCTTTTCTTTACGCGCAAGTTCTAAATGTCTAATCTGATATGCCAAGCTCCCAGTTTTTTTCTTTTTGGGTGAACTGATATTATGTTTTTTGCTCATATATAATTAACCACCTATTTACAAAATCAGTGCAAATATGCACTGCCAGCCGCACAGCGGCATGTTAAAAACGGCGCAGACTTTTACGGTGTCCGTTAACCTGATGTAGAACCTTGCCAAAGGGCTTCCTACACAGCCGGTTTCATTTGGTTCACTGGTTATTTTCCCATCGAATGATGGTCAAATAACCAGTTCACATAGCATTCTTTGTAGAAAAGAATTATTTCATTGATAAGAGTCAACCGGCGAAGCCTCATATCATTTGCGAGAGTTCATTGCAGCTTAGAGCCCTATACACTCACCGCTGCGGCGTGAGCGCATTCCGGGATGGTTTTTGTGATATTTGTCAGTCCAAATCAGTTGACCGTCGATTTGGCAAAGGCGGGGACTTTTCGGTGCCTCAACACATAACACTCATTCGGAGCGATACCGAATTTTTCGTCTCTCGGTATAAGACGGCAGAATCTTGATTCATTTCTCAGACAGCTGCAAACAAGAACAGACCCAGACAAGCATCACATTTTTGTATAGTTGATTTTGAAAAGGCGGTTTGTTTTTTGAAAAGAGTTTTGCTATTTATAATAAAAAGTGCGCAGAAGAAAATAATCTCCTGCGCACTTGAATTTTTACCTCGTTGAAAAAGAGCAGTTCCCCGAAATCAGGAAACTGCTCAAGTTAAATTATGAATCAGAATATAGCAAAGCCAAGCTCTGCGGGAAGGAACGAAGACGTTTAACGCCAAAACAGAAACTCTTTACTTTCATTTTATGTGGATCAGGGCAAATGTCAAGCCTTTTACATTGCCGCAACAAAAGAATGTTTGGAAGTAGACGAAAGCAGTGTTTGGAACAATACGGCATCATTTGGAATAATAGAACTTCGTATTATTCCAAATGACGTTATATTGTTCCGAATGATAAAGGCCTATTATTCGAAACGCCCGTTCTGTGCGCGCGCCATTCTGGCAGCTGCACCTAACCAGACATCACAGGCACCCCGTCATATATGGCGGAATGCAGAGAATGCCGTCGCGCTCGATGAGATTTCTTGGATGGATGATATAGCAGCAGCCGATTCGGTTTTTGTATTTTTCGCGGAAGCGCAGGAGCGAATCTGTGGTATATCGAACGCCGGACTTCACCTCGATGGGGTATATTTTGTACTTTGTTTTGCTGTTATTCGAGAGAATAAAGTCAATTTCAATATCGTTCCGCTTCTTTTCGTCATTATAGTGCGTGTAGAAGAACAGACGATGACCGTTCGCGGTAAGCATCTGCGCGACGGCGTTTTCAAAAAGCATACCCTCATTTAATCCCAGTTTCCCCGCAAGGATCTGCTTATAAACCTCGTCCTCCAGAAGCTCGTTCTCGTCAAATGCATGGCTGACCAGCAAACCGGTATCACCCAGGTAGCACTTGATATACGCATCGGACTCACTGAGGGAAAGCCCGACATTCGGATCATTTGCCCGCCGGCACTCGTTTGCCACCATCGAGTCCGATAGCCAGAAGAACGTTTCCTCGTATTGGTCAGCCGAAGAACCCTCGGCAATGCGGTTAAACACGACACGCTTTTCATGCCGGGATAGCAGGCCGGGGATCTGGTCAAAAATCGCGAGCACCTTGGAACGGTACTGCGCCTTGATTTTCATAATGTCGTTCCGGTAGAGCTCCAGAATGTCGCGCTTTTCCAGGTCAGCCTTGCCGAAGTCCTTATGTCCCACGATAAACGCGACAATGCTCATCGGCATCCCGCCGACCAGCAGATATTGCCCCCAAACCAGCATCGCCTTGTTGTGGAGGCTCCGTTCCAGCGGCTCTTTTTTGTCAAAGCACACACGGATGTAGTCCATCAACGGTGCTTCCCCCAGCGCCCAGCAAAACTCTTCAAAATCCAGCGGATACATTCTGATATGCCGCTCCTCGGACGGAATGACGATGTCCTTGACATTCTCCTTAATGGAAATCAGCGAACCGGTTTCCATATAGTCGTAGCGGCCGTCTGCCACAAGGTACTTGATCGCTTCGCGCGCTTTCGGGAACATCTGCACCTCGTCAAAGATGATGACGCTCTCGCGCGGATAGAGCGTCACGCCGTACTCAACGGACAGCAGCATGAAAAACGTGTCCAAATCGTTTAAGTGTTCCCGGAAATAGCCCTTGACGTTGTCGGACGCCCGGGCAAAGTCGATCAGAATGTAGCTTTTGTATTCGTTTTTCGCAAATTCCTCGACGACCGTGGACTTTCCGATTCGGCGCGCGCCCTCAATCAGCAGCGCTTTTTGCCCCGCCGTTTCGTTCTTCCATGTGAGAAATTTGTCATATATCTTTCGCCTGAAAAGCATGGCTGTATCACCTCTGAGACTATCATACAGCAAGAAACAAAAAAACGCAAGATAATATGATATCTAAATTTCGACAATACGCATGATAAGCAATGCATTATTTTTCAATAATACGCACGATAAACTGAAACAGCCTATATGCGCCTATTCTTTTTGTCAAACTGTTTTCGGTGATCGGTAAGGTACTTCCGATTTCCTTTGGTCAGCTTGATGCGCTGTCCATCGTAGATTCCAAGCTGCTGCCGGGATTCTTTTGAAATCTGCTTAGAAATCAGAATTTTTCCACGATCCGAAAAGGTAATCAGCTTCCTGTCAAAAAGAAAATCGTGATTGGGGCAAAGCAGAAAGCCGTTATCCATATCAACCTTCTCCTCCGCGGAGCTCTCGCTCCACGGCTTGATGTGGCTGGCAATCAGGAGACGCTGGTCATTCAGGCCGCACAGACAGCAGCCCGGGTATCTGCCCCGCAAGAGTTTCTTGAACGCACTCTGACCGATTCGGCGTTTCGCAACAATGTCCAGATCCTCGCCCAACAGCGGCACACCGGCAAGCTCTTGATTGAGGCGCTGAACTTCTTCTTTGAGCGTCGCCCTTTCCTTTTCCTCTAAGACCCACGCGCTCCAAACGAAAGAATGCGCGTCCAGCAGGTCTACTCTGCCGGTAAAATCCAGCGCAATCAGTTCTCTGACTTCCTGTAATATCTTGCAATAGTTCTGGTAGTGCTCCCATGTGCATACGTCCAGACTGTCAGTCTGGATACCAAATTGCGCCAGCCGCTCTTTCATCCGGACGGGACGAACCGGAAGATACTGTTCTTTATCTTTCAGGAAAAACAGGAAAGAAATCCAAGCATACCGCGGGCCGAAGAATGCAATGGCTTGTTGAAAGGCTTCTTCATCATTTTTGCCGCAATAGATTTGCTCCAGCATACGCTCGGCAGCCGCCCGATTTTGCTTTAATTTCTGCTCTATTTTGGGGACATCGCGCCAGTCGATCAGATTGTTCCTGCAGCCGCTTTCCATCGGAAGATTGATGCAGGCAATTACTTCGTCAACATAGCTGCTGACGCCTGAGCGGATTCTTTCTGACTTGTCCCAGATACGGTGTTTATACCATTCTTCCGAGGAAAGCCGGCCCTGCTTAAAGCACAGGTGTTCCGGATCAGTATAATTGCCGTTACGCTGAAGCTCCAGAATGCGCGCTTCAAGCTCGTCCGCCGTTTCCCGAAATCGCGCGTGGTCAAATAGATCCGCCATTGCAATGCTACCTCCTGTGTGCAGATTGGAAATCTCATGGTTCAACTATACCATTCTTTTGGAATGCTAGCTATGCTTTTGACGCTCAAACACCGCACAACTGCACCTGTTAATATTCATGATTTGGAAACTAAATCTGCAAAGGAAGTGTTAAGTTACATATAATTTGTTGAAAACCGGCTGTAAAATGGTCTATACTGAATGTAGCAAGATAAATAAACTGGAAACTTGATGAAACGATTTGAAATGATGCTTGTTGAAAGGAGAAACGCACATGAGTTACATACCTTTAAATGTGGTTGCAGCCGGGGGCAAGCTGCTTGTGGAAAGCAGTTCCATGCCGCAAGAGCAAAAAGAATATGCAAAGCTTGGCATTGACTGCTTGGCGGAGCTGATCAAACGATTCAGCGTGCCTCCTCAGGTCAGCTTTTCAGTGATGGGCTATTCGCTCGACCAAATATATGCACTAAAAGTCGCAGCGAAAGAATGTAAGCTGACCAGAGTAATCCTTTTTCCGTGTCCAGTGAATGGCTTGTTTGTACCATGCCTGAAAATGGAGGGAGGCGATCTTCCGGCATTTTATCACGCCGCCGGACTAACGCCTCCTCAAAATATAAACATCAATGCAACTGAAACAGAACGGGCTGAATTAATTCGGCGGTACGGTGTAATTGTATATTCAGGCGAAAACTGAAAGCACTACAAAATCCTTCATAAATAACCAGCACGAGCATCAGGCAAGCCTGTAAAATGCTCATGCTGGTTATTATTGCAAAGAAGCCGCAGGATACTCTATGAAAACTGCTCTTCCGTATGATTTCATTGACAGCGTATATAACATTAAATATAATATCTTATAGAGCAAATGCTATATGAGGTAAAACCATGCAAGAACTATTGAATCAAATCCGCACATTTTTGAATATGAGCCAAGCAGAATTTGCCGAGCACCTGAGTGTTTCCTTTGCCACGGTCAACCGGTGGGAGAACGGCCGCGCAATTCCAAATAGGCTGGCGCAGTCCAGAATTTATGAGCTCTGCAAGGAAAAAAGCGTTTCCGTTTACGACATGACCTTGCAGCGGATTCAGGGCGTTGCGCAGGCGGTCAAATTGGAAGCTGGACGTGTGCTCCTTTATCATGGCTCCAAGTCCGGCATTGAGGGCGCAATCGAGCCGAAAAGCCGAAAACAGTGCGACTTTGGCAAGGGCTTTTATATGGGCACCGCCCCCAGTCAGGCGCTTACGCTGATTTGCGACTATGAAAAATCCAAGCTGTATCTTGTTTCTATCGACACGCGGCAGCTTGCTATGCTGGATGTTCCCGCTGACATCGACTGGGCGATGCTGGTGGCCTATAACCGAGGGCGGATGGAGAGAATCAGCGGAACGCCGTTTTATAACAAATACCGTGACATGGTGGCAAGCAAGGATTTGATTGTCGGCAGCATTGCCAACGACAGGATGTTCTATGTGATTGACAACTTTTTTATCGGCAATGTCACGGACAGCGCTCTGGTTCACAGCCTTGCCGCGCTCCAGCTCGGCAAACAGTATGTAGCAGTTTCGCAAAAGGGCTGCAACGCTGTCCGCATTGAATGCGAAGTTCCGCTCTCTTACTTGGAGCGGCTGTTTATGAAAGACATTTCCGAAGAAAACCGTTCGAAGGGCGTTTCTCTTGCAAATGATATTTGCAGGAACTACCGCCGTGAGGGGCTGTTCTTTGACGAAATTCTGGACAAAGCAAACGCAGGAGGCAAGTAATGGACGAGATTGCTTTAAAGCTATGCGATATACAGGGGCGACTGTTTGAGTTGTCCGCCGCGAAAGGCTATGACAGCGCCGGCTTTATAAAGGCGTTTATGCTGTCCGAAACGGCCAAAGCGCTGGACTCCACCTACAACAGGATGCAGTGGGCCGGCGAAGAATATCTTTTGGAGGAAGTTGCCACAGGAACTGCGCTTTCCGTGGGCGGAACGGTGCTTTCTGCGGATGTGCTGTACTGGATTGGTTATCTTTATCGCTACTGGCACTACTACACTGGCGAAAGCAGCGCGAAAATCTACAAGCAGGCGCCTGTCGAAACCATGAAACGCAATTATATGATGTTCCACACGATGGATCCAAGCTTGGCCATTGAGGACTTGAAAGAGATCCATAATCAGAAATAACTGGAGGTGCGCTATGGCACTGGAAAATAAATTGGGACTGACGAGTTCTGCCGACCTTGCGCGGGAGGAAGAGCGGATCAGCAAGAAAAAGGCCGTATGGCTGTTTGAGAGCGGCACGCTGGACAAGCTGCCTGTCGGCACGTTTGCGTCGCTCAAGGCGATTCACAAGGCGCTATTTGAGGACATTTATGACTTCGCAGGTGAACTTCGCACGGTGAATTTGGCGAAAGGCAATTTCCGTTTTGCTCCGCTCATGTATCTGGAAGCGGCGCTGACGAACATCGAAAAAATGCCGCAGAGTACTTTTGATGAAATCATCGAAAAGTATGTGGAAATGAACGTCGCGCACCCGTTCCGCGAGGGCAACGGGCGCAGTATGCGCATCTGGCTTGATTTGATGCTGAAAAACGGCATCGGTCAGGTCGTGGATTGGAGCAACGTCGATAAGGAGGACTATCTGCTTGCAATGGAGCGCAGCCCGATTAAGGACGTGGAGATCAAAGTGCTGCTGAAAGCCGCGCTGACGGACGATGTGAATAGCCGCGAGGTCTTTATGAAAGGCATCGACCACAGCTATTATTACGAGGGGTATACGACTTTTAGGGCAGAAGAATTGTAAATTTCAAAGCGTCAAATCGCAATTAACTAAAGCAAATCTAGTTGCCCAATAGCAGAAACTTGTAAATGAAATAAAGAATTCTATTGCCGTAAAACTCCATTTAATTCTATCTTTTTAAGAAAAGCAACAGAAAATACATGAAATAGTAGGTGTTTGGTAATTGATATGAATAAAATCCGAGAATTTATTCGTAAGCACAAGAAAATAATTATTGCTTTAATGCTCCCATGCTCTTTCTTGCCCTTAATTATTGTTCATGTGCTTTTCAAATGGCGTAGCGACATTGATTTCCTTGTTGCTGAATGGAGTGCAGGTGAACTACTTGGATATATAGGAACGCTTATGAGCTTTTGGGGAACTATAATTCTTGGATGGCTTGCGTTACAAGCATCAGATAAAGCAAATGAATTGTCCAAAAGAGTTATTGAGCTTGAACAAGATCATTATCGTTTAGAAATAAGACCTTTCGTCCTTGTTAGTAATTGGCGAGCGTATGAAATTGATGCCACAGAGTTGGTGAATGACCCTAAGAGAAAATATATTCAGATTGGAACATATAAAACTGGGACAGCATTAGGGGTGGCAGTAGAATTAACTAATACAACTGAGTCTTTTATTACCGTTGAATATAGTTGTGGGAAAGCCCAAAATTCTGATTTGTCTTGGGGGAAAGTTGCTGTTAACCAAGAAAACTTGAAAATGACACTCTCTCCAAACGAAAAGGACGAATTTGTATTTTATGCTTCTTCGGATTTTATGAAAAGTCAAATCGGTCAACACATTTCGATTGAGTTGATACTAGAAAATCGCTTTTCAAAACGCTATAAGGAATTATTTTCAATTATAATCACCTCATTATCAGACAAAGTGTCACGGCAACCCGGTAAGTGGCATTGCTGTCTGTTCGCACAAGAGTATTCGATTGGGCGATTTGAAAAAGATGAAAATGATGAACCGATTTGCGTCATTGAAGATCTATGAGAAAGTGGGAATATGAAATGAGTACCAATATTTCAAAAAAGAAGCGGGACGATCTGCTGGACAAAATCAAGCAGATTCGTACCTTTATCGCTGCAGCACCGCAGGATGAAAACACAGGCAACCTGCTTTCTTATCTGTCAGATCTAGAAAAGGATGTGAACGGCAAGAAGTATGGCCTTGTGTTTGAGGAGCATCGGGAGGAAATCGATGAGGTGCTGGCTACCCATACGCCAGTGCTGACCGAGGACGGCAGCCTTTTTATCGACCACGGCGGCGAAATGAATTTTCTCATCGAGGGGGATAACCTTGCTTCGTTGCAATTGCTTGAAAAGACGCACAGAGGCAAAGTTGACCTTATCTACATAGATCCGCCGTATAATACTTTGAAAGATGGCTTTACATATTCCGATACCTTGATTGATGGAACTGATACTTTTCGGCATTCTAAATGGCTGTCTTTTATGCGAGGAAGATTAACCTCTGCTCGTAAACTAATGTCAGATAAAGGCATAATTTTTATAAGCGTTGACGAAAATGAGTTTTCTCAAATCAAACTATTGTGTGATGAAATTTTTAACGAGAGCAATTTTATAGAGTGTATTGTATGGAACAAGCGTGTTCCAAAAAACGATAAAGGCATTGGCAATATTCACGAATACATTTTAACCTACGCCAAAAGCTCAAATTTTAAATACAAATTTATGGTATTGAAAGATGGGTTGAAAGATATTGAAGATTTGTTGGCTGATTGCAAGAAAAACGGTGTTAGTATCGAGGAAACTGAAGCTCGTCTAAAAAAACTATATAAAAAGAACAATTATGACCGTGCAATAACCCTATACAATGCAGTCGATGAAAATTATCGAGTGTGGGGTAAAATCAATATGAGTTGGCCAAACGGCAATACGTTTGGTCCACGGTATGATGTTATCCATCCCATAACCCAAAAGCCTGTTCGTGTACCAGATCGTGGATGGCGTTGGAGTGAAGCATCATTTTTTGAATCGGTTGATTATGAACATATTGTAGAACGTTTTGACGGAAGTTATATGTGTGGCGGCATTTGGTTTTCTAAAGATGAAAATATGCAACCAAGTTCCATAAAATACTTAGATGAAGTAAATCGTATGCTTTTACGCTCAATTATAAGCCTGAAAAGTGACGGCGGTATAGAGTTAGAGAAATATTTTGATAAGAAAAGCGTTTTTGCATACCCAAAATCTGTGGAATTGCTTCGCCTTTTAATAGACTCTATAACATATAACAACAAGGACTGCATCGTTCTTGACTTTTTTGCGGGCAGTGGCACAACGGGCCACGCCGTTATGAAGCTCAATGAGGAGGACGGCGGAAACCGCCGCTTTATCCTCTGCACCAACAACGAAAACGGCATTTGTCGGGATGTGACCTACGAACGCATTCGCCGTGTCATTGATAAAGAAGACTATGCTGCCAGTCTAAAATACTACAAGGTTGACTATGTACCTATTTCGGATCGTATGTACTACGAGTACGCTGACGAGCTGCTGCGGCACATTCGGGAGCTGGTGGAGCTGGAAAATGGCATTAATTTTACAGGCAACGAGGAAATTGCTATTGTGCTGACCGAGGACGAATTGGCCGCATTTATTGCCGACAAAGACCGCTTTGCAAAATGTCGTCGGCTCTATATGGGACACGATCTCTTACCCGATGAAGAACAGGAAGCGGAACTTTTCAAAAATAAGATTGAGGTCAATGTTATCCCAGATTACTACTACCGAGATTTGCAGGAGGGTTGACTATGGAGCTGAAGGAATTCCAACTCAGTGCAGTAAAGGCGTTGTTTGAGGCGATGGACAAGCCCGTCAGAGATATTATCCTGAAAAGCCCCACCGGAAGTGGAAAAACCATCATGCTCACCTATTTTATGCACCAATACATACAGTCTTATCCGAAAACGGTGTTTGTTTGGCTCACTCCCGGCAAAGGCAACCTTGAGGAACAGAGCAAAGCAAAAATGGATAAGTATATCCACGCCTCGCAGACAAAACTGCTCTCCGATGTGATGACGGCAGGATTTGAGGAAAACGACAGTTGCTTTATTAACTGGGAGAAACTCACGAAAAAAGGCAACAACGCCCTCAAAGACAGCGAACGGACAAACTTTCTGGAGCACATCGAGCACGCACTGAACGATGGTCTGCACTTTGTCATCATTGTGGATGAGAGCCATCAGAACAACACAATCAAAGCAGATGAAATTATCCAGTATTTCCATACGGAGAAGATTATTCGCTGTTCTGCTACACCTAAGGGCATTGCCAAAGCGGAAGTGATCGAGATCCCTGAGGAAGAAGTCATTGCGGCGGGTCTTATCAAGAAAATGCTGGTTATCAATCAGAATTTTCCGCAGACCGTGGAGACCGAAGATCAGACAGCATATTTGCTGGAGCGTGCCCTGCAAAAGCAGCGTGAGCTTCGTGCGGCGTATCTGCAAATGGATGTGGATATTAATCCCTTGATTATCGTGCAGATACCGAACAAATCAGAAACCTTGCAGGATAGTGTGGAGCGCTGGTTTGAAGCGCAGGGGCTTACCTATGAAAACGGTCAGCTTGCGGTTTGGCTTTCTGACCGGCACGAAAATCTGGAGGGCATTGATGCACCTGCCGCACCCTCTACAGCTGTTATTATCAAGCAGGCTGTAGCTACTGTCATATTGGAGGTAAGGGGATGACAAGCGCAGAGTTGAAACACCGTGTA
>ERZ779877.2820-NODE-2820-length-12177-cov-2.347302_pt1 | contig 12177 bp, 7 predicted proteins | sample MGYA00511556_ERZ779877 | MGnify/ENA primary metagenome ERZ779877 (study PRJEB29588, sample SAMEA2159338) | human gut metagenome | biome: human gut; feature: human-associated habitat; material: faeces | place: Denmark | collected 2008/2010 ... | reverse complement strand
TTCCACGCAAATACAACGAAACCGTTGCGTCGACAATTAAAAACATAGAAAGCAAAACCGGTAAGAGAGTATATTTAGATCTGCCGATCATGATTCGCGGGTGTGACAGTGATATTATCAACAAAATTCTATCGGACGAAAACGTAAAAAACGTAATTATTAATAATATCGGCGAACTTGAATTATGTAAAAACAAAAACTATTTGCTCGGAAGCGCGATGAACGTAGTTAATCCCGATTTCCCTGCTAGAAAAATTATGTCCGTTGAATACGACGGAAAAGACTTCAGAGGAAATTACGCTTACGTTTTCGGGAAGTATCCGATTATGACGTTTGCACATTGCCCGAAGAAAACGTTGAACGGAGGCAAATGTCTACATTGCAACCATGAACCCCTCATGATTTCAGACAGGTCGAACGAATTTGACGTAATTTTCTATAAAGCAGGGTATTGTTATTCGCAATTACTTAATTGTAATCCTATTTGCGCGTTCGATCTATGCGATAAGTTGAAAATTACTCGTAAAATTGTTGACTTTATCGGAATTGAACCAAGTCTACGCAATACCGTAATCGACGCGTTACGACGTAACGAAAAGCCCGTCATGATGCCGATAACGAGAGGTTACTTTGCAAAAAAGTTGGATTAGATTATATGTTCAAAAATAACCTTTTCATTTACACAACAATACGATACGTTTCGTACATGTGATTGTTCAGAAATCAAAACGCTACTTAAAAAAATTTACAAACGCATCCAACGCCGCAAAAATAGGTTAATCACACATTTCCGGTATGGGAATAATTATACGGAGAATCGATATGCCGAACAACAAAGTTTACGCTTTATTAGAATTCAATAAAGTCAAAGATGCAGTTGCCGAATACGCCGCATCGTCGCTTACCGCGGAAGAAATACAAAACTCCGCGCCGTCGTTCGATAAATATGAAATAGAACGAAACCTTTCGCTTACACGCGAAGCGGACGTTATGTTGAACAAACTGCTCTTAAATCCGGTATGTGCGTTTGACGACGTTACCGAAATACTTGAAAAAGCAAAGAAAGACTCTACGTTATCGATGTCGGAACTGTTAAAGGTCGGCAGATTGCTTAAAAGCGCGCGTATCGCCCAAACCGCTATAAATCGTGCCACCGAAGAAATAATTTTACTTAAAGAAATAGTAAACGGCGCAATAATCGACAAAACGTTGGAAAAAGATATTTACGATATAATTCTCAGCGATTTCGAAATGAGCGATACCGCCAGCGACAAACTTTACGGACTTCGTAAAAAAATCCTAAATCTAAATGCAAAGTTAAAAGAAAAGCTACTCAGTTACACAAGAACCAACGATTCGTCAAAATATCTACAAGACAACCTCGTTACAATAAGAGAAGGAAGATACGTTTTACCCGTTAAATCCGAATGTAGAGGAGAAGTTCCGGGACTCGTACATGATCGTTCTGCGACCGGTTCCACGGTGTTCGTAGAACCGTTTGCAATAGTCGAACTCAATAACGAACTGCGCTTTGCGATGGCAGAAGAGCAAGCGGAGGTTGAAAGAATATTACGAGCGTTATCCGATCGCGTGGCGCTAGGTGCGGATTCAACGTTTATCTGTCAAAACATATGCATTATTATAGACGAAGTATTCTGTAAGGCGAAGTATTCTATTAAAATTCACGGCATTTTACCCGAAATTTCCGACAAAAACGCAATTAAATTAGACGCAGCACGACACCCGCTTATCGACAACGAAAAAGTCGTGCCCATCGATATCGAATGTGGTAACGATTTTAAAATTCTTCTTATAACCGGTCCGAACACCGGCGGCAAGACCGTATGCTTAAAAACGGTAGGGTTGTTTTGCTTAATGGCGTATTTCGGGTTATATCTCCCATGCGTTAAAGCCAAAATCTGTGTGTTTGACGATATTTTTGCAGATATAGGCGACGAGCAAAGTATCGAAAACGAACTGAGTACGTTTTCGTCACACGTCAAAAACCTTATTAAGATTACCGAAAACATGACTCCGAAATCACTTGTGTTGTTGGATGAGGTTGGCGGAGGTACTGATCCGACCGAAGGCGCCGCGCTTGCCGTCGGAATAGTCAAATATACGGTAAACGTCGGCGCGACCGCAATATTTACGACGCATTACGACGAATTGAAAGAGTTTGCAATGACTTGTCCGCAAGCGCAGAATGCGTGCATGCAATTCGACGAAAATACGCTTTCACCGACGTATAAGCTCATAATCGGAATGCCCGGCACAAGCAACGCGCTTAAAATAGCAAAACGCCTCGGGTTAAACCCGGAAATAATAGAATACGCGCGAAATACGATTTCGGAAGAAAAAATAAAGTTCGAAAAAGTCTTGCAAAACGCCGAAAACATTAAAAACAGGTCGCTGACAGAACTGGAAGAAACCCGCGCGATAAAAGCGGCAATCAGCGCCGAACGCGCCGAAATCGAGAAAACGAGAACACAACTTAATGCGGCGCTCGATAAGATCCGCGCAAATGCCGCCGCCGAAACAAAACGACTCGTATCGGGCTCAATGGAACGAGCAAACGAAATCATCGAAGAAATGAACGAACAGATTCGACTCGGCGACGAAGCCGCTTTACTGAAAGCAAAAAAGTTGCGAAACGAATTAGAAGGGCTTGCGTTCAAACTTAATGAGGACGGCACGGAAATGCTCTGCGATCCGATTGCGAACGAAGAAATTAAGCCCGGCGTCGAGGTTGTCGTAAAAAGTCTCAACGCCGTAGGGTCTATCGTTTCGACAGATCCTAAAAAACGCAAAGCAATTGTTCGTATGGGGCTCATAAAAACTTCGACAGTATATTCAGATCTCGGTAAACCGATCCAAAACGGAGGAAAAACCGATCAGCCAACCAAATCCGGCAAGAGGATCAAAAATGTTAATAAATCTTCAGGACCACAATCGACAAGCGGCGAATCGGGCGGTTTTACTCAAAAAGAAATCAACGTCATCGGCATGACCGTGAGTGAAGCGATCGAAGCAATCGAACCGTTTATTCTCGCTATGAACGGGGAGGACGGTGCAAAAATATTACGCATAGTACACGGCAAAGGCACCGGCGCACTCGGGCGAGGCATTCAGTCGTATCTGAAGTCAAGTCCGCTCGTCGCCGAGTATCGTTACGGCAGATACGGCGAGGGCGACAACGGCGTTACTATCGCCACACTTAAATAATTCGATAATTTCATTGCATTTTTATTAAAAACGTTTTCACTTACACCGAATCTATGCTATAATGTACGCGTAGGCACGCACGATTGACCACTAAACGCCCGATTGTGCCGATCGCATCTTATCCTTATATAATATAATAATTGCAGCGGTTAAATTTTATCTTTTACCAAAGCGCGGAGAACACGATGGAAGTTTTTTACGAAAAAAATATAATCAACGAGTCGATAGACAAGCATAAAAAACGCAACACGATTTTTAACGTTATAAGAATCGTTTCAATAGTTTTGCTCGTTATCGAAGTCTATTTCTTTGTCGTTTGGCAACCAATCCCGTTCGACAAGGGCGCGCTTGCCGTTACTTTGTGCATATTTGCGTCATTGATCTTAATTTCATTTCCGGTATGCGTGCTACTAGTTTTCACGCGGCTCCTTAAGCGATTGAACGCCGAATACGACTATTATATTCTCGGCGATATATTCCGCATAGTAAGAGTGGAAAATCGTAAAAAACGCACAAAAATGCTCGAAACTCCGCTTTCCGCAATTTCGTCCATAGGTCTCGTGGAAAGCGAAGCGTACGACAAGTTCGACATAGATAAAACGATCAAAAAAATCCATGCATTCTGCAACGACGACGCGCTTTTAGGATACATTATGTTGTCAGACGACGGCGAGAAAAAACTCGTAACGATCGAACTCGATAACGAATTTATCGTAAATCTCAAAAAAACCGTTTCGTTAAGCGTATTCGATAATTCAATCAAATTACTTAAAAACAAGGCGGAAACGCAAGAATGATATATTTTGACAACGCCGCAACGACGCGTGTTTACGACGAAGCAATAAAGACTATGGATAAAGTATGCGGAGAAGAATATTTCAATCCGTCGTCAACTTATCCCGGAGGCATAGCCGCAAAAAAAATTATTACCGAGGCGCGCGCTTCGGTCGCTTTCGCGCTGAACTGTAGTCCCAACGCAATTTATTTCACTTCATGCGCGACGGAAGCGAACAACTGGGCTTTAACTTGCGGACTTAAAAACAAGAAAGGTAATATCGTCGTGGGATCCGGCGAACACGCGTGCGTATACGAATGCGCAAAAGCGCTTAAAAGTTCGGGTGTCGACGTTCGTTTCGTTCCGCTCGACAGCAACGGAATAGTAACCCCGGAAGCACTTTATTCCGTTATGGACGAAAATACCGGACTGGTTTCGATCATGCACGTATCAAACGAAACCGGAGTCATCAACGATCTTCCCGCGCTTACCGCTACCGCAAAAACAATCTCGCCGCGTTGCGTTTTCCACTCCGACGGAGTGCAAGCGTACTTAAAAATCGACAACGACGTACTTAAAAACGGCGTTGACTTGTATTCGCTGAGCGGACACAAAATCGGCGCGCCGAAAGGCGTGGGGGCGTTATATATTTCACCTAAACTCAATATCCGTCCGTTTATTTACGGCGGCGGACAAGAAAGCGGCCTGCGCTCCGGAACCGAAAACGTTGCGGGAATTGCCGCACTGGGTGTAGCGACGAGAATTTATCGCGAGCGACATGATAACGCTCGAATCGTAAAAAACCGCACGTTACTGATTAACGAATTAAAAAATATCCCAAGCGTAAAAATCATAGCAGAGAATGCACCGAATACCGGAATGATAACCTCATTTACCGCTTTGGGCACGAAAGCGGAAATAGTTCAAACGCTTTGCGCCGCCGACGGCGTGATTATCGGGCGCGGCTCCGCATGCTCGAGCAAGCTTAGCGGGAACAGAGTATTGTCCGCCATGGGTATATCTCAGAAAGAAATCGACGGCGCGTTGCGTATCGGTTTATCACCTGAAACGACTCCGGAAGAAATAATTCGTGCGGTAGAAGTCATACGAACTAACGTTGAAAAATTAAGAGGTGGCAGAATTGGATAGAGTAATACTTATTCGCTACGGCGAAATACACTTAAAAGGCAAAAACAAACGTTTCTTCGAAAATAAACTGATTTCGAATATTAAGCGCAAACTTTCGGGTCTTGAATATGAGTTCACTTACAAAAGAAGCCGTTACGTCGTTTCCGCATACCGTCCCGAAACGGAAAACGAAATAATAAAGCGACTTAAACAAGTTTTCGGCATACACTCGATTTCCGTTGCCGAAAAGACGGAAAGTACTTTGGATGCAATTTCGGATGCGGTAGTCGCTCTTGCCAAAGCCAAGCGGAAAGTTCAGAATAACCGTCAACCGCGCAGATAAAACGTTTCCGATGACTTCGATCGAACTCGCTACTGAACTCGGCGGAAGAGTGCTCGATAAATATCCCGATCTTACCGTCGATTTGTTTGATCCGGACTTTATCATTTACGCGGACGTTCGCGAGGACGGCGGCACTTTCGTGTACCGCGATAAAATTCTTTGCGCAAACGGCATGCCGGTCGGAACTGCGGGCAAGGGATTGCTGATGCTTTCCGGCGGTATCGACAGCCCGGTCGCCGGCTACATGATGTCGAAACGCGGCTTACAGTTGGATGCAATACATTTCCATTCATATCCATATACGAGCGAACTTGCAAAACAAAAGGTCATCGACTTGGCAAAGATCATGTCGGACTACACGGGCGAAATCAATCTGATTTGTATTCCGTTCACTAAGATTCAGGAAGAAATTCACCGCAGTTGCGATTCTTCGTACATGATAACGCTCGTAAGACGCTTTATGATGCGTATTGCCGAACGAGTGGCACTCATGCGCGATTGTCACTGCATCGTAAACGGCGAAAGTCTCGGACAAGTCGCAAGCCAAACGCTCGAAAGCATCAACGTAACCAACGCTATGGTAAAAGAATTGCCGATTTTCCGTCCGCTTATCGGTATGGATAAAGACGAAATTATAGAAATCTCAAGAAAAATCGGCACTTTCGAAACTTCGATTTTACCGTACGAAGATTGTTGCACGGTTTTCTTACCTGACGCGCCGGTCACGCATCCGTCGGCAAAAAGAGTAGAACACGAAGAAACTCGCATTAAAGATATGGACGCGCTTATAGACGAAGCGGTTGCGGGAATGGAAGTAATAACCATAGCATAACCGAAAAACAAAAAGCATAAAACAAGTCCGCACATAGTGCGCGGACTTGTTTTATGCACTTTTCCATTTCAATCAACTATCGTAAAGTTATCGTAGTAATCTAAAATACTATCGTTTTCGATATAAGTGCGAGGAGTAGAATACGCACGCGGAATGTTCGCACTCGAAAAATACGCGCCGAGTTTGTTCTCAGGTTTAATATCGTCGCCGGCAAGCAAAACTTTTTGATTAACGGTTAATTCATTTAAGTCCACGTACAGTTTTACTACTGTTTCGGGTACGATAAAGTCACTTTTATCTCCGAGTTTTTTGAGAATTATTTTACAGGTTTTAGCAGGAAGAGTTCCGCCGGCGCACTCGTTGGAAAGCAATTCGTCTCCTTTTGCGCTTATTCTTACCGCAACCGTATAATTCGGAGTGTAGGCAACGCAATAAGCGTCGCTGTTTCCGTCCTTGCTTCCGACCGTACCTGTTTTGGCTGCGGCGTGGCTTTGCGCGTATTTAATTTGTTTTGCAGTGCCATTTTCCGCGCATTTTTGCAATGTTTTCGTCAATAAGCACGCGTTATCCTCAGAAATCGCTCGCTTGAAATTCGGTTGCCCCGCGCGGTAAACGTAATTGCCGTTTTTGTCTTTTATAAACCGAACGTATCGACCCTCCGAGTATTCGCCGCCGTTTGCCAACGTTCTGTACGCGTCGACAAGCGAATTCAAAGTCACTCCGTTTGTCATTGCGCCCAGTGCGAGCGCCAAAGAATTATCGTCTTTATCGAACTCGATACCGAATTTTTTCGCTACGCTTTTAGAGTTAATCACGCCGTTACTTTCCATAAGTTTCACCGCCGGAACGTTAAGCGAGCGCACCAAACTTTCTTCCACGCTTACCCATCCGTAGTATTTGTCGTTAAAGTTTGACGGCGTCCAACCGTCAAATGCTGTTTTTTCGTCTAAAATAGGCGTGACGGGATAAATCGTCTTTGTTTCCAACGCAGGCGCGTAACACACGAACGGCTTTAGAGTGGAACCGGGCTGTCTTTTAACACCGGACAAATCGCGTTTCGAATCGGACGAGTTCACGATAAAGTTTCCGCTCGCGTTCTCTGCGATTATAATGTCTGTTTCAGCACCCGAAATGGTAAAAGACGACACAATATTATCGGAAAAAGACTGCAATTCGCCGTCGTAATAAGTTCCGATCTCATAACCTTCACCGAAAATATCGGACTTGTCTTTCATTAAGATTTTTTTCGCTTCGGCAATGCAATTATTGACGTATTGATTGATTGTAATCGACCGTTTATCTAACGTAAGTTCGACTTTCGTCGCGTCGGAATAATCGTTTTCCGAAATAAGATTTTGTTCGCGCATACGCTTGAGTACGAGATTGCGTCGCGCTTTCGTTTTGTCCGGGTGGATATAGGGGTTGAGTTCGGCGGGGCTGTTTATTATTCCCGCAAGGGTAGCGCTTTCAGCAAGCGTTAGTTTATCGGCTGACTTACCGAACATAATTTCCGATGCCGTACCTATTCCGTAAAGATTGTTGCCGAAGTAGAGGATATTAAGATACATTTCGAGTATCTGCGACTTAGAATAGTGGCGCTCGAGATCGCGAGCAATCCTGATTTCCTGAATCTTACGCGAAAACGTCTTATCGTTTTTAAGGTGCGTATTCTTTATCAATTGCTGAGAAATCGTCGAAGCGCCTTCTTTTAAACTTTTAGAAAAGATATTGTTTTTAGCCGCGGACATTATTCTCAGATAGTCCACGCCGTGATGCGAATAAAATCGTTTGTCCTCGACTGCCACGAACGCCGCCGGCACGTACGACGGTAAATCGGTTATTTCGGTGTATATCTTATTGTTATCGTATATGGGATTCACTACGGGTTTATTGTTGCGATCGAGTATCGTTACCGTTTTAGAAACGTTATCGAGTAGAGCGCGATCAAGTTCCGCAAACCCGTCGATCTTAACGCGCGGTTCGATAATCAGCGCTGCTGCCGAAACCGAAACGACTGTGAGAAGCAGTAGACCGCATATAATCGCCGCAAGCGTTTTGCATCGTTGTTTCATATCGATAGTATTTATCAATCGCGCGAAAAACCAAGCGAGAATTTATAAAAAGTTATATATACCGACCTAATTGCTGTACTTTTTTGTCGAAACAAGGTATAATGGTGTGCGGAGGCTTTATGCTCGGAAGATACTTTATAAATACATACGGCTGTCAGATGAACGTTCACGAGTCCGAAAAACTCGCAGGCATTTTAAGAGAAAAAGGCTACGAAGAAGCGGAATCGCAAGAAACCGCCGATATAATCGTATTTAATACTTGTTGCGTACGCGAAACCGCCGAGGAACACGTTCTCGGGAATTTGGGCATCGTCAAAAAACTAAAAGAATCGCGCCCTGAAATCAAGGTTGCGGTTTGCGGCTGCATGACGCAAAAGCCCGGCGCGGAAGCCTCACTTAAGAAAAGATGCCCGTTCGTAAATATTATTTTCGGCACGCACAATCTGCATAAATTCGGCGAATACCTGGACGAACTTCAAACCAAAAAATATGTAGGCGAAGTCTGGGATAGCGAGGGCGAAATCCCGGAAGAAGTACCCGTTTATCGCACGAGCGGCGTAAACGCTTGGGTGAACATTATGTACGGTTGCAACAATTTCTGCTCGTACTGTATCGTTCCGTACGTAAGGGGCAGAGAGCGAAGCCGCGACGAATCACGCGTTATCGACGACGTTAAGCGACTGCTTGACGAAGGGTACAAAGAAATAACCTTGCTCGGACAAAACGTCAACTCTTACGGTAACGATCTTAGCGACGAAAACGTCAATTTTGCGCATCTTTTGGATAAATTATCGGATCTGGACGGTAAGTACAAAATCAGATTTATGACTTCGCACCCGAAGGATCTCAGCGAGGAAGTAGTAAAAACGATTGCCGCGTCAGACAAGCTTGCGAACTTTATTCACCTTCCTATACAAGCAGGCAGCGACAGAATACTGAAACTTATGAATCGCAAGTACACGAAAGCCGACTACTTGAAAAAAATCGATATGATAAGAAAGTACATTCCGGACGCCGGGCTTTCAAGCGACGTTATGGTAGGGTTTCCGACGGAAACGGAAGAAGATTTTCTCGAAACCGTAGACGTTATCAAACGCGTCGGTTATAACAATTTGTTTACGTTTATTTATTCCAGAAGATCGGGAACTCCCGCCGATAAAATGGAGCAAGTCGACATCAAAACGAAAAAGCGGCGCATACGCGAACTTATCGATTTACAATTCGAAATAGGTAACGAAGAAGCGAAACGTTGCGTCGGAAAGACTTACGAAGTACTTTGCGACGACTGGAACGGCGGCATTGCAAAAGGCAAATCCTCGTGCGAAAAGGCAATTTCGTTCGCTTCGCCGGAAAATATAGTAGGGCAGTTCGTGAACGTCAAAATCACAGGTACCAAAAATAATCAACTTAAAGGAGAACTAACTGATTAATGGCACTTTCTCCGATGATGCAACAATATATGCAGATTAAAGACCGATATAAGGATACGTTGGTCTTTTATCGCTTGGGCGATTTTTACGAAATGTTTTTCGACGATGCGATAGTCGCCAGTCGCGAACTGGAACTTACGCTCACCGGGCGCGATTGCGGACTGGAAGAGCGCGCCCCAATGTGCGGCGTGCCGTTTCATGCGGTAGAGGGATACGTAGCCAAACTTCTCGAAAAAGGTTACAAAGTCGCAATCTGCGAGCAAACTACGAAACCCGGCGAACAAAAGGGAATAGTCGAACGCAATATCGTACGAGAAATTACCCCCGGCACGAAAATCGACAGCGAAATGCTTGTCGACAACGTAAACAATTATCTTATGTCGTTATACGCCGAAGGCAACGGAGTCGGCGCGTCTTGGGTAGATATTTCTACGGGCGAATTCAATCACGCGCAGTTCGACGCACAGGCGGCACTTCACCTTAACGAACTTTTGTCGCGGGTCGCGCCCAGTGAAATTATCTGCAACGCCGAAATGCTAAAAAAATCCGTCGATCTTTCGCTCGTGAAATTCGGCGGCGTTTGCCCGTTCTCTCTTTTCGACGAAACGGCTTATGATTTCGACAACGCATATAAAGTGGTTAAAAACGATCTTAAAGATCGCAAATCGCTCGAAGGTAAAAGACTTTGCATTTGTGCGGCTGGCGCGCTGCTGGAATATCTCGAACGCACGCAAAAACGTACGCTCAAACATATTTCAAAATCCGAACAGGAAAATGTCGAAGATTTCATGGGAATCGACGGAAACGCGCGAAAGACGTTGGAACTTACTTCGTCGATGGGCGAGGGGAACGGTCGCGGCTCTCTGTACAAATTCCTTAACCGCACGTCGACGGCAATGGGCGCAAGACTGCTTCGCAAATGGATAGAAAAGCCGTCGCGCAACATGGACGAGATCAACTCAAGACTCGACGCGGTGAGTTATCTTATTTCCGACGCGGGCTTTCTGAACGCCTTAAAGGGCGATCTCGGCGGAATTTACGACCTCGAGCGTATAGTTTCCCGCGCTTCATACGGAAATATTTCACCTAAGGACTGTCGTTGTCTCGGCGACTCGCTCGTGGCGCTCGAAAAAACGGCAAAAACGTGCGCCGAACACAGAGAAAATCCGATGATAAACGATCTTATCGGTAATTTCGGCGATTTCAACGAACTGGCTGCACTGCTTTGTAGCGCAATCGACCCGACTCCGGCTTCGCTCGTACGCGATGGAGGCGTGATTGCGGACGGATTCGACAAGGAACTCGACGAATACAGAAGCCTGCACTCGAACTCAAAAGTCACTCTGAAAAAGATCGAAGAATTCGAAAAAAACGAAACCGGCATCAAAAATCTCAAGATCTCATATAACAGAGTTTTCGGTTACTACATAGAAGTTCCCAAATCTCAACTCGGGCTCGTGCCGTATCGCTACGTCCGCAGACAAACGATCGCTTCGGGCGAACGTTTCATCACCGAAGAACTGAAGGACATCGAGTCGAAAATACTTAACGCCGAAGAATACGCTAAAAATCGCGAAGTGCAGATTTTCGAAGCGATCGTAAAGAAAATCAACGAACGCGTAGACGATATTTTGAGTGTCGCTAAAAAAGTCGCCTATCTCGATTGCTTGGTATCGCACGCAACCGTCGCCACCGAAAACGTCGGTTACGTTCGCCCCGTAATAGGCAACGACGTAACGGAAATTCGCATAACCGAAGGTCGACATTGCGTAGTTGAAAAACTTTTGGGTGCAGAGAAGTTCGTGCCCAACGACACGCTTTTGGACAGCGACGAAAACCGCACGATGCTTATTACCGGTCCTAACATGGCTGGCAAGAGTATTTACATGCGGCAAGTCGCAATTATCGTTATCCTTGCGCATATCGGTTGCTTCGTTCCCGCCAAGAAAGCCGAAATCTGCCCGGTCGATAAAATTTTCACGAGGGTAGGCGCAAGCGACGATCTTTCCACAGGGCGCAGTACGTTCATGGTCGAAATGTCGGAGGTTGCCAACATTCTCGATAACGCTACGGATAAAAGTTTATTGCTTCTCGATGAAATCGGCAGAGGTACGGCAACTTTCGACGGGCTGAGTATCGCGTGGGCGATTATCGATTACTTATCCGCCAACATTAAAGCGAAAACTTTATTCTCCACTCATTATCATGAACTAACCGAACTTGAAGGCGTTTATCCCGGCCTTAAAAACTATAAAATGACCGTTCGCGAATTTCACGGATCGATTATCTTTATGCGAAAACTCATGCGGGGCAGCGCTAATAAGAGTTTCGGTATAGAAGTCGCGGGGCTTGCGGGACTTCCCGAAGCCGTA
>ERZ779877.2819-NODE-2819-length-12179-cov-2.661333_pt1 | contig 12179 bp, 10 predicted proteins | sample MGYA00511556_ERZ779877 | MGnify/ENA primary metagenome ERZ779877 (study PRJEB29588, sample SAMEA2159338) | human gut metagenome | biome: human gut; feature: human-associated habitat; material: faeces | place: Denmark | collected 2008/2010 ... | reverse complement strand
TCGTCGGCAACTACAAGATCGCCGCGGCCGCCGTTGGCAAAGAAGGCGCCCGACTTCATCGCGGCGAAGAATTCGGCGTTCGCCAGGCCGCGGGTCTCGGGTGTGCTCGGCATAAAGGATGCGACGATGTCAGCCTCGGCCAGGCGCTCGGACAGGGCGTCCATGCCGTCCATGTCCTCAAACACAATGGGGTAGACGAGTGGATGGCGCTTGATGCCGCGGACGTGCGCGCCCATGTTGCGGCAGAGCGTGGCAAAGTGGCCGCCGATATCGCCCGCGCCCAGCACCAGCACGTTGGCGTTTTTGAGCGAGGTAACCGGCCCCAAATCCTCCCAGCGATGTTCGCGCTGCAAATCGTGATAGCCGGGCAGGCGCTTCATCATGGAAAGGACCATGGCAAACATGTGCTCGCTTACGGCCTGGCCGTAGGCGCCCACCGAGCAAGACAATTTGGCGTCGGCCGGCACGGTGCCGGCGGCCAAGTAATCGTCATAGCCAGCGGTCTGCAATTGCAACAGCTGGAGATGCTCGCATGCCGTGAGCATGCTAGGGTCTATATTGCCCAAGATCACGTCGGCATCGGCGACCTGCTCGCGCGTGGCGGCGTCGGCGCTCGTGTAGATAAAGTCCTCGCCCGGAGCGCTCGACTCAAGAATTGCACGATGACGGTCGTTGACGGGCAGCAAAACCAGGATGTTCACAAGCAGTCCTCTCCGCTCGACCTGCCAAAAGGGGACAGGTTTATTTTGGCAGGTTTTATCAGGTAAAACGCTATAAAAACGCCGGGCTTTGCGATGGTTAACATATCCATCGCAAAGCCCGGCGCATCCACGGCTACCAGCTCAGCAGCTCGTAACCGTCCTCGGTCACCACGAGCTGTACCTCGCACTGGGCCGAATCACTGCCGTCCTTGGTGCGCACGCACCAACCGTCGCCCTTGCTAATCTTGATGTCGGGTGCTCCGGCGTTGACCATGGGCTCGATGGTAAAGACCATGCCCGGAGCCATGATGGTGTCCACATCGGGCGCCTCGGTGGTAAAGCCCACAAACGGGTCCTCGTGGAACTCCTTACCGATGCCGTGCCCGCCGTACTCGCGCACCACGCTAAAGCCGGCGTCCTCGACCGTCTTTTGAACGGCCTCGGCCATAACGGAGAGCGGTAGCCACGGCTTGACGGCCGCCAGGCCCGCCTCCACGCTGGCGCGGGTGACGTCGACCAGGCGCTGGCGCTCGGCAGAGACCTCGCCGATGCAGAACATGCGGCTCGAGTCGCTAAAGTAGCCGTCTAAGATCGTGGAGCAGTCCACGTTGATGATATCGCCCTCGTGCAGTACGTCCGTATCGCAGGGGATACCGTGACAGACCACGTCGTTGATCGAGGTGCATACGCTCTTGGGGTAGCCCTCGTAGTTGAGGTCGGCCGGCGTGCCACCGTGCTCGACGGTGTAGTCGTAGATCATCTGGTCAATCTGGTTGGTGGTCATGCCCGCGGCGATGTGCTCGCCTACGTAGTCGAGCACGCCCACGTTGATGGCGGCCGAGCGCTTGATGCCCTCGATATCGGCGGGCGTCTTGTAGAGCGTACGGGGCAGAACCTCCCAGCCCTCCTCCCACAGGCGCTCGAGGCGCTCGTCGAAGGCGCTGTGACATTTCTTATATTTTTTGCCGCTGCCGCACCAGCAGGCGTCGTTGCGGCCGGGTACGGGTCCTTTGTCATACATGGCTAACTTCCTTTCATCCGCAGCTAGTATAGCCCACTCACGCGTCCATAAAAGTTGCGGTGATATAGTTCCGATTTAAGCGGTTTAACAGCACAAATAGGAACTATATCACCGCAACTGATGGGGCGGGATGGCGAGTGATAGCTGCTGCGTGGTTTTGCTAGTAGCTCACCTGGCAGGGGATGCCGAGGGCGCGCACGCGTGCAGCGATCGTGTCGAGCACCTCGGGTGCTGCCTTGGCAAGGCCGGCGACCGGTGTCTCGCGCGCTACCGTGTAGATAGTTGCTTCTTGTGGGCGAATGCGCTCAAGCGCCGCGAGCCAGGGGGCAACGTACTCCTCGCCGGTGTTGTCGATGAGCTTGCCCTGATACTCGCCGGTCAAAAAGATCGTCTGGATAATAACGTGACCGTCAAAGCTTGCGAACGTCTCGATCTGGTGCTCGACGTCGTAGGGGCCAACAGGCTGGTCGAGCAGCTGGATAAACGCCGGGTCGACGGTATCGAGCTTAAGAATGTTGTCGTCGACCATCATGAGCGCGTCGTGCACCTCGGGGCGGTCGGCGCGCGTGCCGTTGGAAAGCACGGCGATCTTGGAGTTTGGGGCAAGCTCGTCGCGCAGCGCGACGGCGCCGGCGATGGCCTGCGGAAACTCCGGTGCGGCGGTGGGCTCGCCGTTGCCTGCGAAGGTGATTACATCGGGGAGCTCGCCCTCGGCTGCCATCTCGCGCAGCTTTACCTCGAGCGCGTCGAGTACCATGGCAGCTGTGTTGTACGGCTCATGACAGGGGCGCTCGGCGTTGAGGCCGTTTTCGCAGTAAATGCAGTCGAACGTGCAGATTTTGCCGCTGGCCGGCATCATGTTGACGCCGAGCGAGAGACCAAGGCGACGGCTGCGAACGGGCCCAAAGATGGGGCTGGCATTCAAAAACGTAGACATAGGCATATGCTCCTCAAGACAATTGTGCCTAAGCATAGCATCGGCTCCAAAGCAAGGTGCGGGCTCTTGCTTTACAAGTTTCGTTTTTTCACGTCGCTCACTATGCCGTGCCATGAAGAGCCTCGGGTCGGGTACAGTTAATCTGTTAACAAGGCGTAAGGCAATGCGGGTCCATCCAATCGCACTGACGTGCAACTGGATGAGCATTGATGATGGGGGCACAACATGGATTTTACGGTCGAGAATGCGGGCACCACGATTGCCTGTCGCGAATATGCCGGCCCGGATGTGTCGCCTGATACTCCTGCCTTGGTGTGCGTGCACGGTGCTTGTGTCGACGGCACATTTTTCGACGGTATCGCTTGTGAGCTCAGCCGCAACTACCGCGTAATTGCCTACGACCGCCGCGGCTGCGGTGGCAGCAGCGATGCGGCAGACGGCAGCTATGATCTTGCCGCTCAGGCCGCCGACCTGCAGGCCGTGATCGAACACGTTGGCGCTCCGACAAATGTGCTTGCGCACAGCGCCGGTACGTTGGTGGCGCTGGAGCTTCTTCGCATCGAACCCCATCTCGTCGCCCGTGCGATTCTGCATGAGCCGGCTGTGTCGGCCGAAGGCGTCGGCATGGGCGCAGCTCCGGTTTTGCTCGATATGATTGCGGCTGGAAAGGTTTCAAGGGCGCTCCGGCTTTTCTTGGGAGCCCTCGGCGACTTGGACCCCGAGGCTCCTGGGACGACCGAAGCGGAAGCCAAACATGCCTTGCGCAATGGTCGTTGCTTTATGGCCAATGAGTACGGAACAAATATGACATATGCTCCCGACTGGGAGCGCGCCCGCGCGTCAAAGGCGGTGTCGGCTGTGTTCTTGGGCGAGCTTTCGGTCGGTACGCCCCGCGAGGCTGGCACGCGAGCGGCTGCCGAATATCTCGATTGCCCCCTTGTGACGATCCCGGGCGCGCATAACGGTCTGCGCGATCGTCCCGTTACGGCGGCAAACGCCGTTCGCGATGTCTTGGAGCGTTAGCACGCTCGATGACCTGCGGGGAGAGGGCTGTTAGCGTTTCGTCATTGTTAACGAATGTGCCCATAACCGTGCGCCCGCGGCTCCGTTACCGCCGCTTGCCAGGTCATAAAAATGTAACGATAATCGCGCGTTTGCCTTCAGCTGTTAGATGTTACCCTTGTACTAATTGATATGCACCGTTGCCGTGCGTAACGATAGAAAGGGCCCCATATGCTCAATAATCACGAGGTCAATCTAACCGACGAGGAGGCTGCCGCTGAGGTCGCCCGCGTCGCGAAGACCTACCCCGTGGTACGTTTGCTGTCGGCCGATCAGATTAAGAGCGAGCCTAACTGCCTGCTCGCCGGCGATCGCTGCCCTTGTCTGCGTCAGTCGAGTCTTGAGGCTTTGGCAGACTCCGATGAGGTGTCGGAGCAACTGCTCAACGATGGTGTTGAGTACCGCGCTCGCCTACGCCCTCTAAAGGTCGAGGGCGAGCCTCGCGTCTTGCTGATGGTGCGTCCGATTGATGAGCGGGAGGCTGCAGAAGAGGACCTTGTCTACACCGATGTGCTGACGAGCGTGCGCAATCGCCGATATTACGAAGAAAAGCTCCGTAGCGCTCGCATGAAGGCTGGCGTGGCGGTGATCGACCTTGATGATTTTAAGGTCTTCAACGATACGTGTGGCCGTCATGCCGGCGACCTTGCGCTCGGTGCTGTGGCGACAGCCATACGCAGCGGAATTCGTTCGACTGACGAGCTCGTACGCTATGGCTGCGACAAGTTTGTGGTTGTCATGCCCAATATTCCTTCCGATGACTTCACCCGTCGCCTGCATCAGGTGTCCGATGCCGTTCATGCCACGATTGTTCCGGGCCATGAGTACGTGAGCTTGACGGCATGTGTTGGTGGCGTTCGCATTCATGGCGAGACGGTCGATGAGGGAGTTGGCCGCGCTGTCCAGTTATTGAGCCGCGCTAAGGCAAAAGCCGGTACGGTCGTGACCGATGCCGATTCCATCGAAGCCTTCCAAAGCGAAAAGCCTTTGGTGCTTATTGTCGATGACTCCGAGATGAACCGAGCCATTCTCAACGAGATGCTCAAGGACGAGTACTGCATCCTCGAGGCCGCCAACGGTCGTACGGCGCTCGACATGGTCGACCGCTATGGCGATGAGTTGTCGCTCGTGCTACTGGACATTGTCATGCCGGACGTGAGCGGCTTTGAGGTGCTGGCCGATCTGTCGCGCCGATCGGTTGTTGACAAACTACCTGTCATCATGATCTCGAGCGAAGATTCCGACGATGTGGTTCTGCGCGCGTACGAGCTGGGCGCCTCGGACTATATCAGCCGCCCGTTTGACTCCCGTGTCGTGCGCCGCCGTGTAAGCAACACCATCCGCCTATACGCCAAGCAGCGCCGCCTGACGAGCCTGCTGTCCCAGCAGTACAACGAGCGCGTCAAGAACAGTCGCATGCTCATCGACATCATGGCCGGCGTCATGGAGCTTCGCAATGGTGAGAGCGGCAGGCACGTTACGAATATCGAAAAGCTGACCGAGCTGCTGCTTGACTGTCTGGTCCAGCGTAGCGACACGATCTCCCTCGACAATGAGGAGCGCTCCACGATTGCCCTGGCTTCGGCGCTGCACGATATCGGCAAGATGTCGATTGACGATGCGATTCTCAACAAACCCGGACGCCTTACGTCCGAGGAGTTCGAGATTATGAAGACGCATACCACGATCGGCGCCGACATGTTGCTTGAGCTGGGTTGCCATCACGTCGGCAATGCGCTTATGGAATATGCGTACCAAATTGCGCGTTGGCACCACGAGCGCTGGGACGGCAAGGGCTATCCCGATGGCCTTAAGGGCGACGATATTCCCATTGCCGCGCAGGTGGTCTCGGTGGCCGACGTGTACGATGCTCTGACGAGCGTGCGTGTGTACAAGGACGCTATTCCGCACAAGGAGGCGATCCAGATGATCCTGGACGGTAAGTGCGGCACCTTTAACCCGCTGTTGCTCGACTGTCTGCTCGAGGTGCAAGACCGTATTGCCGAGACGTTGGCACGCCCCGCCGACGTTGTCGCGTTTCCCACGATTTAGTTTGACCTAAGGAGTTTTAATCCATGATTTCCATACGTGAGGCGTATGAGAAGATCGGCGCTAATTATGATGACGCGTGCGCTCGGCTGATGGGCGAGGAAATGCTTGCCCGCTTTGCCCTCAAGTTTTTGGATGACGAGAGCATGGACAAGCTGGAGGCCGCCATGGCGGCAGGAGACGCCGAAGGTGCGTTTATGGCAGCGCACACACTCAAGGGCGTGAGCCAGAACCTGGGATTCGATAATCTGTACGAGCCGGCGGTCGTGGTGACCGAAGCACTGCGCGGCGCCGATGCCGTTGACGGCGCTCGCGAGGGAATGCATGCGTTGCAGCAGCAATATGCGGCAACGATGTCGGCTCTGCGCGAGGCGGCTGAATAAGAGCTTGCGAGCCTTGGGCTGCTTGCCGGCCACATATAGGTGAAAGGGCGCCCCGCCGGACCATGTGGCCGGCGAGGCGCCCTTATCTGTTTTGTGGTTCGCGTGCTAGCGGGCCTGCTTGACCTTGGCTGCCGCCTCGACAAACGACTTCCAGAGGTTAAAGTCGGTTTCGAGCGTCTGCCAGGTGTACTCGGGATGCCATTGCACGCCCAGGCAGAAGGGTTGGCCTTCGACTTCGATGCACTCGGGCACGCCATCGGTTGCCTTGGCGACCAAGCGCGTGCTTTTACCCAGACGGTCGACGCAGCAGTGATGTGCCGAGTTGGTCTGGATCAGCCTGTGACCGCCAACCGCGCGCTCCAGCAGCGAGCCCGGCACGACCTCGACGGGGTGCACGGGATCGTTGAGCACGTGGGTGTGACGCCACTGCGTGCGACCCTCGCGCGCACCCAGGCTCGGCACGTCCATGCACAGGGTGCCGCCGGTGGCGACATTGAGCAGCTGCGTGCCTCGGCAGGTGGTAAAGAGCGGCTTCTTGGCGCGAAGCACCTCGTTAACCAGCTTAAACTCAAAACGGTCGCGAATCTCGCAGCACAGCGTGGGGTCGTAGGGGCGCTCGTCGCCCCAGCGCTTGGGGTTGACGTCCGGGCCGCCGGGAATAGCGATGCCGTCGGCGATATCGACGTAATGACGGATGACCTCAATGTCCTCGGTGATGGACATCTGCAGCGGCAGGCCGCCGGCGGCAAGAATGGCATCGACAAAGACACTTGCGATTTCCTCGTTGGGGGAGAGCGTCTCGCTCAAAAACGGCTTTGCCTCTTCCCAACGCGGTGCGACGAGGATGAGTGGGCGGTCGGCGGGGTCGACGTCGACATGCGGGGTGTAGGACGATGAGGTGCGGGTTCCGATCATGGTTGCGGCTTTCGAATCCGGGTGGACATGGCACAGGGGTGGCGCGGGGCAAACGTTACTGATGAATTTGCCCGCGTGGCAATTGGGTTAGTGGCCCTTGATAGAGTTGAGGAAGTCCTGGGCGCGCTTGGTCTGGGGGTGGTCGAAGAACTCGTCGGGCGTGCCGGTTTCCACGATCTGGCCGTCGGCCATGAACACGACGCGGTCGGCCACGCGGCGGGCAAAGTTCATTTCGTGCGTGATGACGATCATCGTCATGCCCTGCTGGGCCAGACGGACCATGACCTCGAGCACTTCGTTGATCATTTCGGGGTCAAGGGCACTCGTGGGCTCGTCAAAAAGCATGGCCTTGGGCTGCATGGCGAGTGAACGGGCGATGGCCACGCGCTGCTGCTGGCCGCCCGAAAGCTGTGCGGGCACCTTGTCGGCCTGCTCGGCCACGCCCACGCGGCTCAGCAGGTCCATGGCGCGCTCACGAGCTTCCTCCTTGGACACGCCCAGCACGTCGACCGGTCCCAGCATGACGTTCTGCAGTACCGTCATATGTGCAAACAGGTTGAACTGCTGAAACACCATGCCCAGTTCGGCGCGCATGCGGGCAAGGTCCTTGCCTTCCTGCGGCAGGGGTGCGCCCTCTATGAGGATCTCGCCCGAGTCGATAGTTTCCAGGCGGTTGATGGTGCGGCACATGGTCGACTTGCCCGAGCCCGAGGGACCGATCACAACGACGACCTCGCCGCGGTCGACCGAGAGATTGATGTCGTTGAGGACGTGAAGATCGCCATAGTGCTTATCGACGTGTCTGAGCTCGATCAGCGGCTGATTGCCGGTGGAAGAGGTGCTCTGTGCCATGGTGCTCGGCTCCTTATGACTCGAAATGGTAAAGCGTTAGCGGATGATGGTCGCGCCGGTCTTGTGTGAAACGTAGACAGCGGCCTTGTTAATTGCGACGTTGATGAGGATGTAGATGACCGCGATTACCAGGTAGACCGACACGAGGGCGTCGTAGTTGGTAATGAGCACGCGGGCATTTTGCATGAGGTCGGGGTAGCTCACCACATAGGCGACGGTGGTGTCTTTGACTACGACCACAAGCTGCGAAATCAAGGACGGAATGATAAACCGAATAGCCTGCGGCAACACGATTTTAAAGGTGATTTTAGCTTTGGAGAGACCGAGTGCCTGGGCAGCCTCGACCTGGCCGCGCGGCACGGCGTTGACGCCGGCGCGGAAGATCTCGGCAAGTACGCCGGCGGCAGCGAGCGCGACGGGAAGCGTGAGCATCCAAAACGACGGCAGCGCGATCTTGTACTGGGGCAGCACCAAAAAGAAGAAGTAGATGAACAGCAGGCTCGGCACGCCACGGAAGAAGTCGGTGAGCACACGGCAGACCAGCTGCAGCGGCTTAATGTCGCTGGTACGGCCGAGCATAAGGGCTAAGCCCAGCACCAGCGCGATGGCGCCGGCGGTGAGTGCGACTTTAACGGTGCCCTCAAAGCCGGCAAGCAGGAACTTCCAGGTGGTGAGGTGCGTAAAGAAATACCAATAGTGGACCGAAAGCTGACCGGTCACATAAAAGCGCTGCAGTACCAGGGCGACGAGCGCGGCGACGGCGACGAGTGAGATGGCGGTGCCGATGCGAATCTTGGCGCGCATCTTGGGGCCGGGAGCCTCGTAGAGCGCATCGCGCATGGTGAGCGCGGAGGTGGAGTGCTTGCTCATCGGAGGATCCTCACCTTCTTATCGATATAGTTGCCAATGTGGCTCACCACAAAGGCCGTGCCCAGGTAGCCGAGTGCCGAGATAAAGAACGCGGCGACGCCGCCAAGTGAGCGCGTGTTGATGTAGCTCACCACGCCGGTGAGCTCTTGCGGCTTAAGCGGCACCTGGCTGCCCAAGGCGGTAGTGAGCATGACGGCGATAAAGAGGTTCGTCATGGGCAATACGCTTGAGCGCAGTGCCTGCGGAATCACGATTTTGGCGAGGATGCGGTTAAAGCTCATGCCGAGCGAACGGGCGGCTTCGACCTGACCGACGCCGACGGTGTTGATGCCGCTCATAAAGTTTTCGGAGCCAAAGGCCGAGCCCAAAAGGACCGTGGCGACGATAACGCAGGTGCGGTAGGGTAGAACGACCTTGAGCGGCGGCAGCGCATAGACGACGATGATGAGCAGCGCGATGCCGGGGATGTTACGGAAGACCTGGACATACAGGTCGCCAAAGACGCGCAGCGGCTTGAGCGGCGACACGCGCATCACGGTGACGGCGACGGCCAGTACCATGGCGATGGCAAACGACTCAAGCGTCATGCCCCAGGTTGCTAGCAGCGCGTCGATATAGTTCTGGCCATAGAGCGACCAGAGTTCGGAGAGACTCATGCGGACCTCCCGCCGGTAAGGAAAGGGGCTCCCGTGTGTACGGAAGCCCCGACAACTCAGTGAGGAAACAGTTTACCGCAATAAAGCGCATCATGCGTTTCCGTATGGTTTCTTTGCGGCCGTTACCAGGCTCGCTGCCTAGGCGCCGATCTCGGGCAGCTCGGGAACATTGGTGTCGCCCGTACGGTCACCGATGCAGATCTGCCACAGCTCAGTCCAGGTGCCGTCGTCCTCGATCTTCTTAAGGAAGTCGTTGACAAAGGCGACACCGTCGGAATCGAGCGGCAGGCCGATGCCATAGGGCTCCTTGCTGCCGAAGGGCTTGCCGGCGATTTTGTACTTGCCGGGCTCGCGGACCAGGGCGCTCTGCTGCATGTTGTTATCGATGACGTAGGCGTCAACGCGGCCCTGCTGGAGTGCTTGACGGGCCTCCTCGTCGGTCTTGAACTCCTGCTGGCTGGCCTTGGGAGCGAACTCCTCCAGGATGGCGGGGCCGTTGGAGCCGGACTGGACGGCAACGTTCTTGTCGGCCAGGTCGTCGACGCTCTTGATGTCATCGTTGTCAGCGAGCACCAGGATGGCCTGCTGGGTGTAGTAGTAGGGGCCGGCAAAGGAGACGAGCTTCTTGCGCTCGTCAGTGATGGTGTAGGTGGCAAAGACAGCGTCGACCTGGCCGTTCTGCAGGACGGACTCGCGCGTGTCCGAGGTCACCTGGGTGATCTCGACCTTGTTCTCGCCCAAGATGTAGTTGGACAGGAGCTGCGCGATACCGGCATCGAAGCCACGGGTCTGACCGTCCTTCTCGTTGAGGAGGGAGAAGAGCGTGGAAGTCTGAACGCCACCGATCTTAAAGACGCCGGCGTCCTTGACGGCCGTGGCCCAGGTGCTGGCGGCGATGGCGTCGTCATCGGCCTTGGGGCCGTTGTCGACGAGCTTGTCGAATGCCTTGGCGTCGAGCGTGGTGGAAGCCTCGGTATCCTCGGAGCTCTTGGAGGAACCGGCGGCGGAACCCTTGTCGGCCTCGGCGCTGGTGTCGGAGCAGCCGGCAAGACCAAGGCCGGCAGCGGCGACAGCAGAAAGCGAGACAAAACCGCGGCGAGAAACCATATCGAACATATTCAACCCTTTCGGACGTTTTGCCCGGGTACCCCACCGCGAGCTTTATTCTGTAACTAGATTATACTTTCGCGCGAATAATGTTTGTGATAATGATTTCTCGCCTAATAAATTTCTTTTACCGATAACCCCGAGACGGCCGCACTGTCGCTGCATAAAAAGGGCGGAGCAGCCCGTAAGGTCGCTCCGCCGCAGGTAGCGCGCTTATTTGGCGTGCCCGCCGCCCGCCGTCATTTGGGCCGCATGCTCCAACTGGTCGCTCACGGCCTCCCAGCTTTCGCGGGCCGCTTTCGTAGATCCCGGAAAGTTGATGACAAGTGTATGCCCACGCTGCATGCACACGGCGCGCGAGAGCATAGCGCGGCGCGTCTTGGACATGGAGTATGCACGGATTGCCTCTGCAATACCCGGCACATCGCGGTCACAGACGGCACGCGTCGCCTCGGGCGTCACATCGCGCGGGGAAAGCCCCGTGCCGCCGCTTGTAATGATAAGGTCGCAGTGCTTCTCGTCCGCGCAGCGGATCAGCTCCGCGCTGATCTGCGCTTTTTCGTCCGGCACGATGGAGGTGTGCACAACGTCGTAGCCCGCCTCTTTCAGTATTTGGGTCACAGCGGGGCCACTCTTATCTTCGTACACGCCCGCAGACGCGCGGTCGCTGACGGTGATGACAGCTGCCTGATAGTGCATCGTCTTTTGCCGCCTTTCCTTAAAAGTCGACCGTCCCCTCGATCACACGCAGGTCATACGGCTCGTAGACGGCCTTGCGGTATGCGTCCACGTCGAGCTTCACGCCCGTCCAGTCGGAGTGGATCTCGCCGGTCTGCTTGATGAGAATATCGTAGAGGATATCATAGGTCACACCATCATCGCCCGTTTCCACAATGGTGGAGTAGGGCAGCGTTTTATGATAGGTCATGTGCAGACCCTTGTAGTCGAAATGATAGCCGTTGCGCATGCGGCAGCCGTCAAGGCCCTTGTAGACAAAGCGCTTTTTGAGATCCGCGAGGATCTTGTCGCCCTCTTCCTGATAGAGGTTTTCGGGCGTGGTCTCGGTATAGTCGTAGCGGAACTGCACGGGGATATTATACTTGTGCCAGCGCTCGGCGTAATCCATCAGCTCATCGGCAGGATAATCCATGTACAGCACGCAATTCACGCGCTTGGGCGTTGCGATGCGGGCAACGATCTCATCGGGCGATTCTTCAACGTACTTCGTCAGATGACGGGAAATGTTGATGCAGGTGATCTTGTCGCGGTTGCGCTCGGTGAAGGCGAGCATCTCTTCTGCGCTGCATCCGGGCTGCACGGGGAAGGTCGTGTTGATATACACCTTATGCGTGGTGGGAATCGCGTCGAGCATGCGCTGGAGTGCCTTCAGGTTGGCAAACGGCTCGCCGCCGGTAAATACAAAGTCGCAGTACGGCGTGATCTCATTCATCACGGCGATGCTCTCAAGGATCGCCTCAACGCTGAACCCCTCAGCATGGGCGTACTCCTGCTTGTTCACGCAGAAGGGGCAGTGGTTCCGGCAGTCATAAGGCACAAATATCGTTACAGTAGCGCCGCCCTCGCGCGTCTTGTAGGGATGAGTCATTGGTTCTTGTCCGTCCTCTG
>ERZ779877.2818-NODE-2818-length-12182-cov-7.338418_pt1 | contig 12182 bp, 10 predicted proteins | sample MGYA00511556_ERZ779877 | MGnify/ENA primary metagenome ERZ779877 (study PRJEB29588, sample SAMEA2159338) | human gut metagenome | biome: human gut; feature: human-associated habitat; material: faeces | place: Denmark | collected 2008/2010 ... | reverse complement strand
ACGAGGAGACGCTGGAGCCGCACCCCTACTTCTGCAAGATGCCCAAGGACGTGGCCGAGCGCGATGTGCTGATCGTGGACCCCATGCTGGCCACCGGCGGCAGCGCCGCGGAGGCCATCGGCGAGATGAAGAAGCGCGGCTGCAAGCACATCAAGCTGATGGTGCTGGTGGCGGCTCCCGAGGGCATCGAACACATCCAGAAGCTGTACCCGGATGTGGACATCTACGCCGGTGCGCTGGACGATCACCTGAATGAGCACGGCTACATCGTGCCCGGTCTGGGCGATGCCGGCGACCGCATCTTCGGCACGAAGTAACAAACGCATACAGCAGCGCCCCGCCATCTGGCGGGGCGCTGTTTCTATCCTGCTGGGCGCGAGACGCTTGACGAAGGTCGGCTCGGTCCTGCCGCGCTGTCATTTTTATTGTATTTCTTCGTATTTTGTGGTATAATACCGGAAAATGGAAATGACACGCAGAAAGGGATACACTATGGAACGTAAGAAAAAGGCCCCGCGGCACCTGGGCCCGCAGCTGAAGGCCGTCATCAGGCGGCAGCCCACCGTGTTCGCCGTATACACCGTACTGCGGCTGATCGTACTGGCTACGCTGGTGTCTTCCATCATCCGCGGCGAATATGAGAGCGCGTTTATCTGCCTGCTGGTACTGGGACTGTTTGTCCTGCCGTTTTTTATCCAGCAGAACTTCGGCATTGAGCTGCCGTCCACGCTGGAGATCATCATACTGCTGTTTATTTTCGCATCGGAGATACTGGGCGAGTTGAAGTGCTACTTCATCACCTATCCGCACTGGGACTCCATGCTGCACACCACCACGGGATTTCTGTGCGCCGCCACGGGGTTCGCGCTCATCGACATTCTCAACCGCAACAGCAAGATCAAGTTTCAGCTGTCCCCTATCTATGTGGCTGTGGCGGCGTTCTGCTTCTCCATGACCGTGGGCGTACTGTGGGAGTTCTTCGAGTTCGGCATGGACAGGCTGTTCATGATGGATATGCAGAAGGACACGGTGGTGAACGCCATCACCTCGGTGATGCTGGATCCCACCAACAGCAACACCCCCGTGACCATCGACGGCATCACCTCGGTGACGATAAACGGGCAGGAGCTGGAGCTCGGCGGATACCTGGACATCGGGCTGTACGACACCATGGGGGATCTGTTCGTGAACTTCATCGGTGCGGTGGTGTTCAGTACCATAGGGTACTTCTATATCAAGCAGCGCGGCAAGGGCAAGCTGGCGAAGGCGTTTATCCCCACCATCACCGAGGAGGAGCGCGCAGCGGAGCTGCCGGAGGGTACAGAGGCTCTCCCGGAGGGAACAGAGGAAAGTGAATAAGCTGCCGAAACCCGTCTCAAATTGAGACGGGTTTCCGGATAGAGGCAAAAAGAAAACCACGACGGATGTCGTGGTTTCCTTTTTGTGGTGGAGATAAGCGGGATCGAACCGCTGACCTCTTGAATGCCATTCAAGCGCTCTCCCAGCTGAGCTATACCCCCACATCGGGTGGTCGGCGCTGCCGACTTGTATAATATAGCAGGGATTTTCGAAAATGTCAACCCCTAATTTTTGTTTTTTTCGCGGTTTGCAAAAGGGGAAAACGGGGAGAGGCCTACGCCTCTCCCCTGCTTACTCAGACCTTCAGCTGCTTGCCCTTGTTGACCTCGTTGAGGCTGGCCATGACCATGCCGGTGAGGGCGAAGAGAGCAATAACGTTGGGCAGGACGATGAAGTTGTTGAACATATCGGTGACTTCCCAGACGAAGTCACTGCCGGAGACGGTGCCCAGGAAGATGAATACCAAGGCGATAACGGTGTAGAGCACGTTGCAGAGCTTGCTGTTCTTGCGGCCGAAAAGGTAGTTGGCGTTGATCTTACCGAACAGATTCCAGCTGAGGATGGTAGAGAAGGCAAAGAACAGCAGGCAGATGGCCACGAACTTGGCGCCCAGGCTGGCGCCGAATACGGAGCCGAAAGCCGTCTGGGCCAGGTTGGTCTTGCCCAGGGTGGCGGTGATGTCGCCGAAGTAGCCATTGGCCAGAGGGCCGTCAGCGGTGTACAGGGTGCAGATAATGACTAGGGCATTCAAGGTCAGGACGATGAAGGTGTCGATGAACACACCAATCATGGCCACGACACCCTGATCGTGGGCGTGGGCCACGTTGGCTTGGGCGTGGGCGTGGGGCGTAGAGCCCATACCGGCCTCATTGGAGAAGAGGCCGCGCTTGGCACCCTGGGAGATCGCGGTCTTGAGGGCGTAGCCGATACCGCCGCCGATGATGGCCTGGGGCTGGAAGGCATACTTGAAGATCATGCCGAAGGTGGAAGGGACGTACTTGATGCGGGCGCAGAGGATCACCAGACCGCCCAGCAGGAAGATAGCCGCCATAATAGGCACCAGCTTCTCGGTGACGGCGGCAAGACGCTGCACACCGCCCAGGAAGATGATGGCGCAGATGATGACCAGGACGATACCCACGATCCAGGAGGGGATGCCGAAAGCCGTCTGCATGGTGGAGCCGATGGAGTTGGATTGGACCATGCAGCCCATGAATCCAAGGGCCAGGATGATAGAGACGGCGAAGAAGCCCGCCAGGAACTTTCCGAAGCCTCCCTTGAACGCCGTGGTGATGTAGTAGACCGGGCCGCCCTTGATATTGCCGTCAGGCTCAACGATACGGGTCTTCTGGGCCAGGGTAGCCTCGGCATAGATGGTGGCCATGCCGAAGAAGGCGATGATCCACATCCAGAAGATGGCGCCGGGGCCGCCGGTGAGGATGGCGCCGGAGGCACCCACGATATTGCCGGTGCCCACCTGGGCGGCGATGGCGGTGGCCAGCGCCTGGAAGGAGGTCATGCCGCTTTTCTGGGCGCCGCCGCGGAGGTTCATCTCACCGAAAAACTTTTTCATGCCCTCGCCGAAGCAGCGGACCTGGACAAAGCGGGTCTTGATAGAGTACCACAGGCCCACACCTACCAGCAGGAAGATGAGGATATAGTTGCTGAGGTACTCGTTGATCTTGGATACGATGGGGAACAATACACTTTCTAACATACAATTTCTCTCCTTGCATAAAAAATAGAGCTGCCGGAAAACGGCAACTCTGGAGAAGTCTGGTCAAGCGAAAAACTCGTCTGCTCCGTCCTTTTGCCTGAGAGATTCGGCGCTCGCGCGCCTTGCACCTTCGGCACCCAACTGAATGGGATTCTCCAGAGTTCCCTCCCCGTCCGGTCTTTCCATTCCGGGCGGTTCATCGGGCTGTATCTAATTGATGGACGTATGTTACCACATAACGGACATCTTTGCAACCCCCTTTTCGAAATTTTTATGAATAGACGCGCACCTTCCTGCTTTACGGTGAAAAAAGCACCCCGTGACGGGGTGCTTTTGCTTACTTTTGCAGGGTAAACGTCATCTGTACCGGGTTGTGATCGGAGTAGGCAAAGCCTGTATCCAAAACAGCGGCACTGTCCACGGCAACATTGGGGGTGACCAGGAAGCCATCCACGGTGAGGACATACTGGCCGTCGTGGTATGGACCGTCGGCGTTGCGGCAGGATGGCACCGGATCGTTCTCGTCCAGTGGCGCCACCAGCTGCACGTCATAGCTGTCGAACACGCCCTCCGGTATGGGCTGCGCCCAGGAATATTCCTGCTCCGCCGCGCCGAAATAGGCGGAGGAGTCCCCCAGCAGGTCCTTGTTGAAGTCGCCGCCGGCCACGCACCAGCTGCCCTTTTCGTACTCCGCCTGCATATCCGCCAGCAACAGCGCCAGCTGCTCCGTGGCGATGGTACCGTCACTGGTGTAGGCAGAGAGGTGCAGGTCGTAGAGCACCAGCTCACCGCCGCCGGAGACGGGGACACGGCTGACGGAGTAGCAGCGGTCCAGGTCCAGAAGCTTCATAAAGCCGGACTCCACCGGCAGCTCCACGCGGTCAGCTGCGGTGATATTCGCCGGAGAGAAGGTCAGCAGGCCGGACCGGGAGGCTCCGTGGGGAGCGGTCAGGGGATACAGAAGATAGGGCGAGTCGTAATTCTGGCAGAAAACGCTGCTCTTGTTGAAGAGGGCGGCATACAGCGGCTCGCGCTCGTCCACATGGTAGGTACGGGTGGAGCCGATATCCACCTCCTGCAGCAGGCAGAAGTCGGCGTTCTGCTGCTTCAGGTACCCGGCGATGGCGTCCATGTTGGCCGTCAGGCGCTCTTTTGACCAGGCGCGGGACTCCGTGCCGCCGTCCATGAAAAAGCCGTAGTCGTCCTCGTAAGCGCCGAAACCGATGTTCCAGGAAACGACCGTATAGGCCGTATTCGTATCGACGGACCGGGCGGCATCGGTGGACTGCACCGGCGTCAGCATCTGGTCGCCGATACGGTGATAGTCGATAAACACATAGGCCACATAGCCGCCCGCCAGCAGCAACAACGCCAGCAGAACACAGAGAATGATCTTCACCCATTTTTTCACGGCACAGGCCCTCCTTGGTTTACTTTTTTCTGAATGTATAGTATACTCTTTTCAAACGTATTTGAAAAGAGGTATCCTGCTTGAAAAAGATCATTATTCGCTTCAACGCGCCGGTGATATTATCCTTCGCCCTGCTGAGCTTGATCGCCCTGCTGCTGGGCAACTGGACCAACGGTGCCGCCACGACGCAGTATTTCTCCGTGTACCGGTCCTCTCTGGCCGACCCTCTGACATACGTACGCTTTTTCGGCCATGTGCTGGGGCACTCCGGCTATGACCACTACATGGGCAATATGCTGCTCCTGCTGCTGGTGGGCCCCGGTCTGGAGGAGAAATACGGCAGCGGCACCATGGTGTGGATGATCGCGCTGACGGCGCTGGTCACCGGCCTGGTGAATTTTATCTTCTTTCCCCACACGGCGCTGCTGGGTGCCAGCGGCGTAGTGTTCATGATGATCGTGCTGTCCTCCTTTACGGCGGCGCGGAAGGGCGAGATCCCCGTGACGCTGATCCTGGTGGTCATCTTCTACCTGGGCGGCGAGATCATGGACGGACTGTTCAAGCAGGACAACGTCTCCCAGATCGCCCACATCGTAGGCGGCCTGTGCGGCCTGGTGTTCGGCTTTACCGTGCGGCGGGGACGGAGGTAACGGATGTACATAGCCATCGGCACTGCGGCGGCGCTGTTTGCCGCCGACCGGATATTGAAATATCTGTCCCGGACGGGGAAGCTGAAATGGGAGGGCCGGTATGTGCGCCTGACCCATCTGGAGAACCGGGGGTTCTTTCTGGGGCTGGGACAGAAGCACGAGAAGCTGCTGCGCTGGCTGCCGCTGGGCGTATGGCTGGCGGCGGCAGCGTGTCTGCTGCCGGAGCTGGGCAAGCGGGCCTTCGCGGCACAGCTGGGCATTCTGTCGGTGCTGCTGGGCGGCATCAGCAACCAATGGGACCGGCTGCGGCGGGGCAGCGTGACGGACTATCTGCAATTCCCCCACCGAAAGGCCAAAAAACGGGCGCTGGTGTGGAACCTGGCGGACTTCATGCTTATCGGCGGCGTGGTGCTGACCGTGGCCGGACTGGTGAAGGAGCTTATCAAGAAATAAAAAACCGGGCCATCGGCCCGGTTTTTTATTTCTCCTTGTAGTACAAACGGCAGTGGCAGTAGCCCTCGAAGTTCGGGTCGGCGATCTGGTCCTTGAACTCCTTGCACATACACCTGTTCTCCTCGGTGCGGGCCAGACGGCAGGGACAGTAGCCGCCGGTGCGTTTCAGGCCCTCGCGGATGGTTTTCACGATCTCGGGATCGTCATTGAGACGGACTTTCACAGAACAGCCTCCTTCCTCTCTGCGGTAAAAGGCCCGCGGCGCGGGCCTTTTATGTATTAACCGTGGGAATTGAACCAGTCCTCGCAGAACTTGGCGATGGACGGAACGATATCCTTGACAAAGCGCTTGGTGGTGTTGATGCACAGGTCGTAGGAGCCCTTGTCGCCCCACTTGCTGTCGCTGTACATCTGGTGGTGCTGGGAACGGTTGCGGTCGATCTGCTTCATACGGGACTCGATCTCCCGGGGCGTCAGATGCTCACCCTGCGGGGCACGGCGCTGGCAGCGCTCGATCTTGGAGTCCTTATCCGCATAGACAAAGATGTTCAGCGGGTCGTAGTCCTTGAGGATAACATCGGCGGCCCGGCCCACGATGACGCAGTCGCCTTGCTTGGCGAAGTTCTCTATGATCTGGCGCTGGGCCACTGCCACGCGGATGGGCTGCTCCATGATCTGGAAGGGCTGCATACCAAAGCGGTGCCCGATGGTCAGCGGATAGGCGGCTTCGATGCTCTTTTCGCCCACGTTGGCCACATAGTCCTCGTTGAAGCCGTTTTCCTTGGCGATCATCTCGATGATCTCGTGGTCGTAGCACGGAATGCCCAGGGCCTTGGCCAGACGCTTGCCCAGCTCACGGCCGCCGGAACCGAACTCACGGCTGATGGTAATGATTCTGCTCATAGTTAGGATACCTCCCTTATTGCTCAATATTCATAGCTGCTGCCGCCCACGAACTCGCGGACGATGGAATTCAGCGGCACATAAGGCGTGTGCAAAGGCGGGACGCTCTCCACCACCTCTACCAGGTCGGTGAGGTCGTGCTCCTGCATATACTCCGGCGTCAGTTCCTGCCGGAAATTGGGGATGTTGGCCAGGCACTTGGCCAGGATACAGGGCTCATAGTCGTGGAAGGAGTCAATGTGAATGGCGGCGTTGCTCTTAAAGGGCCGGATATAGTTGACCTCGCCGGCGTTGACGCTCTCGGCACGCTCGACCGTCTCCCGCAGGGAGTGGCCCCGGGTGTTGTAGTCCCGGATGAGCCGGCGGGCCACGCGCAGCTGCTCGGGACGAACCACGCGGTCCTTATTGGTGAGGATACGGGTGCGGGGCGCCACATAGATGCCGGTGGCCGCGCCGCGGATCTTATCGAAAATCAGGGGGTTGAGCATATGGATCCCCTCGGCAATGACGATACAGCCCTTTTCGCCCTGCATTTTCTTGTAGCCGCCGGTGCATCCGGCCTTAAAGTCGTACCAAGGAATGTCGACCTCCTTGCCGTCCAGCAGGCGGCTGATGCAGGACACCAGCAGATCCACGTTCACGCAGTAGGGGGATTCCCAGTCCGTGGCCTCCGGCGGACGCTGATCCAGCGGCAGGAAGAAGTTGTCCATGCTCAGCAGGCAGACCTTGACGCCCAGATTTTCCAGGTAGTCGCGCAGGCGCATGGCGGTGGTGGTCTTGCCGCTGCCGGAGGGGCCGGTCAGCGCCACGATGCGGCGCTCACGCCCGGCGGACAGGACAGCCGCCGCGGCGGAGGACACCTTGTCGTGGAATACTTCCTCGCAGCGCAGGACGAACTGCGTCTCGTTGTTCATGGCCTGGTTAATGGTCTCCAGATCGATGATACGCATAAAGCCTCTCCTTTCAAGAGGGGGTAATACTTTATCCCGTATTATAGCACGGTATGGCCGCCGCGTCAAAGGGGCAAAGGCGTAAAAACGCCGCAAAATATACACGCCCCTTTCCCCCGGCCAGTGGCGCAATACTGCCAAAAAACGCAGCAAAATGCCGAAACTTTCATTGCAATTTGCCGGTATTTATGGTAATATGATATTAGGAATTTAACAATACTGCACAAACCCGCGTACTTCTGTGGCATAGCCGCCATTTCGGTCAGAAATGACGGCGGCGGGTAACACGAAAGGACGTGAGACTTGTTGGAGCACTCCCCCAAGATCATCGCCGTCGCCGGTAAGGGCGGCGTGGGCAAGACCTCCATCTCCGCCGCCTTTGTGCGGCTGCTGACTGAAGCGTACCCCGACAAGCGTATTCTGGCCATCGACGCCGACCCGGCGGTGGGACTGTCCACCGCGCTGGGCGTTGAGGTGAAAGAGACGCTGGACGACATCCGCAAGAGCATCGTGGCCTCGGTGGAGGACGGTGCGCCCCGGGAGGCCATCGAGCTGCTGAGCGAGGCACGATACCGCATTTTCGACACCATGGTGGAGCAGCAGCGGTTCTCGTTTCTCGCCATCGGCCGGCCGGAGACGGCGGGCTGCTACTGCAAGGTGAACGCCTATCTGAAGGAGGTCATCAACCTGCTGGCCAACGACTTTGACTACGTGGTCATCGACGGTGAGGCCGGCATCGAGCAGATCAACCGCCGGGTGATGGAGAAGGTGACGCATCTGGTGCTCATCACCGATCCCAGCCGCAAGGGTACACAGGTCATCGACACCATCAAGCGGGTGGCCGACGAGCTGGTGATGTACGACCGCTGCGGCGCCATCGTCAATCGGGTCACGGACCCGGCGCTGATTCCCTACATCCATATCAACGGCACGGAGATACTGGCCACCATCGGCAGCGACCCACAGCACGCCGCCAATGATATCCAGGGTCTTAGTGTTTTTGATCTGCCGGAGGATGCCCCTGTCATCCGCGGCGCACGCGAAGCCCTGACCAAGCTGGAGATCTTATAATTGAAATACATTAGGAGAGAGGTGTAATTCTTGAGAGACCTGAAGCATCTGATCTACTTCGAGAGCCTGCTGGAGAATGCCGACAATGATCTGGTAAAACAGGCACAGGCGGAGGGGAAGCTGGCCATCGGCTATACCTGCTACCATATGCCTGAGCCGCTGCTGAATCTGCCCGGCTGCTTCTCCGTCCGGCTCCGCGCCCCCCGCACCGGTTCACTGGACATCGCTACCTACTATATGTCCAACTACACCTGTGAATATGCGCGCGCCCTGGTGGAGCGTGGCATGGAGGGCGGCTACCAGTTCCTGGACGCGCTGGCCGGCGTGGACGCCTGTTCCATGATGAACCGCGCCATGGAGCACTTTGAAATTCTGCAGATGAATGACAAGCCCAACTTCTTTGTCACCCACTGCGACATCCCCTACAAGATCACCGACTACACGCTGGACTCTTACGTCAAGCAGATGCGCCGCCGGGTGCTGGATCCCCTGACGGAAAAGTACGGCGTGGATACCTCAGATGCCGCTATCCGTCAGGCGGTGAAGGAGCACAACGAGGTCTGTTCCATCATCAGCGAGATCGGCGAGCTGCGCAAGGAGGAAAACCCGGTCATCACCGGCTATGAGTTCCACGTGCTGAACCTGGTGAGCTTTACCTGTCCCAAGTACCTGATCCTGCCTTACCTGCGAGAGACGCTGACGGAGCTGAAAAAGCGCAAGCCGGATCCCAAGCCCGCCTTCCGTGCCCGCGTGGCCATCGTGGGCAGCGAGATCGACGACCCTCAACTGACGAAGCTCATCGAGGGCTGCGGCGCACTGGTAGTGTCCGACCGATACTGCTTCGGCTCCACTCCCGGGCGGGAAATCATTGAGCTGAAGGACGATGAGGACGCCCTGCCCCAGATCTGCATGCACATTATGAAGCACTCCGAGTGCGCCCGCTATATCGCCGATGAGAAGGTGCAGCAGCGCCGCGAGACGGCGGACCGCCTGGCACGGGAGTATCACGCTGACGGAATCATCTATGAGCAGATGAAATACTGCGACTACTGGGGCTTTGAGCGCGCGCTGGTGAGCCACATCATGCATGAGGAGTATGACTGGCCGGTGCTGAGCATCGACCGTCTGTACAACAACGGCAACTCCGGCCAGCTGCGGACCCGCGTGCAGGCCTTTGTGGAGTCGCTGGAGATCAAGAAGCTCCACAAGCAGAACGGAGGTGCCAACTGATGGCTGACAAGAAGAAATTTCCCAATCCCGAATTCTTCCGCGCCAAGACTGAGATGGACTGGAAGGCGCAGGCCGCCAACCTGAAGGAGTTTGGCTCCATCGCTCTCGATCTCATCAAGGAGACGGACTGGAAAGCCTTTGGCAGGAAACAGAAGGAGCATTTCCTTGACAATATGAACCGTGTAGCACGGGAGGCCAAGACCGTTGCCGCCATGACCTGCGCGGAGCGCAAGGACCTGCTGCTCAACGGCGAAAAGCATCTGGGTGCCCTGTACCGTAAGGGTGACATGGCCACTGTCCGCCGGGAATGGCGCGGCGTGGAGAGCACCCTCGTCGACTTCTCCGGCTGGCTGAAGGTCTGGGGCATGCTGCTGGCCACCTTCTCCAAGGATCTGATACCCGCCCTGAACACAACGTTCTGGTATCGCTGGATGATCTCCTATATGTGCTGCGTGAGCTTCATGGATAAGAACACCATGGGTCAGCGGGGCAACGCCCTGAAAATGAGCCACCTGATGACCTACGACATTTTCCGCTATGTGGCGGAAAATCTGGTGTTCCTGGCCAAGTGCGATAAGAAGAACGGCAACAGCTCCGAGCTGAACAAGAAGGTCGTTTTGTTCGATGAGATGACCATGGGCCAGATCATGGCCGGCTTCCCCGACCTGCTGGGTATCCCCTATCAGCTGATGCCGGTGTTCCTGGTGTCCGAGATCGACCAGCTCACCTGCGTGCCCTACATCGACGCCGTGGAGTCCTTCGGCCTGCCGGCGGACTGCTGCCCGGTGCCGTCCTCCGAGTGCGGCGCGCTGGTCATCGACGCCCTGCCCCACATGGGCAAGTGCTTTATCTCCTCCTCCATGCCCTGCGACGGCTCCACTATGGCCTCCAGCTATATGTCCCGCCGCTTCCCCGACCTGCCCGTGTTCCACCTGTGCTTCCCGGTTCGGTATGAGGACGAGGAGACGGTGCAGATGGGCGCCGAGGACATCCGGGCGTGCATTAAGTTCATTGAGGAGCAGACCGGCGCCAAGTGGAGCTGGGACGCCTACTTCTCCGCCATGAAGCGCTTTAACGAGGAGACGCGGTATGAGCTGGAAAAGTGGGAGGTCAACAAGACCGCCTATCCCCAGATCATCGGCCCCAGCTACGAGCTGTTCCGCAAGTGGAACTACGAGATGGACGGCGGTATCGACCCGCGCGTCATAAAGACCTGCCGCAAGGTCAACGACCTGCTGATGCAGTCCTACCAGCGCCGCGACGAGGCGTGGGTGGGCAAGATGCGCTACCGCGGCATCGTGTGGTCCTGCCCCGCCCACTACTACGCCAACTTCTCCAACTGGCTGGCCAACTGCTGGGGCATCAACATCCTGGTGGAGATGGAGTCCCTGAACTTCACCAAGCCCCTGGAGACAGAGGACAAGGAGGAGGCCCTGCGCGATCTGGCGCGGCTGTACGAGCGTATGGTCATGCGCCGTCACACCAACGGCGGCTACCAGAACGTGGTAGACGAGCTGTGGCGTCAGTGCGAGGCGTGGAACACCAACATCATCATCATGTACCAGAACGTGGCCTGCAAGAACATGGCCACCGTACAGGGCATCCTGGACGAGCAGGGCCGCGAGCGCGGCTATCACATGATCTGGATCGAGCATGACCTGATGGACCCCCGCACCGTCTCCCGCAAGACCATGCGCGACAAGGTCAACGAGTACATGCGCACGGTCATGCGCGCCGAGCCGATCGATCCCTCCCTCTGCGATTTCGACGACGAAAACTGCATGTAATATTCTCAACTACTACATATATAAAGGAGTTTACGACTATGAAATACTACGGCGGCTGTGATGTGGGTTCCACTTATACCAAGGCGGTCATTCTGGATGAGAACGGCAAGATCTGCGCCGACACCACCATCCGCAGCAAGATCAATTCCGAAGTCTCCGCAAAGCTGGCTATGGAGGAGGTTCTGAACAAGGTGGGCTTGAACTCCTCCGAGGAGCTGGGCTATCTGATCGGCACCGGCTACGGGCGCAACAAGGTCCCCTTCGCCGACGAGAATATCTCCGAGATCTCCTGTCACGCCATGGGCGTGCACGTCACCGACCCCAGTGTCAAGGCCATCATCGATATCGGCGGCCAGGACGTAAAGGGCATCTCCATCGACACGGACGGCACCGTGAAGAACTTTGCCATGAACGACAAGTGCGCCGCCGGCACCGGTCGGTTCTATGAGGCCATGGCCCGCAGCTTCGAGATGACGCTGCCCGAGTTCTCCAACCTGTCCCTGACGGCCAAGAACGTCATCCCCATCACCGCGCAGTGCACCGTGTTCGCTGAGAGCGAGGTCATCACCCTGGTGGGCGAAGGCAAGCCCATGGACGAGATCGCCGCCGGCATCCAGATGGCCGTGGCCAAGCGCTGCTTCGTCATGAGCA
>ERZ779877.2815-NODE-2815-length-12190-cov-5.285208_pt1 | contig 12190 bp, 7 predicted proteins | sample MGYA00511556_ERZ779877 | MGnify/ENA primary metagenome ERZ779877 (study PRJEB29588, sample SAMEA2159338) | human gut metagenome | biome: human gut; feature: human-associated habitat; material: faeces | place: Denmark | collected 2008/2010 ... | reverse complement strand
CCGGGGCGGAGCTTGCGGTAGATCTCCAGCATGGCCTCTTCATAGGTCTTGCAGGTATCCTTTTCCAGGGTAGCCACGATGCGGCGGTCATCGCCGAAGCGCTCCAGGATCTCCGCGTCGGTCTTCAGGCCCAGGGCGCGGATCAGGCAGGTGATGGGCAGCTTGCGGTTCTTGTCGATACGGACCCAGAACACCTCGCTGGTGTCGGTCTCGTACTCCAGCCACGCGCCGCGGTAAGGGATGACGGTGCTGGTCAGCAGCGGCAGATCGGTCTTCAGATCGATCTCCTTGCCGTAATAGATGCCGGGGGAACGGACGATCTGGCTGACCACCACGCGCTCGGCGCCGTTGATGACAAAGGTGCCGCCGTGGGTCATCAGGGGGAAGTCGCCCATGAATATCTCGTTCTCCTTGATCTCGCCGGTCTCCTTGTTGTGCAGGCGCACCAGCACCTTCATGGGGGCGGCATACGTGGCGTCGCGCGCCTTGCACTCCTCCACGTCGTACTTGGGCTTTTCGTCCATGCTGTAATCAATGAAGCTCAGCTCCAGATTACCGGCATAGTCCACGATGGAGGCCACATCGGCAAACACCTCGCGCAGGCCGGTATCCAGGAACCACTGATAGGACTTCTTCTGGATCTCCAGCAGGTTGGGCATTGCCATGACTTCCTCGTGGCGGGCAAAGTTCTTTCGCAGGGTCTTGCCGTAGTACTTGTCTTTCGCCATCTCTACGATCACGCCTTTCTGTTCTTATTTCCCTCCCGCAGCCGCTGACCTGTGCGGCCGCGGGGGCGCTCCGCCGCGACACGCACGGGCCTGTTGGTTCATTTTGACCACAACCCCTTGTGCTTTGCCGGCGGAGATGGTATACTGCACATAGATGAAAGTGGGGCTATGCCGCCACTTTCCCAATATAAAGCAAGTCATTATACCAATTTTTTTCCATATTGTCAATGGGTTTTCCACCGGTTTTTCCGGTGGATCTTTGTATTATAACGAAAAACTCGCCCGTGGGAAGACCCCACGGGCGGGTTTTCTTTTGTTATACACAGCGTTCCAGCCGCACGACCGTCTCCACATTCGCCGTACCGGGGAACATATCCACCGCCGCGGCGCGGACGGCGGTTCTTTCCGTCGCGTCCGCCCTCGCCCTTCGGCTCGGCCTTGACTTCAACCTTTACCTCCGCCTTGCCCGGAGTCTCCTCCCTCGGCTGGCGCGGCTTTCTCTGACGGCCGCGTCCTCTGCGGTTCCCGCCGCCGCGGCGCTCCTCGCGCGCTTCAGCAGTCTCCTCGCGCCCCGTCTCCTCGGAAACGAGCAGCACAGGCATCGCCCAGGGATCCTCTTCCTCGGTCTCTTCCTCCGGTTCGGGAACATAGTTGAGCACCGACACCGGCTTCTCCCCGTCCTTCGGGCGGCCGCCGGGCACGGCACACAGCTCGTTCGGCTTATAGAGACGCAGGGAATCATCCCCATCGTCATCGAGCTTGACCTTGACCGTCTGGCGCAGGAGATTTACCTGCACGGCAGTGCCGTAGCCGTCCTTCGTCTCGACAAACGCGCCCTGCTTCGGCACTTTCTTTATAAGATCCTCATACGCCTCCTGCTCATAGCGCAGGCAGCACATGAGCCTGCCGCAGCTGCCGGATATCTTGGTTGGGTTGAGAGAGAGCGACTGTACCTTTGCCATCTTCGTTGACACGGGCTGGAAGTCGTCAAGGAACTGGCTGCAGCAGTAGGGGCGGCCGCACATACCTATGCCGCCTATCATCTTCGCTTCATCCCTGACGCCTATCTGGCGCAGCTCGATGCGGTTGCGGAAGACGCTCGCAAGATCCTTTACGAGCTCGCGGAAGTCAACGCGCCCGTCGGAGGTGAAGAAGAACATGGTCTTCGTGCCCTCGAAGTTGCACTCGACATCGACGAGCTTCATATCGAGCCCGTGCTCGGCGATCTTCTTCTGGCATATCTCAAAGGCTTCCTTTTCGCGCTGTTCATTGAGCTTGGCAACGCGCAGATCGTCCGCCGTGGCGACGCGCGCCACCGGGCGCAGCGGCTGCACAACGGCGTTGTCCGGCACGGCGTGTACTCCGCGGCAGCAGTCGGCAAGCTCAAGCCCCTTTGAGGTCTCGACGACGACCTTATCCCCGCTGTTCACCGTGTGTCCGTTCGGGGAAAAGAAATAGCACTTGCCCCGGTTTTTGAATTTTACGCTTACGACATCTATCAATTGTTTTTCCTCTGTTTCCGTCCTGCCGGGATCGAATCTACAGCCAGCAGGCCAAATATATGCTTAACACCGGCGTTGACCTTAAGTCTCGCGGCGCATTCATCCAATAATTTGTGAAGCTCCATCAGCTCCGCGCGCTCCATGCCGCGCGCCTTCTGCCGGGAGCAGAGCATATCCGCAACGAGAGAGCGCACGCAGTCGATAAAATCTACAGCGGCGCGGCCGTCCATACCCTCGTTTGCAGCGCACCAACGCAGCAGCTTTGCGCGGTTTCCCTCGGCGACAGCCTTGAGATAATCCGCCGCGAGCGAACGCAGCTCGCTGTCCGTCTCCTGCTCCTGCCCTTGGCAGATGACCTCTGCGCAGCGGGAGCGCACAGTCGGCAGAAGCTGCATGGCATTCGTCGTGCACAGCAGGAACACCGCCCCCGCGGGCGGCTCCTCCAAGAGTTTCAGTGCGGCGTTCTGCGCGGCGGCGTTCATCGTCTCCGCGCGGTCGATGATATACACCTTGCGCGCAGCCTCGTTCGGCAGCACCTGCGCATCGGCTATCACATCGCGTATCTGGTCGACGCCGATCTCGCGCTTCGGGCGTCCCTTGTCGTCAAGGAGGCGGCTGACCGTGATGATGTCCGGGTGGACATGCTCGGCAGCCTTGCGGCAGTCCCTGCATTTGCCGCAGGGGCGCGCCCCAACACCGCTGCACACAGCCGCGGCGGCAAGCTTCTCCGCCTCGCTGAGCGCAAGCTCTATCGTCGGCGCGCATATCACGCAGGCGTGGGGAACGCTCTGCCCCGATGAATTTATCTGAGCCACAGCGCTCCCCTCCCGCATCGTTTCACTTTAACAGGCTTAATAAGCCTATCAATATATATTACTATTTTTTCGCTTTCCCGTCAACTTTTATTCGACGGTGACAAGCTCATATTCGCGGCTGCCGATGCCCAGCTCCGCCGCGGCCTCGATGGTGTGTACGCCGTTTCTGGATTCAACGCGCTCTATGAAGTGCGCCTTGCCGGGGTCGTCGGAAGCATAGACGAGGTCAAGGCAGGCCTGATCAATCGCGACGGGGTCGGTCGAGACGAGCACGCCCATGTCCTTCAGGCAGGGATCCTCAGCCACAGCGCAGCAGTCGCAGTCGACGGACATGTTCTTCATGACGTTCACATACAAGGCGTTGCCGCCGAAGTGCTTCACGACGGAGGACGCGGCGTCCGCCATCGACTCAAGGAAAGAGTCATGGTCGGCATGCCTGAAGTTTTCAGTATCGCCCACGCCGTGGATGTACTTCTTGCCGTAGGAGGAGGCGACGCCTATCGACAGCTGCTTGAGCGCCCCGCCGTACCCGCCCATGGGATGACCCTTGAAGTGGGAGAGGACGAGCATCGAATCATACTTGTCGATGTTCTTGCCGACGTAGTTTTTCTTGATCTTCCTGCCGTCGGGGATATCGAGTACCTTGTCGGGGCCTTCCGCATCCATTATATCAACGTCGAAATAATGGCTCCAGCCGTGCAGCTCCATGGTCTTCCAGTGGTGCTCGGTGGTATTGCGGCCGCCCTCGTAGGCGGTGTTGCACTCTACGATCGTGCCGCCGACATGGTCAACAACAGGTTTCCAGAATTCGGGACGGAGGAAGTTCTGGTTGCCGACCTCGCCGGAGTGTACCTTGACGGCGATGCTGCCGGGGAGCTTCTTTCCGGATAACTCGATGAGTTCTATTATCTTTTCGGGACTGATAGTCTTGGAAAAATAAACCTTTGATTTCATGTTCTTTTCTCCTTTCGGTGGATATAGGCTTTATAGTTATATAATAATGCTCTGACTGTCGCGCTGTCAAGTAAACGCTTTTTTAACGTTTTCATTGCTGCAATTAAATTTCTTGCCATATTTGTGGTTTATAGGGTATAATAAGCGCGACCACTATAGAAAGAAGGATCATGCGCATGGCAATGACCTCCGCCGCTCTGTGGCTGAATGAATTTTTCTCCGGCTATGATAACGCCATTCTCTCCCTTATGCATTCTCTGGCGACCGCCCTCGGCGCCGTACTCACCCCGCTTATGAAGGTCATCACCTTCCTTGGCGAAAAGGGTATAATCTTCTTCCTGCTGGCGCTGATATTCATGTGCTTTTCAAGCGAGCGTGACACCGGCGTGTGCGTGTTCGGCGCGGTATGCTGCGGCGCACTCATCACGAACATAATCCTCAAGGACAGCATCGCCCGCCCGCGGCCGTTTGAGACAGTCGAGCAGTTCCGCGAGTGGTGGGTGTATGTCGGCTCCCCGTTTGAGGATGGGTACTCTTTCCCCTCGGGGCATGTCACAGCCTGCGCCGCGGGCATGACGGCGCTGAGCCTGATGAAAGGCAAAAAGCTCGTCGTCCCCTCGGTCGTCATCGTGCTGCTCATGGCCATATCCAGGAACTATCTCATGGCGCACTACCCATCCGACGTGCTCGTCGCGGCGATGATCGGCGTGGCCTCGGGCTTCATCGCGTGGGTCATCACCCGCTTCATTTTCCGCTTCCTTGAGGACAGGCGCGATTCAATGCCCATTGCGGAGCTGGTGCTGGATTTTGATATCCGCGAGGTCCTGCCCTTCGACATTCCCTTCATCGGCGCGGCCCCCGAAAAAGCTCCCGCACCTGCAAAGAAGGCTCCGCTCACACCTGAGACGATACGCAACCGCCGCGGCCCCGCGTTCGAGACGCGGGATGACGAAGCGGACGATTACGGCGAGCCCGAGAGCGCACCCCGCCGCGGTGCCGCATCCAGGGGCGGGAGCCACGCAAAGGCGGAAAGTGCGTCGCCCCAGCGCTTCAAGCTCAATCTGCCCTCAATGCCGGGCGCTTACAAGGGCAAGCACGAAAAGAAATAAGCCTTAATGTTCGGACGGGGCGCAGCCGCTGCCCCGTCCAAATTTTATATAAGTGTAAATTACGCGCTTACCCCGTCCCAAAATATTGAAATTCCCGACTTTTGTGCTATACTATATATTTACTGAAATAATTACTTCATAACTTTGGAGGCATAGACATATGAGTAAGAAACAATTCAAGGCGGAATCCAAGCGTCTGCTCGATCTGATGATCAATTCCATATACACCAACCGCGAGATCTTCCTGCGTGAGATCATCTCCAATGCGTCCGACGCGATAGACAAGCTGTGCTATCTGTCCCTGACGGATACGAACGTTGGCATGAGCCGTGCGGATTATAAGATCGACATCATCCCCGATAAGGAAGCGCGCACCCTGACCGTACGCGACAACGGCATCGGCATGACGATGGAGGAGTGCGAAAACAACCTCGGCGTCATCGCGAAGAGCGGCTCGCTCAAGTTCAAGGGCGAGATGGACAAGGATCAGGCCGAGGGCGAGGATCTGTCCATTATCGGTCAGTTCGGCGTCGGCTTCTATTCGGCCTTTATGGTCGCGGACGAGGTCACCGTCATCACCCGTAAGTACGGCGAGGATATGGGCGTCAAGTGGGAGAGCCGCGGCGCTGACGGCTACACCGTCACCCCCTGCGAGAAGGAGAGCGTCGGCACCGACGTTATCATGCACATAAAGCCCGACACCGAGGAGGAGATATACGGCACCTTCCTCGAGGTATGGAAGCTCAAGGCGCTTATAAAGAAGTATTCCGACTATGTCCGCTGGCCTATCAAGATGGACGTTGAGCACCGCGAGAGCTTCGAGACCGGCGAAAAGGACGACAACGGCAATCCCAAGTACGATTACCGCATGGTCACTGAGAACGAGACCGTCAACAGCATGATTCCTATATGGCAGCGCAGCAAGAGCGAGGTCACGGATGATGACTGCATCGCATGGTACAAGGAGAAAAACCGCGACCGTAAGGATCCCTGCGCGCTCGTGCGCATCAACGCCGAGGGCGCGGTGAGCTACAAGGCGATGCTGTTTGTCCCCGGTGAAGAGAATGAAAACGCATTTACCGGCGACAATAAGGGTGGGATAACTCTCTACTCCAACGGCGTCATGATAATGGAGAAGTGCGACAAGCTCGTCCATGATTACTTTGAGTTCGTCAAGGGCGTTGTCGACTCCCCCGATCTCTCGCTGAACATCTCCCGTGAGCTGCTCCAGCACGACAGGCAGCTGCGCGTCATCGGCCAGAACCTTGAAAAGCGCATCAAGGGCGAGCTTGAAAAGCTCATGCGCGACGACAGACCCAAGTACGAGGAGTTCTTCCGTAACTTCGGCGTACACCTCAAGTGCGGCGTGTGCGATGAGTACGGCCGCTATAAGGATCTGCTGCGCGACCTGCTGATATTCTACACCTCCGAGGAGCATCAGGTGACGCTCAAGGAGTATGTCGAGAAAATGCCCGAGAGCCAGAAGGCTATATACTACGCAAGCTCCGACTCTCTTAAGCATGCCATGAGCCTGCCCCAGTGCGAGGAGGTCAAGGCGCGCGGCTATGAGCTTATCTATCTCACGAGCCCGCTAGATGAGATGGTGCTCGAATGCCTGCACGATCAGGACGGCAAGCTCTTCTGCAACGTCGTCACTGACGACCTCGGCTTTGAGACCGAGGACGAGAAGAAGGCCGCCGAGGAGCGCGATGTTGAAAACAAGGAGCTGCTCGACTTCGTCAAGGAGTCCGTCGGCGACGCTGTCGCGAGCGTTAAGCTCTCGAGAAAGCTCACCAATCAGCCCTGCTGCCTGACCACCGAGGGCGGCGTCACGCTGGAAATGGAGAAGTACTTCCGCCACGGCCCCAGCGAGGAGATGCGCAAGGTACGCGCGACGCGCGTGCTCGAGCTCAACGGCGAGCATCACGCTTTCCAGGCGCTCAAGGCCGCGTGGGAGGCGGGCGACAAGGAGAAGGCCAAGACCATGTCCCTCATCCTCGCGCGCCTTGCCGAAATGGTCTCCGGTGCGGAGATTGAGGATCCCGCGACTTTTGCCGCACAGGTAAGTGAGCTGTTCTAAACTTTATTCGGAGAAATATCTTCTATGAAAAAACGGCTGGGAATATACATCCATATACCGTTCTGCGCCAGTAAGTGCAGCTACTGCGACTTCTATTCGCTTCAGGGCTGCGACTACATCATGCCGGACTATCAGGAGGCGCTGCTCGATCATATTGATGAGTCCTCGCATTCGATAAAGAACTACGAGGTCGACTCGATATACTTCGGCGGCGGTACTCCCAGCTACTACGGGGCGGACAGGATCGTCGAGATATTCGACACGCTCAAGCTCAACGGCAATGTCCGTCTCGATTCCGAGGTCACTGTCGAGTGCAATCCTGACAGCATCAGCCTCACCGCGCTCAAGCTCCTGCGTGCCGAAGGCGTGAACCGCCTGTCCATAGGCATTCAGGCTTCGGACAATAATCTGCTCAAGCTCATAGGCCGCCGGCACAACTTCCTGCAGGCACAGAAAGCCTTTGCTGACGCACGCAAGGCGGGATTTGACAACATAAGCGTCGACCTTATGTACGGTCTGCCGAGCCAGACAAAGAGCGACTGGGCGGAGACGCTTTCAAAGATCGTCGAGATGCACCCGGAGCATATCTCATGCTACGGGCTGAAGCTCGAACCGGGCACGCGGATGTACAAGGAGTATTACGGCTCCTCCATTCTCCCGGATGACGACGCGCAGGCGGATATGTATTCCTACGCCGCCGAGATGCTTGAGCGTTACGGCTATAAGCAATATGAAATATCCAACTTTGCCGCTCCCGGCTATGAGTCCAAGCACAATCTGAAGTATTGGAACATGGACGATTATATGAGCTTCGGCCCCGGCGCGCACAGCTGCATCGGCAATGTACGCTACAGCTTCGTCAAGGATCTCAAGCAGTATATTTACGGCGTGCACAAGAAGATCAGCATAGTCGACGAGTATGAGCAGATAGACCCGCTCGAGCGTGCGGTCGAATATGTCATGCTCGGCATGCGCACCTCTCGCGGGATATCCGAACATGATTACCGCCTGCGCTGCCAGTGCGACTGGAAGCCGATCCTCAAGGTTCTTCAAGCCTTCAAGGAAAAGGGCTGGGTCGAGCTGACGGAGGATCGCTGGCACTTCACCGTACCGGGATTCCTCATTTCAAACACGCTTATCGGCATCATGCTTGAGACTCAGGCCAGCGGCCGCATAGACAGCACCCCGTGGATGCAGGACGCCGACCGCGCGGCATACAAGATCAGTCTGCCCAAGGGCGAGGAGGAGCTTTTCGCCGAGCTTTACGAGCAGAAGATGAACCAGTAAGCAGCACATACCGCAGGATTTTTTGACAAGCAAACCAGTGAGGTCAGTGATTTGACAGACAGGAACAACAATTTCACGCCTGACGGCTCCGAAAAGGCGCCCGGCACCGAGACGCGCGCACAGCGGCGCGAACGGCTCGAAGCCGAGGAAAAAGCCGAAAAGCTCCGCGCCGCCGAGGAGAAGAAGCAGGCGCGCACCGAGGAAAAGAAGCAGGCTGCCGAAGAGAAAAAGCAGGCTGCTGAGGCGCGGCGCAAGGCAAAGGAAAAGCCGCCCCTCACCGCCGAGGAGAAAGCGCAGAAAGCCGCGCGCGCAAAGCACATAAAGATCGCGGCGATAGTGTTCGCCTCGGTCTTCGTGCTCCTCATATCCGCCGCGGCCATCGGCGGCTACATCGTGACCGTCAGCGACACGAACTACCCGAACGTGCGCATAAACGGCATCGACGTCGGCGGCATGACAAAGGAGCAGACCCTCGCCGCGCTCGACGAGCAGGGCTGGGACGATATCGTTGACAAGACCCTCGTCGTGACGCTGCCCGCAAAGGTCAGCTTCAAGGTCGACTATGTCACGGCGGGCATGAAGCTCAGCCGCGAGCAGGCTGCCGACGCCGCCTACAGCTACGGCCGCACTCAGGGGCTCTTCGGAAATCTTTTCAGGTACTTTCTCTGCTGCGCGCTGCCCGTGGATGTCGACGCGCTTGAAAAAACCGTAAACGCCGATTATCTCAATAACCGCATTGACGGCGCTCTCGAGCAGCTTAAGCTCCTCACCGCTGACAAGGGCTATAAGCTCGATAAGGAAAAGAAAACGCTGACGCTCGTGAAGGGCGCAGGCGAGATAGAGCTTGACCGCGAGGGGCTTTATAACGCCATCTCGGCAGCGCTGCTCGCGGGGCAGGAGGAGCTGAGCTTTTCCTCGCTCAAGACGCCCCTCAAGGAGCCGGACTTTCAGGCGATGTATAAGGAGCTTGCCGTCGAACCGGTGAACGCGTATTATACCGACACCTTCGATGTTGTCGACGAGGTCGTCGGCTGCAGCTTCAATACCGAAACCGCGCGTAAGCTCTGGGAGAATGCCGGGCTTGCCGAAGAGGTAAAGATCCCGCTCGAAATAAGCTACCCCGAATATACCGCCGAGGAGCTGCGCGCGGCGCTCTTCCGTGACAGGCTCGGTTCGCAGACGACGCTCTACACATGGAGTACGTCGAACCGCATCAACAACATCAATCTTGCCGCTGATACTCTCAACGGCATGGTGCTCATGCCGGGCGAGGTCTTTTCCTATAACGACGCCCTCGGCGAGCGCACCGAAGAGGCCGGCTACAAGAGCGCCGGCGCATATAATGACGGTCAAGTCGTCGAGGCCATCGGCGGCGGTATCTGCCAGGTCTCCTCAACGCTCTACTGCGCTGTGATGTTCGCAAACCTCAAGACCGTCTCGCGCACTAACCATTATTTCAAGGTGGATTATCTCGACTACGGCCTTGACGCGACCGTCAGCTGGGGCAAGCCCGATTATAAATTCTCCAACAACCGGGACTACCCGGTGAAAATAGTCGCCTACTGCGACAATGACGCAAAGTCCCTGACCATCGAGATATGGGGCACCGACGTTGACGGCACACAGGTCACGCTCCGGCATACCTCGACCCCCGTCTATGACGAGACCTATACCGACACCCTCATCGGCTACACCGTCTATGGCTACCGCACCGTGAGCGACGCGGACGGCAACTTCCTATATGAGACCGCGGAGCCCGGCGGCGTGTATTATCTGCACACCGAGGACATCGCATGGCCTGCGGAGAAGTTAGCCGAAGACGATTACATCGACGCGCTTGAACAGTTATACCGTGCAGGCTGACCGGCCGCACATACAATACAGGAGAAGAGAGCATGGAAAAGAAAAAATTCTATATCACCACACCCATCTACTACCCGTCCGATAAGCTGCACATAGGCCATGCCTACTGCACCGTCGCGACCGACGCCATCGCCCGCTACAAAAGGCTCGCAGGCTTCGACGTGATGTTCCTCACCGGTACCGACGAGCACGGTCAGAAGATCGAGGAAAAGGCCAAGGCCGCGGGCGTTACCCCTCAGCAGTTCGTTGACAACATCGTCGACGGCAAGGGCGGCATCAAGGATCTGTGGAAGCTGATGAACATTTCAAACGACCGCTTCATCCGCACCACCGATGATTATCACGTAAAGTCCATACAGCGCATCTTCAAGAAGATGTATGACAAGGGCGATATATATAAGGGCGCATACAAGGGCAAGTACTGCACCCCCTGCGAGAGCTTCTGGACCGAGAGCCAGCTCAAGGACGGCAGATGCCCCGACTGCGGCCGCGAGGTCCACGACGCCGAGGAGGAAGCCTACTTCTTCCGTCTCTCCAAGTACGCAAAGCCCGTGCAGGAGCTGCTTGAGAGCGGCACCTTCCTCACTCCCCCGTCCCGCGTCAATGAAATGATAAACAACTTCATAAAGCCCGGCCTTGAGGATCTCTGCGTCTCCCGCACGAGCTTCAACTGGGGCGTGCCTGTGGACTTTGATCCGGGTCACGTCGTATACGTCTGGGTCGACGCGCTCTTCAACTACTGCACCGCGCTCGGACTGCTCAACGACAAGTATGACGATTTCGACAAGTACTGGCCGGCAGACGTACACATCGTCGGCAAGGAGATCGTCCGCTTCCACTCCATCATCTGGCCGGCAATGCTCATGAGCATGGAACTGCCCCTGCCCAAGCGCGTATACGGCCACGGCTGGCTCGTCATTGACGGCGGCAAGATGTCCAAGTCCAAGGGCAACGTCGTCGATCCCTATGTGCTGGCGGATATGTTCGGCGTCGATGCGCTGCGCTTCTTCCTGCTGCGCACCTTCCCCTTCGGCTCCGACGGCAACTTCTCCAATGAGCTGCTTATCAGCACCATCAATACCGACCTTGCAAACGACCTCGGCAACCTCGTCAGCCGCACCACGGCCATGGTCGAGAAGTATTTCGGCGGCAGCGTCCCCGCGGAGCGCGAAGCTGACGCGATGGACGATGAGCTTGTCGGCATGATAAAGTCCGTGCGTGATAAGTACGCCGCGCAGATGGACGAGTTCCAGCTCCACCTCGCGCTTGAGGAGGTCTTCAGGCTCATCCAGCGCGCGAACAAGTACATCGATGAGACCGCCCCCTGGGTGCTCGCAAAGGACGAGAGCAAGAAGGCTCGCCTTGCCGCGGTCATGTATAACCTGCTTGAGGCGCTGCGCGTCTCTCTGATCCTCCTCAGCCCCTTCATGCCCGAGAGCTGCGATAAGGCTTTTGCGCAGATCGGCGCGGACAAGGCCAGCCGCAGCTGGGACAGCGCCGCGGTCTACGGCGTGCTCCCGGCAGGCACGAAGGTCTGCAAGGGCGAGACGCTCTTCCCGCGCATCGACATGGCCAAGGCTCTCGAAGAGCTTGAGAAGGCCGAGGGCAAGAAGGATGAGCCGAAGGCTCCCCCCGTGCTGCCCGATGTGACGATCGACGACTTTGCCAAGTGCGACATGCGCGTGTGCAAGGTCCTCTCCTGCGAGACCGTCAAGAAGTCCGATAAGCTTCTTAAGTTCTCCCTCGACGACGGCAGCGGCACTCCCCGCCAGATCCTCTCCGGTATCCGCAAGTTCTATGAACCGGAGCAGCTCGTCGGCAAGACCGTCGTCGCTATCCTGAATCTTCCCCC
>ERZ779877.2812-NODE-2812-length-12194-cov-2.693550_pt1 | contig 12194 bp, 9 predicted proteins | sample MGYA00511556_ERZ779877 | MGnify/ENA primary metagenome ERZ779877 (study PRJEB29588, sample SAMEA2159338) | human gut metagenome | biome: human gut; feature: human-associated habitat; material: faeces | place: Denmark | collected 2008/2010 ... | reverse complement strand
TTATAATTCATGCCCAGTTTGGAGTTTCAATCTAACTGCACCAGGAAGCGGTATGGTAGTAAATACTTATGACTATGTTAATGTGTTAAATAAAGTATTAAAATACATGTCGGAAGATAGTGCTATTTAGAAAATAATTGAACGGACTATTATAATATCTTATGACGAAAGCCGAAGCATTTAATAAATTTCTCGACAATATTAAGGTTGACCTTCCTGATGTTTTTAGTGGTCGTTACAAGGAAATAACGAAAAAATTGAACAAGACATTTAGAGATACTGATTCTGAAACAGCTAATTGTCTTCAGGTTGGTTCATACGGACGGTATACCGGAATTAAAGGCATCTCAGACCTTGATATGTTGTATATTATGCCTATAGCAACATGGGATACATATAAAGATGACCCAGGTAAGCTACTGCGTAAGACCAGAGATGCTCTGATAAACAGATATCCCCAAACTACAATCAAAGTAGATCGGCTTGTTGTTGATGTATTCTTCTGTAATTTTACATTCGAAGTACAACCTGTTTATGAAGAAAGAGATGGAGAAGATATTAACTATAAGTATCCTGATACCAAGACTGGCACATATAAAATTACAAAACCTCGACAAGAACAAAATGAGATGGTTAACTTCAAGCAAAATCATGGAGAGGCTCATCGACACCTATGCAAGATGCTTCGAGCATGGAAGAATAATGTTGGTGTAGGTATGGGTGGGCTACTGATAGATACACTAGCGCATCGGTTTTTGTCTAACCATCCAGAATATGACTATGTTGGCAAATCTCGATATGGAGAGATGTGTAGAGATTTTTTTGAATATTTGAAGGATGAACCTAAGCAGGACCATTATCAGGCATTAGGAAGTGGTCAAGATGTAAAAGTGAAACATCCATTTAGAGCCAAAGCAAAAATTGCATATAAAAAAGCCTGCGAAGCTGTTGAAGAAAATAACGAGTCAAAAAGTTATGATATATGGCGTGAAATATTTGGACGTCAATTTCCTATATCCGTATCAACTGTTGTTGAAGACAGGGTATTTTCTTCTGAAAAATGCTCTGATAATGAAGAATTCATTGAAGATAAATATCCAGTAGATGTTAGATATGATTTGAAACTTGATTGTGTCATTATGCGCAACGGATTCAGGGAATGCCTCTTGAGTGAATTGTTGTCAAAAGGCCAACATATTTCTAGAGTCCGTAGTTTAGATTTTACAATCAAAACTGATACTCCGCTGCCATATGAAGTAAAATGGAAGGCCAGAAATGTAGGAACTGAGGCAATAAGAAGAAATTGTTTAAGAGGAGAAATAATTGATTCAAATCGAAAAAATAATGTTCGACATGAAAACTCTGATTTCTTTGGGCCCCATTATATGGAAGCATATATAATAAAAAATGGTGTTGTCGTTGCTCGTGATAGAATAGAAGTTCCAATACAATAATATATGCGTATGAATAAAGAATTGCTCATGAAAATTGCCAAAAAGGGTTATAATGTCGCCTATGGTGCTAATGTAAATTTTGCAACTTACGATATTGTCAGGAAAATTCCAGGGTATGTCAGCTTTTTATCAATCACGGTAGGTATCCTAGGATTGGTTTTCCCTATGTTTGCCGAAAAATTAGTATCGGTTTTCATAATAATTCTTGGTGTTGCAAGTGTCTATATTGAACGCTTTACCACAAATATTGATAGCTATAGCACTAGAGGTAAGACCAATATAGATCAGCTTAATAAGTTGAAAAACCTTTATTTTGAAGTAAAAGGAATGCCGGATAGCGCAGACTTTTCCACAATCGAAGCTCGCTATAATGCAATAGAGGATGAATTTAATTCAGGTTCTCATCCACACCAAATTGTATTCTCCAATTGGTTTGCACATTATAAAATGTTTTGTGAGAAAGACATGAGCTGGATGGATGAGCAACTACATTTTCATTTGTGGAAAGATAAAATACCTAAGAGTGCACACTTGGTAATATATTCAATGCTACTAGCGGTAGTCATATATTATTGTGTAAAAGTGCCAATATTAAACGAATTTTTCTGTAAAATTTTTTATCTTGATTAAAACTATAGTTCTCTGGCTTATTTGTTTGCCCACCATTTCCTCCCATCGCCTCAGACCGTCTCAGATAGTGCGGTTTGTTTGCGCAATTTTCATTGATTGCTGTATAATATATTGATAATCAATATAGATAAATTTCTTTAATGAGGAGGAATATTAGAAAGAGAACATGGCGGACAGAATAAAAAATTCTGTCCGTTTTGATATTTCTTCTTGGAAGGGGGGATTGGAAAGCGTAATGTAACTTTCCTGGGAGATTGAACATTATACATGGAAAAAGTGTTTATCTTTGTGGCGTAAACTAAAAATAGACAAACATGAAAAAGATTATTAGTGTATTAATGGTAGCTGTATGTTTGATGATGGCTGCTCCTGCTCAGGCTCAGTTGCACTTTGGAGTAAAAGGTGGTTTGAATATTTCAAAATTGAGTTTTTCAAAGGATGCTTTTAAGGGGGATAATAAGACTGGTTTTTTTGTGGGTCCGATGGCTGAATTCACCCTGCCTATTATCGGGATAGGGGCAGATGTTGCCGCTTTATATTCTCAGACAGACTTAGGGGTCGATGGAGAGAAAACAATGAAGTTAAAGACATTTGCAGTTCCTGTGAATTTGAAATGGTCCTTTGGCCTTGGTAGCATGTTGGGTGCTTATATTGCTGCAGGTCCCCAGTTTGATTTTAATATTGGCAATAAAACATGGACGCGTGAATTGTCATTGAAAAAATCTACAACCAGTTTCAATGTAGGAGCAGGTCTTAAATTGATACGTCATTTACAGTTAGGGGTTAATTATAATTTTGCTCTGAGCAAGACTGGTACTTATGAATATTATACAGAGGGTGGATCGGGTGATGGACACCATTCTGTTAATATAAAGAACAACACTTGGCAAGTTTCTTTGGCATACTTGTTCTAGACAACCTTATTTAATAAAAGATAAAAAGGAGGCATTCTTCACTGAATGCCTCCTTTTTTGTAATTTTGCACCATGAAAAAATTCGTAGATGTCATAGTTCCATTACCTATTGCCAACCAATACACTTATTCCCTTCCTCAGGAGATGGAAGAGATGGTACAGATTGGTTGTCGGGTGGTTGTTCCGTTTGGAAAGAAAAAGTTCTATACGGCAATAGTGACAAATGTACATTATGCGGCCCCGGAGGGGTATGAAACGAAGGATATAGCTGAAGTGCTAGATTCATCTCCGGTACTGTTACCGAAACAATATGAGTTCTGGCAATGGCTGGCGGAATATTATCTTTGTACATTAGGAGATGTGTACAAGGCGGCTATCCCTTCGGGTATGAAACTGGAAAGCGAAACGTTGGTGGAATATAATCCCGATTTTGAAGCTACTGCACCCTTACCGGAGAAAGAGCAGAAAATTCTGGATTTGTTGAGCCGGGATACAGAACAGTGTGTAACCCAGTTGGAAAAAAACAGCGGACTGAAAAATGTGTTGACTGTCATCAAGTCTTTGTTGGACAAAGAGGCCATCTTTGTCAAGGAGGAACTGAAACGTAATTACAAACCGCGTACTGAGGCAAGGGTGAGATTGGTGAACGGAGAAGCGGATGAGGCTTACTTACAACGGCTGTTCAATGAATTGTCACGTGCTCCTAAACAATTGATGATATTAATGAAGTATGTGGAATTGTCCGGTTGGGTAGCCAGAGGGTATGCTTTAAAGGAAGTAACAAAGAAAGAGCTGCTTGAAAAGTCTGGAGGGTCTGCGGCCGTTTTTAACGGATTGGTCGAAAAGAAAGTCTTTGAGGTCTATCATCAGGAGATAGGACGTTTGGATAAAGGAATTTCGGATACCGGTGATATTAATCCGCTGAATATTGCGCAGCAACAGGCTTATGGCAACATTCTTCAATGCTTCAGAGAGAAAAATGTATGTCTTCTGCATGGCGTTACATCCAGTGGCAAGACGGAAATTTATATCCACCTCATTCAGGAGGTGCTGAAAACAGGAAAGCAGGTCTTATATTTGCTTCCGGAAATTGCACTGACCACTCAGATAACTGAGCGTTTGAAAAGGGTGTTCGGACATCGGCTGGGTATTTATCATTCCAAGTTTCCGGACGCTGAGCGGGTGGAGATATGGCAGAAACAGTTGGGAGAGAAGAGCTATGACGTGATTCTCGGAGTCCGTTCCTCTATTTTTCTGCCTTTTCGTAACTTGGGGCTGGTCATCATAGATGAGGAACACGAGAATACGTATAAACAGCAAGACCCCGCCCCACGTTACCATGCCCGTAGCTCAGCCATCATGCTGGCCTCTATGTTCAAGGCGAAAGTGCTGCTGGGGACGGCTACTCCTGGTGTGGAAACTTACTTTAATGCTACCTCGGGAAAGTATGGCTTGGTAGAATTGAAAGAAAGATATAAAGATATCCGGCTTCCTCATATAGAACTGGTTGACATCAAGGAACTGGCGCATCAGAAGCGGATGCAGGGCCCTTTCTCACCGGCGCTGGTCAAGCAGATAAAAGAGGCATTGGAGTGTAAGGAGCAGGTTATCCTGTTTCAGAACCGTCGCGGTTTCGCTCCGATGATAGAATGTCATACCTGCGGCTGGGTTCCTAAATGCAAGAACTGTGATGTGAGTCTGACGTATCATAAGGGGCTGAACCAGCTGACTTGCCATTACTGCGGATATACCTATCAAGTTCCCCGTTCCTGCCCGGCGTGTGGCGGAGTGGAATTGATGCATCGCGGTTTCGGTACAGAGCGTATAGAAGATGATATAAAACTGATATTCCCCGAGGCGAAAGTCGCCCGGATGGATTTGGATACCACTCGTACCCGTACCGCATACGAGAAAATTATCGCGGATTTTGAACAGGGCAAGACGGACATCCTGATTGGTACGCAGATGGTGTCCAAAGGATTGGACTTTGATCATGTCAGTGTGGTGGGGATTCTGAATGCGGATACGATGTTGAACTTCCCGGATTTCCGGAGCTATGAGCGTGCTTTCCAACTGATGGCCCAAGTAGCAGGACGTGCCGGGCGTAAAAATAAGCAAGGACTGGTTATCCTTCAGACCAAATCGCCCGATTTACCCGTTATTCATCAAGTGATGCATAATGACTATGAGCAGTTATATTATGACCAATTGGCAGAACGGCAGATGTTCAAATATCCTCCTTATTATCGTTTGATTTATGTATATCTGAAACACCGCAAAGAGGATATTCTGGATTTGGCGGCGGATACCATGGCGGCACAGCTCCGTTCCGGATTGGGCGACAGGGTATTGGGTCCGGACAAACCGCCGGTGGCCCGTATCCAGACCTTATTTATAAAAAAAATGATTGTGAAAGTGGAGCAGAATGCTTCTATAAAGAAAGTGCGTGATTATCTGCTTGCCGTACAACGTGCCATATTGGAAGATGAACGTTTCCGTTCGTTGTTAGTATATTATGATGTAGATCCACAGTAACTGGTCCATGCACTGGATGATAATAGAAAAGATAAACGAAAATAAAGATGAAGATAGAATTAGACGTACATACCCATACCATTGCCAGCGGGCATGCATTTAGTACTTTACAAGAAATGGCGCAAGCTGCCGCCGATAAGGGATTGAAGGTTTTAGGGATAACGGAACATTCGCCCGGTGTTCCCGGTACTTGCCATCCTATTTATTTTAGAAACTTGCATGTGGTTCCCCGCCGGATGTATGGGGTGGAGCTGTTGTTGGGGGCTGAGATTAATATTCTGGATGGTAAAGGAAACCTCGATTTGGACGAGGATTATATGAAGATGCTTGATATCCGTATTGCGGGTATCCACTCTTTATGTTATGAATATGGAACGATAGAAGAAAACACCCATGGAATGGTACAGGTTATCAGCAATCCTTTTATTCATATTATCAGTCACCCCGGAGACGGTACGGCGGCGTTACATTTTGAACCGATGGTATTGGCAGCCAAAGAACACCATACTTTATTGGAAATAAATAACAGTTCTTTAAAACCCACCCGTAACAAACCCAATGCCCGTGAGAACAACCTCACCATTCTCCGTTTATGCAAGAAATATGAAGTTCCGGTCATTTTGGGAAGTGACGCGCATATTTCGTTTGATATAGCCCGTTACGATAATTTGTATGAATTGTTGCAGCTTACCGGGTTTCCTGAAGAGCTGATCATGAACCGTGATGTGAAATCATTTAAAGAATACCTTCATTTGTAGATTATATATGAAAAGAATACTTTTTGTCTGTCTCGGTAACATTTGCAGGTCTTCTTCGGCAGAAGAAGTGATGCGTACTCTCATAAAGAAAAAAGGACTGGAACACGAGATAGAGGTGGATTCTGCCGGAATCCTGAGTTATCATAGAGGGGAATTGCCCGACAGCCGTATGCGGATGCATGCTTCCCGCCGCGGTTACAATCTGACCCATCGTTCCCGTCCTGTCTGTACGGAGGATTTCTATCATTTTGATATGATCATCGGCATGGACGACCGTAATATAGAGGACCTGATGGAGCGTGCTCCCGATCTGGAAACGGAAAAGAAAATCCATCGCATGACGGATTATTGCCGCACCAAAGTGGCAGACTATGTTCCCGACCCTTACTATGGCGGTGCGCAAGGGTTCGAGAACGTGCTTGATATACTGGAAGATGCTTGTGCAGGATTGCTTACTTCCTTAGTTCCGGGTAACTGATTCGGGTGTGATACATCGTTTTCAGCTTTTCTTTAAACAGTGCTTTGACTGTTGCTATATCCTTGAACGTAATAGGGCATTCTTTGAAATACCCCTCAGATACCTGTGTGTCAATAATCTTATCTACCAGTGTGCTGATGCTTTCTTCCGTGTACTCCGGCAGGCTGCGTGAAGCCGCTTCTACAGAGTCGGCCATCATCAGGACGGCCTGTTCCTTGGTGAACGGGTTCGGACCGGGGTAGCGGAACTTTTCCTGATCCACTTCTTCGTCAGGATGTTCGTTTTTATATGAAATGTAGAAATACTTCGTCAGTCCCCGTCCATGATGGGTACTGATAAAGTCTTTGATCACTTTGGGCAGATTATGCTTTTCCGCCAGTTTCAGTCCGTCGGTGATATGACTGATGATAACCTGGGCGCTTTGTTCATAACTTAAACTCTTGTGCGGGTTGACTCCCGACTGGTTTTCTGTGAAAAAAGCCGGATTCACCATTTTACCGATGTCATGATATAATGCTCCCGTACGCACCAGCTGGCTTTTACCTCCAATCTTGTTTGCCGCCGCAGCAGCCAGGTTTGCCATCTGCAATGAGTGTTGGAAAGTGCCCGGAGCTACTTCGGACATTTCCCGAAGCAAGCTATTGTTGATATTTGACAGTTCCACCAAAGTCACATCTGAAGTAAAACCGAATATTTTCTCCAAAAGGAACAGTAACGGATAAGCGAACAGCAGTAAGATACCGTTGATCATAAAATAGATGTACATGCGCGTATTCAGCTTGGTCAAATCATCTTCATGAATCAGCTCGAAAGCAAAATATAATAAAGCGTAACTGATAAATACAACCAAAGCCGTCCGTAACAATTGCGACCGTTGGGACAATTCTCTCAAACTATAGATCGCCACCATTCCTGCCACTACCTGTAACAAGATAAACTCATGTGGAAAACGTAAAGTGATGGAGCAAAGCAAAATGATAGTGACATGTGCCATGAATGCCGTTCTTGAGTCAAGGAAAACACGGACTATAATCGGAATCATGGCAAATGGAACCACGTAAATACTTGACAAGTTCTGTTCCACCATAATGGAAGACAGGACGGGGAAGAACACAATCAGCGCAAATAGCAGGGTGAGTGTTCCTTTCCGTTCATAATAATCTGCCCGGAACAACTCCAGATAGGCCATGAAGCAGAACAGGAAGATTCCTACATATAATATTTGTCCGGCCAATGTCAGTCTTTTCTCTTGTACCGAGTCGCTACGTTTTTCCCATTCCTTGCGTAAGGATTCCAATATGTTGTAAGTCTGCTCATCAACAATTTCTCCACGGTCAATAATCTTTTGTCCGTTCAGCACAAAGCCGTTTGCCCATGAAATATTAGAGAGCAGGTCTTTTTGCGCCGCCTCGGACTTTTCTTCATCATAAACCAGATTAGGTGTAATGTAATCATTCAGATTACATTGTTGTAATATCTTCTTTTTGTAGTGGGTGGTATCCGCATTCAGCAAATATTCATAGGCTTCCTTCACGGTGTACAATTGGTCGATAAAACGGCTTGTCGCTACATTCTTGTCTACCAGCCGTATGGCAATGATACTGTCTTCCTCCATACGCTTCAAGTCATTTCCGGCAATGATTCCGTCCTCATACAGTGCCTTTAATGTGCGTTCAATATAACGTACATAGTCTGTGCCCGGCAGTGAATGGCGTAAGGTCTTGTTGTAATCCTCCCTTAATTTGGAAAGGACATTTTTTTCGGCTTCCTTGTCTATCTGGAAATAAGGTTGATAGTCTGCCAGGATGCTGTCCTGTTCCTTTTGTACTTGTATGTCGTTTTTGTAAATCGGAAAATCAAATGATGCCTGTAACAGTCCGTATTTCCAAGGCTTGTTTATATCAAATTGATAGTTGAACTTTCCTTCATTGGGTAAAAAGTAGACTATCACTGATACTGTGGCAATGAAAATAAGGCTTTTATAAATCAAATTTTTATATGAAAACCGTTGGTTGGTCTTGAAACTTCTCATAATCGTATATTTTTGCGCGCAAAATACGAAAAAATCGGGAAATTTAGATTAATTTTGCGGCGTATTTTATATAAAACAACAATGTCAGAAAGAAAAGTAAGAGTTCGTTTTGCTCCGAGCCCGACGGGAGCGTTGCATATCGGCGGTGTGCGCACAGCCTTGTATAACTATCTGTTTGCTCGCCAGCATGGTGGAGATTTAATTTTCCGTATAGAAGATACCGACTCAAATCGCTTTGTTCCGGGTGCGGAAGAATATATCATTGAGTCGTTTAAGTGGTTGGGGATAAACTTCGACGAAGGAGTCAGCTTTGGTGGTAACTACGGCCCCTACCGTCAGTCTGAACGTCGTGATATTTATAAGAAATATGTACAGGTGTTGCTTGACAGCGGTAAGGCGTATATTGCTTTCGATACTCCGGCGGAGTTGGACGCCAAACGTCAGGAAATCTCTAATTTCCAGTACGATGCTTCTACCCGTATGTCTATGCGTAACTCTTTGACTCTGCCGAAAGAAGAAGTGGATGCACTGATTGCCGATGGGAAGCAATATGTGGTACGTTTCAAGATTGAACCGAATGAAGATGTACACGTACATGATATTATCCGTGGCGAGGTAGTGATCAATTCTTCCATTTTGGATGATAAAGTTTTATATAAATCGGCGGATGAACTGCCTACTTATCATTTGGCAAACATTGTGGACGACCATTTGATGGAAGTTTCCCATGTAATCCGTGGTGAGGAATGGTTGCCTTCCGCTCCGTTGCATGTCCTGCTGTACCGGGCTTTCGGCTGGGCGGATACCATGCCCGAGTTCGCACATCTTCCCTTGTTGTTGAAACCGGATGGTAACGGTAAACTGAGCAAGCGTGATGGTGACCGTCTTGGCTTCCCTGTTTTCCCGTTGGAATGGCACGATCCCAAGACCGGTGAGGTGTCTTCCGGTTATCGTGAGTCGGGTTACCTGCCCGAAGCTGTTATCAATTTCCTTGCCCTGTTGGGATGGAATCCGGGAAATGACCAGGAACTGATGTCCTTGGATGAACTGGTGAAGCTTTTTGACCTGCATCGTTGCAGCAAAGCTGGGGCAAAATTCGACTTTGAAAAAGGAAAATGGTTTAACCATGAATATATATTGAAGAAAAGCAATGAGGAAGTAGCCGGGCTTTTCATGCCGATCTTGAAAGAGCATGGCATTGAAGCTCCTATGGATAAAGTGGTGACCGTGGTAGGCTTGATGAAAGATCGTGTAAGTTTTATCAAGGATTTGTGGGAAACTTGCAAATTCTTCTTCGTCGCTCCTACGGAATATGATGAGAAGACCCGTAAAAAACGTTGGAAAGAGGACTCTCCCGAACGTATGCTGGAGTTGGCGGACGTATTGGAGGCCTTGGACGACTTCTCGCTGGAGAATCAGGAGGCTGTGGTCATGAAATGGATAGAAGATAAAGGTTATCACTTGGGTAATATAATGAATGCTTTCCGTTTAACCTTGGTAGGCGAAGGTAAAGGCCCGCATATGTTTGATATTTCAGCCGTTTTAGGGAAAGAAGAAACATTGCGACGCATTCGTCGGGCTGTGGAAGTGCTCAAGTAATAGCCGGTAGTTATGATTTATAACCTAGTCATCTATATTTATCTATTCGGGGTGAAGGTTGCCGGCCTGTTCAGCGCCAAGCCCGCCAAAATGGTGAAAGGACACCGGGAAGTATTTGATATCTTGCGTAACAAGATAGACAAAAATGCCCGTTATATTTGGTTTCATGCAGCTTCATTGGGGGAGTTCGAACAGGGACGCCCTTTGATAGAACGTATCCGTAAGGAGCATCCCGAATATAAAATATTGCAGACTTTCTTTTCTCCCTCAGGGTATGAAGTGAGAAAGAACTACCAGGGGGCAGATCTTGTCTGCTATCTGCCTTTCGACACTCCGCGTAATGTCCGTCGGTTTGTAGAATTGGCTAATCCCTGTATGGTGTTTTTTATCAAGTACGAATTTTGGCAGAATTACTTGAATGAGTTGCATAGGAGAGGTATTCCCACCTATAGCGTATCTTCCATTTTCCGTCCCAATCAGATTTTTTTCCGTTGGTATGGGAAGAGATATAGTGAGGTGCTGAGGACTTTTGCTCATTTGTTTGTACAAAACGAAGTTTCCAAAGAATTGCTGGCGACAATTGGCGTGACCGATGTGACAGTTGTGGGCGATACTCGTTTTGACCGCGTGCTGGATATCTGCTATCAAGCCAAGCAGCTTCCGCTGGTGGAGAAGTTCAAAGGTGATTCGTTGACTTTTGTTGCAGGCAGCTCATGGGGACCGGATGAGGATATTTTTATCAAGTATTTCAATGAGCATCCTGAGATGAAGCTGGTTATTGCTCCTCATGTGGTGAGCGACAGTCATTTGAGGGAGATTTTAGATAAGGTGAAACGTCCGTGCATCCGCTATACCGAGGCTACGGAAGAAAATGTGACACAGGCCGATTGTTTGATTATCGACTGTTACGGACTGCTGTCCTCCATTTACCGATATGGTGAGATTTCGTATATTGGGGGTGGCTTTGGAGTTGGAATTCATAATGTGTTGGAAGCGGCTGTATATGGTATTCCTGTGATATTCGGACCTAACAACAAGAAATTCCGCGAGGCGCAACATTTGTTGGAGCAGAAAGGCGGTTTTGAAGTAACCGGTTATGATGATTTTAAACGGTTGATGGACAAATTCCTGTCGGATGAGGCTTATTTGCAACAAGCAGGGAAAGCTGCCGGAAATTATGTGAACCATAATGCCGGAGCATTAGAAAAGATAATGAAAGATATCACTCTCTGAATGTTTCAAGGTGATTTGAGTATATGCAGGTTATAGAGAAGATTTGGCTCTATAACCTGTTTTTTTTCCTTCAAATCCTTCATTTTAAGCTAATTTATTGTTAATCAGTTCGTTATAATGAACCATTTTCACTTTATTTCCTTCATCCGGATATAAATCCTTCAGCCTGCTGAAATGAGGGCTTGTCCGGCTTTGGGGTCAGCAGAAATTTAGTGGGGATTTTATTTCATGCGATTGTTTGTGATACCCTGTACGAGCGTTCGTAATTTTATGTATGGTTTGTATGGCAGGCAAAAGTAAGAATTGGGATTGCATATATGCCCTCACTTTAGCATTTAGACTTGTTGCTATATACCATACATGTAGTCAGATGTATATCTTCCTGCCCATATGCTGTTTCGCTTTTTTTAAAAGAAGGCTGTCTGGGGATTTTTCCTTCCTACGTAAGGAATGCGTAGCCTTGTAGTCAGCTTCATCCTTAAAAGATCTTATCCATATCTCTAACCCTTTCCCGCCGTATGGTTAAGGGTTTTCTTCCTGCCTGTTTTATCTCCGCAAGCC
>ERZ779877.2807-NODE-2807-length-12209-cov-4.282623_pt1 | contig 12209 bp, 10 predicted proteins | sample MGYA00511556_ERZ779877 | MGnify/ENA primary metagenome ERZ779877 (study PRJEB29588, sample SAMEA2159338) | human gut metagenome | biome: human gut; feature: human-associated habitat; material: faeces | place: Denmark | collected 2008/2010 ... | reverse complement strand
CCTTACTTCACAACCGACACGGGAAGCTCGCTGCGCGGTATCGAGATTGAGGCCGACGTGATGCTTAAGGGCACGCGCGTTGACGGCATATACACCGCCGACCCCCGGCTCGTGACCGGTGCGGTGCGGCTCGACAGGATCGACTACGGCGACATGCTGCGCCTTGCGCTGCACGGCTCGCAGGTGCTGCATTCGCGCAGCGTGGAGGCCGCGATGCGCGAGCGCGTCCGAGTGCATCTGCTGTCGAGCTTCACGCGAAAAGAGGGCACGGTCATGTGCGATCATCCCGATCGCCCAGGCCTGTGCGGCGTGACGCGCGATCCTTCGCTCGGCACGGTGAGCGTCATCGGCCGCGAGGCAAATGCGCAGGTACTTGCCGAGGCCGTTGCCGCGCTTGCCCACAGCGATATCATCGTCACGCACACCGAGCTTTTTGACGGCGGCTGCTCGCTGTTCGTTTCGCCCGACAGGCTGCTGCCGGCGCTGGAGCTTGTTCACAGACGGTTTTTCCGTTAATTTGCGTTTCCGCTTGTTTTTTCCGACGGTTATGGCGAATTTAGGGCTTTCAGGCGGCATTTCGGGCGCTTTTTGTGCGCACAAACGCAAATTTTGAATTGCATCCGGCCGGCGTTTATGATATCCTGTTTAATAACTTTAAAGGAGTTGATTTTGTGAATTGCAAGCAGTTTGAAAAAATACGCAGCGAAAATCCTTTCATGCCGCTCAACGACATCGTGCATGAGCTTGTTTTGCAGGATATCATCAGCTTCGCGGTGATGCCCGGAAGCCGCATAAGCGAAAGCAGCATCGCGCAGGAGCTTGGCATAAGCCGCTCGCCGGTCAAGGCCGCGCTTGAAAAGCTTGCTTCGAATAACTATATCAAAATCCAAAACAGCCGCTACTACGTTGCCGAATTCAACAAAAAAGACTATGACGAGATCTGCGATTTCACGGAGATGATCGAAACCTACGCCGCCGGCGAGGCCGCGCTGAACATAACGAAGGAGCAGCTCGACGAGCTGTACGACATGGCGCACAAGCTCCAGGCCACCTACGACGAGGCATTCCACAAGGGCAAGGACTTTGTTTTCGCAAAGCTTCTTGAGCAGGAGATAAACTTCCACTTCTCCGTCGTCAAGGCCTCGGGCAACCAGCTTATAACCGATATATACGATCAGATGAAGTACCGCCTGTTCCGCTGCCGCAGCTATCTGCTGTTCTCGCGTCCGGACGGATTTTATGACACGCTGGACACCGATCATGTGTTCATCTGCGATATTTTAAAGTTCGGCGACCGCGATATGGCCGCCGCCGCAATACGCCGCCACCTCGGCATCTCGCGCTCCGGCATAGAAAGGTTTAACCTGCTGGAGCTGACGAACAAGAAATAGACAGTATATCCCGGCCTCACGGCCGGGATATTTTTGCGCTATGGGATCACGATTTGATGTAAGGGAGAATGTACGGAAGTCCGTAGACAAGCGCAAGCCCGAAAAACGAAAGGAACAGGCAGAAGCCGATGGATATCTGCGGCTTGATCTTATAGCTCTCCTTCTTTAATCTTTTATCTATAAACCATGACGGGATCAGGCATAAAAGCGACGGGATAAACAGCCACATTCTTCGCTCGGTGCTAAATCCCGACAAACCGAGACTGACGTATAAGCCTGTCAGCCATGCGACATAGAACAGCAGCGACAAAGTTACAAGTATGATATATTTCGGTTTACTCATAGATTATCAGCTCCGGTTTCAATTTTTGCCGTCTGCGGCTCGGTCAATGCCCGATATACATTTTGGCATAGGTCACCGCAAGCAGAACAAGCGATATGATAACGCAATATTTTACCTGAACAAGTACTCGCCGGCCGCCGGTGCTCAGCATTTTCCCGATAAGCCACATGCCTGCAATGCACGCAAGCGCCCCCATGAAAATGAGCATGTTCGGTGCTCCGCCGTAAGTGAAAAGCCCCATACTATAGGGCAGCATGACGCACCATGCAATAAAAAGCAGAACGTCAAGAGTGTATAGAATTATGGATTTTTGTTTACTCATCATTAACTCCTCCGTTCAGCGTGTATTCATTCTCATCTGCTGTTTCGTATTAGGCTTTCCCTGCCCATCGGAATCACCTCCGGATACCGTTTTTTGTTCCCTTCATACATATAGACAAGAATTATACGAAAAACAGGACAGCTTTTGAAAAAATTTTTTATCGGCGAATTGCTGCACCTACGGATACGCATATTGCGGTTGCCCGGCTCGATGGTGCAGAGGAAACTATGACTGCCTCGCGGCTCGTTTCTCGGCTTTAGTATAGTATATAATTTTACTTTTTTGGCTGCAAATTTCCTTATCGGCTCAGTTTTCATGTTTTGCACAATTTGCCATTGCGTTTATCGGTGAATTTAACCATTTTCAGAGGCGATTTGGGGCAGCTACGGATACGGTAATTGCCGGTGCCTGACCGGAAACTGCCGACGAAACCACAACAAGCGGAACGGATAAATCCGTTCCCTACAAGGGTGCGGCAAAAAACTTAGCAGTGCGCTAACGTAGCACGGCAGTTTCACGGTTTTGTCGGAAGTTTCGACATCGGGCTACCGCAATAAACGCATCGACACAATTTGAATGCGCCTCAGAAAAAATGTAGCGCCTACGGCGCGGATTTATTTACACCTCATCTGCCGCAAGCGGCATCTTCCCCTCAAGCTCCGCAAGGGGAAGACAATGTCGAAACCTCTGCTGCATGTCGCTAATTGACAGCGGCAGTAGATGCAACATGCGGAACGGATAAATCCGTTCCCTACAAGCGGCTGCGGCCGCAATGAAGAGGTAATAGGTAATAGTGAATAAGTATTATTCAACCCCACGGCAGCAAAGCTGCCTGCTCCCCTTGCAGGTGAGCCAATGAGGCGCGGGGCAAAATTCAGCAGCGCACTACCGTAGCGCGTGGCAACCATGGTTTGGTCGGTAACTTCGACACCGGGCGGCAAAAACTCCGCACCGCACTTGCGTTACGCGAGAGTTTTACGGTTTTGTCGGTTGTCTTGAACTGGGCAACAAAATCCTTTGCCGTACTCACGTTACGCGAAACGGCACGGTTTTCTCCGCACCCTCGAACCGGGCAACCAGAGATAACCGTATTGGTAGCTGCCCCAATGCGCCTCTAAAAAACAAAGGAGGTATCGACGGTGACGACGGCGAAGTGGCCGGGGAGCTTTTCCTCGACAGTGCGGCAGATGATATCGCGGAACTGCTCGGGCGTTTTGCCGCAGCCGGTGTCCATAACGACGTCGAAGATGAGGTTTGTGTGGCTCGGCCCCATGACCATGCGGAAATCGTGAATGCCGCGCAGCCCGTCAACGTCCTTGAGAGCCTCCTCGAGCGCGGCGTGTTCGGCATTTACCTGCTCGTTATCGGTCTCGACGGGATCCATGTGGATCGTCGCGTCGCAGCCGAGCGTGCTTTTCAGCTCGCGCTCGATGGTGTCTATGCTGTCGTGCAGCTCGAAGATATCGCCGCGGCCGTCCACCTCGGCGTGCAGCGAGATCATCATTCTGCCCGGGCCGTAATCGTGAACAACGAGGTCGTGCATGCCGATAACGGCGTCCGAGCTCATGACTATATCCTCGATGCTTTTGACAAGCTCCGGATCGGGCGCCTGACCGAGCAGCGGCGAGAGTGTGTCCTTTGCAACGCCGTAGCCGGCAAAGAGGATAAACACCGCGACCGCCGCGCCTGCCCAGCCGTCGATGTTGACCTTAAACAGCCAGCTTACGCCCATCGAGAGAAGCACGACCGTCGTTGCGACGGAGTCGGACAGGCTGTCCGCACCCGTGGCGGCCATGGCCGAGGACGAGATCTTTTTGCCGACGCTGCAATTATACGCAAACATATACAGCTTGACGAGGATTGACGCAAGCAGTATCGCCGCCGGGAGCAGGCCGACCTCGACCGGCTCGGGGCTGAGTATCTTTTCAACCGAGCTTATCAGCAGCTCAACGCCCATGATGACGATCAGCGCCGCGACTGCGAGGCCGGAGATATATTCTATCCTGCCGTGGCCGAACGGGTGGTCGGGATCGGGCTTTTTGCCCGAAAGCCGGAAGCCCAGCAGCGATATCGCCGACGCGCCGGCGTCGGATAGGTTGTTGAACGCATCGGCGGTTATGGCTATCGAACCCGAGATCGCGCCGGTGGCATATTTTCCGGCAAACAGCAGTGCGTTGAGGAATATCCCCAGCAGGCTGCACAGCGTTCCGTAAGCCTTGCGCACCGAAGGATCCGTATACTCCGTCGGATTTTTTATGAACAGTTTTGATAACAGCTTAACCATTTTACGGCAGCACTTTCGCGCTCTCCTTATATTGTTTTGCGCCTTGCGGCGCACATGAATTATATAACGCTTTTATCCCAAACACAAGGAAATTAATAAAAACTTGACAATAATCCCTTGATGTTTTTTTATCTGTGTAATAAAATATGTAGATACATCACCCGTGGGAGAATCAGATGCACAAATTAGCCAAATTTATCATAGACAGCAGAAAAATAATACTTATTCTTTTCATTGCGGCCGCATGTATGTCGGCGTACACGATGCGCCTTACGACGGTTCAGAACGATCTTTATCAGTTTCTTCCCGCCGAAACGGAGACGCGGCGCGGCCTGAAGGCGATGGACGGCGAGTTTATCACCTACGCGACGGCCGACCTTATGATCGAACACATTTCGTATGACGACGCGCTGGCGCTTTCGCAGGATATAGAGAATATCGACGGCGTGCGTCAGGCAAGCTTTGATGATACACAGGAGCACTACAAGTCCGGAACGGCTCTTATCTCCGTGAGCTTTGCCGGAAAATCGAGCGACGAGATATGCACACAGGCTCTTGACGAGATAAAATCGCTCGTCGATGTGCGCTTTGACGCGGATAACGTGAAGCTCTACACCGAGGTCGGCACGGATTTCAGCAGCACGCTGCTGGGCGAAATGCTCATAATAGGCGCACTGAGCGTAGTTACGGTCATAATCCTGCTGCTTCTTACCTCGCGCAGCTATGCCGAGGTGCCTGTGCTGCTGATAACCTTTGCAATGGCCGCTGCCATCCAGCAGGGAACGAACTTTTTGTTCTCAGAGATATCATATGTCGCAAACTCCGTAACGCTCATTTTGCAGCTTGCTTTGGCGATCGACTATGCCATCATCCTGTGCAACCGTTTTTCCGAGGAGCAGCGGTATTTTGAGCCGTATGACGCGGCGGTGGAGGCACTGTCGAAGGCTATACCCGAGATAGCCTCGTCCTCGCTGACGACCATCGGCGGCCTTGTCGCGATGACGTTCATGCAGTTCGGCCTCGGCGGCGACCTCGGCAAGGTGCTGATAAAATCCATTCTGATCTCAATGCTGACGGTGTTCCTGCTCATGCCGGGACTGCTGCTCATGTTCAGCCGCGCGATAGAAAAAACGAAGCACCGCAGCTTCATGCCGAACATAAACGCCATCGGGCGCTTTGCGTGGAAAACGCACAAGATCGTGCCGCCTGTTTTCATCTGTATCGCAGCGGCTGCGTTCTTCTTTTCGAGCATGTGCCCGTTTTCGTATAACTACAGCGACGATTACCCCCTGCGCCTGAACGAAACGCAAAAGGCGCATCAGCAGATCATAAATACATTCGGGAACAATAACATGATGGCGCTCGTCGTACCGACGGGCGATTATGAGACGCAGGCGAAGATGCTCGACGAGATAGCGGAGCTTGACCATGTAACCTCGGTTCTCGGCATTGCCTCCGTTGAGGTCATGGACGGCTACCGCCTCGGCGATAAGCTCACCATCGGCGAATTTTCCGAGCTTGCCGGACTTGACGACACAAGTGCGAGCGCGCTTTTCGTCTACTACGCCGCGCGCCACGCCGATTACGATCAGGTGCAGAGCAACATGCGCGAATATAAAATTCCGCTTATCGACCTGTTTTTGTTCCTGTATGACGTTGCCGAGGACGGCACGATCGAGCTTGAGCAGGACAAGCTTGATATGATCGAAAGCCTGTATGCTCAGCTTTCCGACGCCAAGGCACAGCTTCAGGGTCAGCACTACAGCCGCATGCTCGTTTATTCCGACCTGCCCACGCAGTCGGACGAAAGCTACGAGCTTATCACGCAGATCCACGGCGTTGCCGACAGCTACTACGGCGACGATGTTTACGTCACCGGCAACGCTACCGCCGCGCGCGACCTGAAGGATTCGTTCTCGACGGATAACATTCTGGTCAGCGTGCTGTCGGCAGTGTTCGTCGTGCTGGTCATCATGTTCGTGTTCCGCTCGGCAGGACTTTCGGTGCTGCTCATTGCGGTCATTCAGGGCAGCATCTGGCTCAACTTCTCGATATCGTATTTCACGCAGAACTCCATCTTCTTCGTCGGCTACCTGATCGTCAGCGCGATACAGATGGGCGCGAATATCGACTATGCCATCGTCGTTTCAAACCGCTATCTTGAGCTGAGGCAGCGCAATGTTTCGCGCCGCAAGTCGATACGTCTTGCGCTCAACGGCGCTCTGCCCACGCTCGTCACAAGCGGCAGCATACTCGTCATCGCCGGACTTCTTATCGGCTTTATAAGCACCGAGAGCATAATTTCCGTCATCGGACTTGTGCTCGGCCGCGGAACGATAATATCGCTGGTGCTGGTGCTGTTCGTTCTGCCGCAGATGCTCGTCTGGGGCGACAGATTTATCTCGCGCACGACCGTCAAGGGCAGAAGGCTTCGCCTGCATCCGCTTTTTGACGAGGACTTCGAACAGATAGCGCTCAGAGACAGGGCGCGCAACGGGAAGTAATTCCACCGGAAGCACTGGGGGGAATGTGTTTCCGCAGGAGAAAGGAAGATATAATGAAAAGAACACTGTTAATGATCATGAGCATCCTGCTCGCTGCAAGCTCGGTATTCGGGATCATTGCGGCAGGACGCGGCTCGGATGAGCTGTCGGACATCATGCGCTTCAAGCGCGGCCAAAAGGCCGATATCATCGACTTTGTCGATGTCCTCGATAAGCGTGTTGCCGATCTGCGCAAGGCGGAGGAAAACCGCACCGAGGACGAAAAGGACTACACCGAATCCGTTGTGACCGACCAGAAGGGCAACGAGCAGCTCAGTCAGGGCACGCAGGAATATAACGCCGGAGCGGCAAAGATCGCCGCAGGCCAGGCGGAATACGACGCTGCCGAGAAGCAGTATAACGAAAAGCTTGCCGAGTATCAGGCGGCAGAAAAGCGCCTGAGCGAGGGCGAAGCTCAGCTTGCCGACGCGAAGGCTCAGCGCGACGCGGCACAGGCTCAGCTTGATGCGGCAACGCCGGCATACCAGCAGGCGCAGCAGCTTTTTGCCTTTATCGACAAGCACCCGGCGCTCCAGATAGCCGAAAGCATCCTGCGCGGCTTCGGCTTCACCTCGCTTGAGGAGGCGAGAGCCGCAATGAAAGAATATGAGGACGGTCAGGCGCAGCTTGCCGAGGCAAACTCGCAGATAGCCGCCGCAGAGCAGGAGATTAATAACGGCAAAGCGCAGCTCGCCGCCGCAAAGACCCAGCTGGATAACGGCAAAACTCAGCTCGACGCGGCAAAGGCGCAGCTCGATAACGGCAAAGCGCAGCTCGCCGTGGCCAAAAATCAGCTCAGCGCCGGTCAGCAGAAACTCAACGACAACGTTGATAAAATGAATGATCTCAAGGAAACGCTCACCGAACAGGACGATGCCGAGGCCGCAGTCAAATCGGGCATTGCCGTGCTCATGGAAAACGAGGGCATTGCAAAGCTCGTGAGCGACGAGAGCGACTACGAAGCCGTGCTCCAGGCCGCGCGCGACTATGTCGAGGACGACGCAGACAAGCTCAACAGCGAGCTTGACGTTCGCCAGAACCTGTATAACCTTCTGCGCATTATAAGCATCGTCGGCGTTCTCGCCGGAGTTATCGGCGTTCTCGCCTCGCTCAAGCCCAACCGCACGCGCATCTATGCGGCGACTGGCGCCGCCGGTATTGCCGCCGTTGCATCCCTTGTGCTTAATATCTACGGCCTGTCCAACGATTACCGCAGCTTTGCCTATGCGCTCGAGGACGGCTCGGGCAACGGGCAAATGCAGCTTATAGCAATGCTCGTGCTGCTTGCCGTTTCGGTCATAGCGGCGATAGTCGCCGTCATCTGCGGCAGAGCGTACACCGATGCCGTAAACGGCAGGGGACGTGAAAAATATGTCCGCCCGTCGGAGGCCGTTGCCGCTCAGCCCGAGCTTGATGCAGTCGAAGAGGACGACGATGACGATGAGCCGGCTCCCAAGCCGCGCCGCAGGGACAACAAGAGCAAAAAGCACCGCACCGAAAAGCTTGAATACACGCCCGAGCCGGACAGCATCGACGAGCTCACCGAGCAGACCCGCCGATTCAATGAGGAGGCCGAAAAGCTCGAAGCAGAGGCTCGCAAAAACGATTACGAAAAGGCGCGCCGGGAATACGAGGAGGCACGCCGCAGATTCGAGGAAGCTCGCCGCCGCTCGGAAGAGAATAAGTGACAAACGGTATTACGCCATCCGGGTTCTCCGGATGGCGTTTTGAACAGGAGAACAGAAATGGACAGAGACACTCTGCGGCAGTATATCCTTGAAAACTATGCCGCCGTAAACGATTTCCCTTGGATATCGAATCCGACCTACGAGGTCTTTCGCCACGAAAGCAGTAAAAAGTGGTTCGGCCTCGTCATGGAGCTGCCGCGCCACAGGCTGGGCGAGCCCGGTGATGACATGGTCACGGTCACAAACCTCAAGTGTGACCCGCTGCTTTCCGGCTCACTGCGCGCCGAGCCGGGCTTTTTCCCGGCCTATCACATGAGCAAGGAGCACTGGATAAGCGTTGAGCTTGCCGCAGTCGATGATGATAAGCTGCGCTTTCTCATAGACATGAGCTGGGAGCTTACAAGCTGACGGCTCAGCTTACATAGCACTGGATTTTTTGCCGGTGATGATATATAATCATTTGTATCACTTGCCGCACGGCGGCAGATCGGAGTAAATTTGTATGAACAAGCACAGAATTAACATATTCATCGCCCTTGTGCTGGTGCTCATCATCATCGCCGCGGTCTCCATGTGGCTTACAAGCCGCGACATAAAGGACACCGTACCGACCGAGAGCGCGCAGCCGACCCCGGCTCTCACGCCGAGCGTCATTTCGACCCCGACCCCGGCCCCGACCGAAAGCGCACAGCCGACCGCCGAGCCGAGCAGCTTACCCTCGCCGAGCGCGCAGCCCGGCCAGACCGCCGCACCGCAGCCGACGCAGAGCGCCGTCATAAACCGCACGATAAACCAGACCGGCAGCTTTGAGAGCAACACAGGCACCAAAATGATAATGTACGCAAACTGGACGGCCACATCGCAAAACAGCGAGACCGTCACGATAAAGCTCGACGTTATCCTGAGCACCTACACGCTGTCCGTCGGTCCTCACAACGGCGTTATCACCGTCGCCGGCGTTGACTACAGCTTCACAAGCCCCGGCATAAGCTACAAGAGCGAAAAGGTCAGAAACAATGCCGTTTTGACAAGCCGCAGCATCGAAGTCACCGTTCCGGCAGGTCAGGCGACGGCTATCCCCGTTTCCGTCAAGTGGGATTTCTACGGGACCTACGGCGGTGTGGAGATAAGCCGGGTCTCCGCCGGCGGCACGATAAACATTCAGGGATGAAGGTGATATCATGAGATCCACTCTCCGCAGAACATGGGCAGAGGTCTCGCTCGACGCGATAGAGCATAACTACAAAGCTCTGCGCGCGCGCATCGGCGAAAATGTCAAATTTCTCGGCGTAGTCAAGGCCGACGCTTACGGTCACGGCGCTGTTCACGTTGCGCGTACGCTTCAGGAGCTCGGCGCGGACTATCTGGCCGTTTCAAGCCTCGACGAGGCGATGGAGCTGCGTGCAAACGGCATCGTCATGCCCATCCTCATTCTCGGCCACACGCCCACCGAGCAGGTGCCGAACCTTATAGCCAACAACATCACCCAGACCGTCACCTGCCTTGCCAAGGCGCATGAATACAACGCCGCCGCGGCCGAGTTCGGCGCAAAGCTGCGCGTTCATATCAAGGTGGACACCGGCATGTCGCGCCTCGGCGTTCTGTGCGCCGGGCGGCATTTTGAAACGGGCGTTTCCGGCATCGTTGACTGCTGCGGTATGCCTTACCTCGAGGTTGAGGGCATGTTCACGCACTTTGCCGTTGCCGACGAAGCGGACGAGGCCGACGTTGACTACACCAAAAAGCAGTTTGAGCTTTTCAAAAGCACCGTCGCCGCCGTCGAGGAGCGCATCGGCCGACGCATACCGCTGCGCCACTGCGCCAACACCGGCGCCGTCGCGCTGTATCCGGAAACGTACATGGATATGGTGCGCCCAGGGCTGCTGCTGTACGGCTGCGGCGAGTTTGCCGAAAGGCTCGGCCTGCGCCCGGCAATGGCGCTCAAGGCCATGATAAACACGATAAAGATCTATGACGAGGGCACGGACATAAGCTACGGCCGCCTGTTTACGACAAGCGCGCCGACGCGCATCGGCGTCATCCCCTACGGCTACGCCGACGGGTTCTTCCGCTGCCTGTCGAACCGGTGCAGCATCATGACCGCCGACGGCCCAGCGCCCCAGCGCGGAAGGATATGCATGGATATGAGCATGATCGACCTCAGCGAGCTGCCCAATGTCGGCGTCGGCGACGAGGTCGAGATCTTCGGCCCGGATAACCCGGTCGAAACGCTCGCGCAGCTTGCCGGAACCATTCCGTATGAGCTGACCTGCGCCGTCAGCAAGCGCGTTCCGCGCGTTTACTTCAAAAACGGCCGCGAGATCGACCGCGAGCTGATGATGCGATTTTGAACATGAAAAAAGCGCCCTCATCCGAGGGCGCTTTTTTCAATAGATATCAGTGCTTATCAAACTTGAGTTTGGGCTTATAGAACTCGAAAATGACGGTGTCGTTGCCCTTTTCGTTGGCCCATTCGTGGCTGGTCCAGCAGACCTTCATCGCGCCGAGTGCTTCGCACAGCTTCACGGGGAACGGCTTGGGCGCGATCTTATACGCGATAAACTGCGGCCGCGCGAGGAAGTTGAGCAAGACGTTTCCGAGTATAAAGCCGGTCACTGCGTTTACCTCGCCGTTATAGTCCTTCGGTGGATTTGCCAACTGGCCGCGCACGACCTCGGGCGCGTTGATTTTAAACCAACGCACGATAAAGGGGTTGAAGCTTTCGATGCAATAGTCGCCGGTGTAGCGGCGCAGCAGAGCATAGGTCTTTTCGCACAGCTCCTTGTTGTTTTTGCCGTTTTTCAGCTCGACGATGAGCGCGCCGCGGCCTCTGACGGTTTTGAGAACGTCGGAAAACAGCGGTATCGTCTCGTCGGTTCCGCAAAGGCTGAGCTGCTGAAGCTCGGCAAGGGTCTTGGAATCGACGCGCGCGTCAACTCCGCAGACGCGGTTGAGCGTATCGTCGTGGAACACGACGACCTGCCCGTCCTTCGACAGCTGAACGTCAAGCTCGATGCCGTAGCCGTAGGACGCGGCGCGCTCGAACGCGGCCAGCGAGTTCTCCGGCACGGATTTATCACGTTTATGCAGCCCACGGTGGGCAAAATTGCGGTTTTGGAAAGGCGATCTCTGCTTCTTGCGGATCTTGCCGGGAGCAACGAGGTATATAAATCCGCCGACAGCGGCAGCTCCGGCAAATGCGGCAAGCTTTGCGGCGTTTACCTGTTTTTTCATTATAACACCTCCGGTGAACATTTCTATATCCACATTTTACACCCCTGTACCACCCCGGTCAAGGATTTTTAGAGGCGAATTGGGGCAGCTACGGATACGCATATTGCGGTCGCCCGGTTCGGAACATTGGAGGAAACCATAGTTGCCGCGCAACCCGGTAGTGCGGCGCTGAGTTTTGCGCCGCGCCCCATTGGCTCTCCTGTCAAGGGGAGCAGGGCAGCTTTGCTGCCGAGGGGTTGAATTAAACCTATTAACTATCAGCTGTCAGCTCTCCGCTGCGGCCAAAGGTCGCTCGTAGGGAACGGGCTTGCCTGTTCCGTCGTGATGGGTTTGTCGGTACTGAAACAGAATTGCATGGGCGGCCGTTGGCCGCCCATTTTTCATAATGTGGCGGTTAGCACCGG
>ERZ779877.2806-NODE-2806-length-12213-cov-2.003372_pt1 | contig 12213 bp, 7 predicted proteins | sample MGYA00511556_ERZ779877 | MGnify/ENA primary metagenome ERZ779877 (study PRJEB29588, sample SAMEA2159338) | human gut metagenome | biome: human gut; feature: human-associated habitat; material: faeces | place: Denmark | collected 2008/2010 ... | reverse complement strand
AGCTTACTGTCAAAATCCTTATAGCTGTCAAGAATCTCAAGCTTAAGATTAACAATTACTCCCATATCCTCAAGTTCCATAACCATAGGCTTGATACTTTCGCGGGTCTTGTAATCCACATCAATAAACACTTCGTCAACAATCTCGTTCTTAATATAACGCATCATTGAATGTACATTAGCAACTACAGGAAATCCCTCTATTGACTGACCTGTCATATCTTCATCAGTAATTACAATACCATCTATACGACGCATCCAGTCATTCCTTGCCGCAGCTTTGGAAAGTGTATCTTCCGCCCTGTTTTTAATAGTGATAACAAGTATACTGTTGGTACGCTTTCCTCCATTACGATGCTTCATATATACCTTGACAAGCATCCTTAATAAAAACATAAGCACTGTTCCCATAAAAAATGTAATTACATACACACTTCTTGGAACACCCTGTGCAGTTTTACTCAAAAGTTCATAAACAGCTATAACAGCTGATGAAATAAGACTTTTCTTCATAACAGAAGCAAGTTCTTCAAATTTGCCACGATTAAGTACATCGCCTTTAATGTTACAGAATAAAGCAGCTATTAATACAGCTATAATAATTGTGACTATATTGCCATTAAGCACTTTCATTACATATGAAAATGTATTATTTCTTATTTCCATCAGCCATATAAAACCAGACATGTAATAAGACATTATAAGCGCTATTGCATCTGTAATAAATATTAAAACATTCTGAATACTCTCTTTGGTTTTGTTTACATTAACCATACGTTAATTGGTCTTACCCTCCCCGCTATTTTTTAACTTTTCATAACAAGTCGTGTATTAATACTTCATATTAAAATATACTTTCCCCAACTGAAATACGCTAATCAGCTCACATTTCAAAATGAGCCTTGCTAATTATTATATAGTCACATATTAAAAATATCAATATATATTTGCATATTCTGTAGCAGCATTGCAATAATGATACATTGCCGTCATAAGATTCTTTAGTGCTGTATTATCTAAATATTTATCGACATATCTGGCGTAAACATATGCACCATACTCAAGCATCATTATTTTATCTTCACTATCTCCATTCTTCTGAACGTATATATTAACATTATCAGCAAGCTCATACGCTTTCACATTACTGATATCTATATAATATAATGAAGCATCTGTCTTTTGTGGAGCAATGATATTCTTGTTTCCATCTTTATCTTTCACATAAAATGTATAATTATCAATACTATATCCGTCTGACAACTCAAAATAATTCCTTAATATTGTATCTGATTCAAGAACAAGAGAACTTCCATAATAGCTTATTCCTGAAACACTGTCTGCATTAACCAGCTTTCCTGTATATGTATTGAATCCAACCATATCCATATTCTTATCATCATCCGTCATTATAGAATTGGCAGGATTATCTGTGTTATATCCAAAATATTGCTGTGCAGCTGTTCCATAATTAAGCATTGCTTTAACTGCATTTACAGCTTTATCAGAATAAACTCCACTTGCAGCATTAATTACAGATTCAGCATAATCTGTTACTGAGTATGTATGAACTTCACCCTTAACGCCATTACTTACGATTCTGGCATTTACCTTATCAGCCATCTGCTTTGCTGCTATTCCGCAAGAGAACACATACAAACCATCGGTTGTCTTTCTTGCATCGGCTAACATAACCTTTGACACATTTCCATCAGGCATAGTAAATTCCATGTACGTGCTGCTGTCCTTAACCAGTTTATCAGGAAGATTCATGTAGAAATTCATATCAATCTTTCCGTCCATGCTTAATGTATATCCTTCTAATACATCACCCAAATCAACATTATTTGATGTAAATGCTTTTATACAGAAGTTATAATAATATTTTCCATATCTGCCATAACCATTATAATAATAACTTCCTTCACAGTCAGAATCATAGCTTACTACATTTTCCCAGACCATCTTATCATCAGTTTTCCCCGGATTAGTGCTCTCTGAATACGAATATTCAACTTCAAATGCTTTCTTATCAATATTAACAACAACTGCATAATAAGTTCCAGGATTGAGAATCACTTCTTCCTCCAGAGGAATAGTGTGTATTCCTGCAAAAGTTGTTCTTCCGCTTGTACTCGCCTCAGCATGCTTAGTCCCGCTTATCGGGTTGCTAGCATCTTTAAGGTCAGTATATATATCAATTGTATATCCAACATCTGCTGTCTGTGTAAAAGATAAAGATACTGACTTAAGAGTTTCAGATGCAACACCTTCTTTTTCTGATACATAAAATACATTAGCTGCACCTGTATAATATCCTACTGTTGCTGTATGCAGCCCGCCATCAAGCTGATAATTATTATCCAGCCCATCCTCTGCTGACATATCAAATACCCAAACAGTATCTGCAAGCGAATAAGTTTCATACGACATCCAGAAATAATCAAAATAATCACCCCAGCTGTTTCTTATAAGCCATGCACCATTATTTGAAGGCTTTGTAGTTGTCGCAAAATTATCCTTGGAATAATCATCGTCCCAACCCACAATCATAACTGCATGTCCACCACCTGAGCTTACAATTCCCTGCATATCATAATATGAATTATTAAGGTGGTTCTCTCCTGCATAATAATGAGTATAGCTTGCACCAACAGCACCATGCTCCATGATCTGCTGCTTAACAACATCAGGCTGCTCCTTAACATTAATTCTGTATGCATTCTGCAAATGTGCCACATCGTAATCATAAGCATATTTGTTATCAAGACCATTATTATATACTGCCTGGGCATCAGCATATGGAACATCTGATTCATTGACAGCTCCTACCCACTGGCTGAGTCTCTTTACTGCATACTCGTAGTTACCACCCTTTTCCAGATATGACATGTTGGTATTATTATTATAATACTTAGAATAATCCCCTTTGGTTCCACCGAGCGGATCAATAACTGAGTTAAATGTAAAATGTATAAGCTGCAATTCACTCAGGTCAACACTAGAATCTCTCTGACCCTTAGCTATAAGGTCAAATTCTTCAAGTCCTATAGACGAGAATGCCCAACATGTTCCATAAGGATTCTGATTTCTTGATGGGTGTTCCTTCTTATATGAAGAAACATCCTCTGGGTATGCCGATGGTACATTTCTCTGTGCATATGCTGCAATATCCGATACATATACCGGAGCATCACTATCAAGACTACTTGGTATGTAACTTCCTATATACGCAGAATCCACAGACTGTACCTGCTGCGAATAATCTTTTGCGTCAATTGTGTCTCCATTTACAGTCATATATCCAATAGGACTTGTAATAAGAAGTGCACTTAATAATAACGCTGATAACCTTTTAATTCTCATATAGTCAATTCCTTTCTCTATTCAATTAACACGTATGTTTCATAATAAAATAATATCATACCTTCATATAAGTTTCTATGTTTTTCGTTAAAATATTAATTATAATTATCTCTTATCTGCTCCCTTGCATTCTCCACACTTTCCTCATCAGGTACCATTATGTATAACGACCACCCTGGCATTGAATATGTTGTTGATGAATAACTTCCAACTCCCGTAACACTTATCTGTGTAATATTCCATGCTGCCATATCATTAAGCTGTGTCTGTGCAAGATCTGCAATAAAGTCATAACTCATATCTGTAATTACATTTTTAGACACTTCTGATAATACAGATGTATAATTTGATATAATTGCTGGAGAACAAGCTTTTTTAATTGCTGCCTCCATTATCATCATCTGGTTACGGCCTCTCTGTCTGTCCCCATCTGAATATGCGTATCTTTCTCTTGCAAATGCAAGTGCCTGCTCACCATTAAAATGATTAACACCATTATGTACTGTGAGATTTCCAGCCTGACTAAGAGTTGCTGAATAATCAAGTGTCACATCAACACCTCCGAGTGAATCAATTATTTTCTCAAATCCACTGAAATTAACTTTTACATAATCAATCTGGATACCATAAAGCATCTCCAGAGTATTTCTGGAACACTCAATTCCATAAACACCTGCATGTGTAAGCTTATCCCTGACACCATTGGATATAGAAAGTGGAACATAATAATCTCTTGGCGTATTAATCATAAGAATATTGTGTGTCTTCTTATTAATAGACATAATAATATTGACATCACTACGGCTCACCTCATTAATACCGCCTCTTGAATCAATTCCTGATATATATACATTTATAACATCATCACTTGAAAGATAATTATCTGTAACATTCTCTTCTGTCGTTGCCACTTTAATTGTAAATTCACCACTATATATAAGCTTCACATCTGACGCAAACCCGGTGAAATCTCCCATCTCATCAATCATTTCAATACTGCTTGTTTTCATAATGGCAGCATCAATCTGTCCCTGCAGCAAAGCATCTGCCAGCTCCATTATATTAGAATACTCTGGATACTCCGCCATAAATCCACCTGCACCCATCTTTTTAATAAGCTCATCAGTACTTTCACGATCCACAGCTGTTCCTATACCAATGGATTTATTATTAAGCATATCTACGCTGTCATATCCGCCGTCGTTAAGTACATACACACCCATAACAATTTTTTCTTCCTGAGTTGTTGTAATCTTGTTTATCATATGTCTTGTCTGATTAAGGTAAATGCTTCCCATAATAAGCACAACAATCATAATAATGGCAATTATCTTCGTAATAATTCCTGGAACAAACCACTTTTGTGTAAATGCTGTTACTGCCGTTAGTATAACAAGCACCACTGCAGCAATGATGCAATATTTAACTGGAACAACCCTGACATTTATTAAAAGAGCTATAAACACCACAGATACTGTAAGCATAATAATACTTATTAACAGTCCAGTATATTTTAATATCTTCTTCATACACACATCCTTTCTTCCTTGAATCTAAAAAGGACGGCACATCTTACTTATGTGCCGCCTTCATATCCATAACTAATTATTATCCTCATGTCCATAGTACTTGCCATAATATTTACCGTAATATTTGCCATAGTACTTACCATAATAAGAATTTCCTGTCATATCAACTTTATTAAGTACACAGCCAAGAAGCTTGCACCCTGTCATCTCAAGCTGTTCCTTAGACTTTCTTGCAAACTTATAGCTTATATCACCTGCTCCGATTACAAGAATTCCGCCATCACATACTTTAGAAATAACAGCAGCATCGATAACACTTCCTATTGGTGGTGTATCAATGATAATCATGTCAAATGTAGCTCTTGCTTCTTCTACCATCTTGACAAATCTGTCGTTACCGACAAGCTCACTTGGGTTAGGTGGTACAGGTCCTGCAAATATCATGCAGAAATTAGGAACATCACTTACGCATATAACATCCTTAAGTTCATTCTTTCCTGAAAGATAATGAGTAAGCCCATATTTAATCTTACCCTTCTTACCTCTGTTCTTCATAACTGACTTTCTTGTATCTGCATCAATAAGCAGTGTCTTCATACCATTCTGTGCAAAAGACATAGCAAGCTCAAAAGATACTGTACTCTTTCCCTCACTTGGTGTACTGCTTGTTATAAATATTACCTTATTATTATCACCAGAGAATTCTATGTTAGTTCTTAACATCTTATAAGCTTCTCTGGTCCTGAAATCAAGGTTGCTCTGTTTTACTGAAAACTCCTGCATCTCTAGTCCTCCATAAACTCTATGCCATCAGCATTTCTTTTACTGTTCTTGTTATTAGTGTTCTTATTAATATCAGATGATTTAAAACTTCTTGCCTTCTCATCATCAGTGCCAAGTACTACTTTCTCTTTACCTTTCCGGGGAGACCTCCTTCTGCTGGCAGTTTCTTCCTCAGCCTGATTCATAGGAATAAGTGCAAGTGTACTGATACCTAAATATTTTTCGATATCTTCAGAACTCTTAATAGAATCATCAAGCAAATGCTGTATAACAACAACGGCAACCGCAATTATAATACCAATAACAGCTCCAATCAGTGTCCACTTAGGAACTGATGGTGAAACAGGGCTTGTTGGAAGATTAGCTGAATCAACCACATTAACAGCCTCAATATCCATAACCTGTGTAATATGCTGTGCTGCAAGATCTCTTACCGCATTAGCAACCTTCTGAGCCTGCTCAGGATCCGGATTTATTACTGTAATAGCAATTATTCGTGTATCATCTGTATTAGTTGCAGAAACCTTTTCCACAAGGCTTTCATAAGTTTCATCCAGATTAAGCTGTTTAATAACACCTTCTATAACATAACGGCTTGTAACAAGCTGTTCATAATCCTTAGAAAGAGTTGTTGAAAGCTGTACATCACTATAAGTAACTGATGTACTGTTCTGCTTATTAAGGATGTAAACCTTAGTTGTAGACTGATACTGAGGTGTTATAAGAAAATAGCTGTAAAGAAATCCTACTGCACCGCATACAACAGCTGCCAGTATTATAATCCACACCTTATGAAGCAATAACGCAAATATTTCTCCAAGATTGATTTCAATCTCATCTGTACTCTTATTAGTTTCCATCATTAATTCTCCTTTAATTATTCGTATCTGCTAACAGTCTATCAAATGCATTGCCATATAATATACTGTCAACATACCCCTCATCATATTTTTTATAAAGCATCCTGCTGCACTCTTTCATCATAGGTGTTCTGCTGCCATCGCAACGATGGGCATCTGTTCCTACATAATCAACAAGCTGTTCTTTTAATAGCTTATGTACAAACTTCTTAATTTCTTTACCTGTATCTCCGGTAATGCTTGATGCATTAACCTGAATCTCTACCCCCATGCGGCTGAGTCGCCTGACATTCTCAATGTCATCAACCATACATCCATATCTTTCAACATGTGCTATAACAGGCTGATATCCCTCACTCATAATCTCATCAAGAGAATTTCTTATATACTGATATGGATCAGATGGCATGAATTCAACAAGAACATAATCAGTTCCGTTTATTCTGCTTATCCTTCCATTATCAAGTTCCTCACACATCTCATCATGAAACAGAATCTCATTGCCCTGGTAAAGCTTAATATCTGTTCCCTGTGCGGCTGCTTCCTTTCCAACAGATTGAATAAGTTCCTTAACCTTCTGCGGTGAAGCATTACGATGCCCACTTTTAAAATGTGGAGTAGCAATCATGTGTGTAATTCCCTCTGATTGTGCTATCTTAAGCATCTCAAGAGTTTCTGTTATATCTCTTGAACCATCATCTATCCCTGGCATTATATGACAATGTACATCAACGATATACTCTGCATTTTTCTTATTATTACCAAACAACATACTATTCCTTATACTATCTTATTATTAAGTAAACCTTAAATATTTTATCAATGTACTTAGAACATGTCAACCATTGAAACGAATATTTTAGAATTTGGTCAAAAAACTCAGGGAACATATTATTTCCCTGAGCCTGTGTTTTTATTATCCAATTAATTCATAGCTTTCATTAATTTTCCCAGCCTTAATCTGAGCCATTCTTTCCTCAATCCTGCTCTTAACCAGCTTAGCGACCTCTTTTTTCTTAAGCTCGCCATACTCTGAATAAAGAATTGGCTTTAAGAAATGTACCTGTGTATCTACTCTTTCAAATGTATTGCTGTTCATGGATTTATACGAATCAAAAAGTGCTATAGGAACGATAGGTGTCTTAGTCTGTAAGCTGCACGAAAAGCAGCCAGCCTGAAATTCCTGAAGTTCATTCTTATTGTCAGTGTAACCTCCCTCAGGAAATATAAGGAAATTCCTTCCTAACTTGACCTGTCTGGTAACATCCATAATAGCCCTTACCTTGTCACGGTTATTGTCAAGATCAATAACGACTGCATCAATAAGACCACATACCTGACGGCTCATAAGTCTTTCAGCCTGCTTCTTCCCCCAGAGGACACCACACGGCTTTTCCTGTGCAAGAATAATTCCCAGTGCATCATATTTGCCCTGATGATTAGGATACATTATGTAATTGCTGTCCGTCGGAATATTTTCTCTGCCATACACCCTGGTTCTTGTTCTGGCATGCTTTCTCATGTAATTAATAATCCACTTGGCATACACAAACCGTTCAGTTTCTGAATAACGGTTCTTGTTGGCAATCATTTTATTAGCCTTAGGTACAGCATGAAGCACCATGTGCCAGCTTGATATAACAGTACATTTGAAACGCAGATTAAACATTATAATTCCTCATCTTTCTATATAATACCTGCTGCAGATGCAAAATATTTTTCGAAATCACCACGAATAAGTGCATATCCTGCCTCATTAGGATGCATCCCATCCTTACTATAATATGCCTTCATGTCGCCAAGTGCAAGAAAGCTCTCACGAAGACTTAATATTTCACAGCCGTTTTCTTTAGCTGTGTCTCTCATTATGTCACCGTATCCGGCATATTCATCCTGCATCTGCTGAACTGAGTTCACATATTCTGACATAATATCTTTGTCTACTCCACTTTTAAGCAGATATGACAGATACACTTCAATAGCAATCGGTGGTGCAATTACTGCTGTTACTGCTACTCCCTTTTCCTGTAACAAATGTATCATATTCTCATAATTCTTCTTAAAATCCTGTGGGGCAACTCTGTGCCTATGTTCATAATCACATCTGCCCTCACATATTGACTTCCAGTTATAGTCGCAGTCGTTACCGCCGCATTCAAGAAATGCCACATCAGGTACCGGATGATTTGACATTATCTGTGTAAGCCACATTTTTACTCTCTCTGATGTGAATGTCGGCATCGCAAAATTTAAAAACTTCATATTATATTGTGCCTGCATTGCCTCAAATCCAATTGCATCTGAACTGTGATAATTCCATGCTTCATCCGGCATAACTCCTCGCATAAGTGAGTCACCAAACATGTAGTATGTTTTCATAAGCTGCCTCTTATCTTAAATTAGGAGCCGGAAGAGGATTCTCTGGTGTAACTGCATCCCAGTAATTGTTCATAAGCTTCTCTAATGCTCTCTGTGGAATCATTGGCTGCGAAGCGTAGTCAATCATATCCTGAGGGATATCCTCACCTTTTCCCATAACCTTACCAATTTCTGTATATCTCTTAAGATATTCATTAATCTGGTTTACCATTGGTGGAATTGCAAACATTTCACTCTGTGGACAAAGAAGTGCCTGATATCTGCCCTTGCCATAGATAAAATTAAATTCCTTGATAAGTGCGTCATATATCTCCTGAGTCCTTCCGTATCCACATGATGATATAACATAGAACTTCTTGCCGCTTACATCATAACGGAATTCGTGGAACGCATTATCTCCGATATCTCTTACCTTGCCCTTGTAAGTCTCCATAAGTGGCATGATTCTGTCAACAAATGTTTTCATTGGACCCGGCATGCCAAAGAAATACAATGGGAAGCTGTATATAATAACGTCAGCGTTCATGAACTTGACATGAACATCCTGCATAACGTCATTGATAACACACTGACCTGCTGTCTTTCCCCAACAGCTCATACATCCCATACATGGCTTAATATCCATATCTTTAACTGTAAGAAGCTCAATCTCTGCTTCTGGATTAGTCTCCTTAAGTCCCTTAAGAACTGCATTTGTCATCTGCATAGTATTACTCTTAGGTCCTTTAGGGCTTCCGTTTACTATTAAAACCTTCATTATTAATCCTCCTTGTTTTCCGCAGGAAAATCCGAGTCTCTCTAGCGAGGAGAGGATTTGTCCTCCATAAACTTCTCAAATGCTTTAAACTGTTTTCTCATCGTGTCATATCCATACTGATAACATTGAAGAAGTTTTTCATTATTATTCTCAAAGTGTCTTATCATCTGCTCCTCCGGACGGATAACAAAGACTTTCCCCTCCTCCACAAGCTTTTTCATGAACTTATCCTGCCTGTCATAAGCCTGCCTTCTGTGTGCCATAACCTCACAAAGCTCTGGGTATTTCTTGTAACTCCACTCGATAAGCTTCTTTATCTTAGAATAATCCGTAGGCTTAGAACCCTCTGGCTTGGTAAGTACAACAACAATCTTATCGCACCCTTTCTCAACTGCTCTCTCAACCGGTATTGAATCAATAATGCTTCCATCCAGATAATGATAACCGTCAATTTCAACAGGTTCGCATATAAATGGCACAGAGCAGCTTGCCATCTGACACTTCAGAAATTCATCTTTCGTCTTAAAATTTCCTTTATACTCAGCCTTTCCAGTCTCGCAATTAACAACAACACTCTCACACTCTGTTTTAGATGCGAAAAATGTATCAAAATCATAAGGAATATCTTTAAGCGCATATTCGGCTACCAGCATTTCAAGATTAAGAATCTTCTTATTCTCGAAAAGCTGTCCGACTCCATAATAGCTTTCAGCATTTTCATGGGTAATTATCTTTTTCGTTCTTCCTTCCTGTCTGGAAACATAGTTTACCGCATTACCTGCCCCCGCAGACACACCTATAACATAGTCATAATAAATGTCCTTCTTAAGCATGTAATCAAGAACTCCGGCTGAGAAAATACCTCTCATAGCCCCGCCTTCCAGTACAAGCCCTGTCTTTACTTTGCTCATAAGCGCCTCTTATTTAGCGTTAGCTTCTACATAATCAACAATATCTTTAACAGTTTCAAGCTTGGCATCAGAATTGAATCTGATCTTAAACTCATCCTCAACAGTAATAGCAAGTAACATCATATTAAGAGAATCAACTCCTAAATCTGTTGCAAGAACACTGTCCATTTTAATAGTTGCCGGGTCGCACTGTGGCATAACCCTTCCAAAAATTTCCTTTAATTTCTCAAATACCATGATAAAATCTCCTTTTGATTTATTTTATGAAATCCGGTGGGTGGGGTGTGCAGACGACGGACGGTTTACGGTTTATGGGTTTATGCTCTAAAAACACGCTCCCGCTCGGCTTCGGACGCAGCGGTCACTAAGCTCCTGCTTCGGTGCGAGGACTTCGTCCTCGCACCTCGTATTCGCTAAGTGCCGGCGTCCTCAGACGGTTTTTCCACACAAACCCATAAACCATGAACCTACGACTGACACCTTCCCGAATTTTATTAACTAAATGCGGGATCGCCAGCCGGAGGCTGGCTGCCCGTCCGTCTGTCACTACACCTGATTTCTCAATATCTTCATCGCTCCAGATCTCTTAAAATCCTCTGTTCTCACCTTCATCTTAAGCACTCTCTTGAATGGAGGAAGTTCCTTATTAACCTCATTAACAGTTTCCTGCAATCTGTTCTGGATTTCTTCCTCAGATGCACCATCTAATTCAGGCATATATGGAATAATCTCAACACCGATAACAGTGTTTCCATTCATTTCCATCTCCTGTACAAGACAATCCTTTACAAGTGGCTGCTTATAGAATAATTCCTCAATCTCTTCTGGCGATACATTTTCACCATTAGGAAGAATAATAAGGTTCTTGATACGACCTGTTATGTATATCCAGTCATTATCATCAAACTCAACAAGGTCACCTGTCTTAAACCATCCGTCTTCTAATACTTCTGCTGTATGCTCAGGATCTTTGTAATATTCCTTCATTACATTGTCACCCTTAATCCAGAGTTCTCCGTCAACAACCTTAACCTGCTGTTCTGGATAAATATGTCCCATAGACTCAGGCTTCTTATCTGTATCGCAATTGCCTGATGTCAGGTTAGCACACTCTGTAAGTCCATAACCTGCACATAATGTAATTCCTAACTCTCTGCATTCCTCCATCTGTCTTGGAGGAACAGGTGCAGCTCCGCACATGATAAGCTCAAGATCTCCTAAGAATGCTCTTCCCTTAAGCTTGGCAATGTTAAGAATAATCTCAACAAGACCAGGAACAAGTACAAGAGTTGTAGGTCTTACAACAGGAATATCACCAATACCGGCTCTCATATCAGTACATGTGTATGTTAGTGAGCCTGTGTAGAGCTTAGCCATATATCCCATAATTGCCCCAAATATGTGTGAAAGAGGAAGCATAGCTATATATCTCTTATGGAGAATACTTCCTGGACCAAATACTCCGTTAAATGAGCCTCTCATAATAGAACCGTGGCTGTGAACTGCACCCTTAGGTGCTCCTGTAGTTCCACCTGTAAAGAAAATTGCTGCTGTAGTATCCTTTTCAACATCTGCAAATGTGCTTTCAGTCTCACCAATAGAAGTGCTTGACCATGTCTTACAAGGAAG
>ERZ779877.2791-NODE-2791-length-12266-cov-3.342642_pt1 | contig 12266 bp, 14 predicted proteins | sample MGYA00511556_ERZ779877 | MGnify/ENA primary metagenome ERZ779877 (study PRJEB29588, sample SAMEA2159338) | human gut metagenome | biome: human gut; feature: human-associated habitat; material: faeces | place: Denmark | collected 2008/2010 ... | reverse complement strand
GCCGCAGCGTCATTCGCTTACAGCAAAGATGGACCCGCAGCCGCCCGGCTGTGTCATGTAGGATCTTGCATTTCATGGATTACTCTGCCTGGCTTTCCTCTTCTGCGGAGGTATCCTCCACCACATTAGCGGTCTCGGCCTCCGTGCGCTGGGCGTTGATGGCCTTGGCCTCCGCATAGACGTCATCCGCCCCCTCACGCACAGCGGTCACAGCGGTCATCACACTGTCCTTTGCCCGCAGGGCGGCAGCGGTGGTCTGGGCGTAGGCTCTTTTCGCGTCCTTGCTGCCCAGCAGCTTCATACCGGCGGTACCAAACAGAACGCCTGCGGCAAACAAACCAATTTTCTTCATAACAATTATCCTCCTATATGGATCTTATTTATTTCAAACCGATGGCCGGAAAGCCGGGCCACAGGAATGAGCTCAGTCCTTCTTTTTTCCGAAATGAAACAGTCCCTTTTTTTCATACGTTTCCGCATGGATCTTCCCCGCCGTGTAGCCGGTGGCGTCAATAGCAGTGCGGAGGGCGTTTTCGTCCAGCGGTATCTTGGAGAGGATCACCGTCTAGCCCCTGGAATGGGACGATCTGACCTTTACAACGGGGAAATTTCCCCGAACTGCTCATATAAACGCTTACTCCGAATAACTCCGCCTGCGGCGCACAGGCGGAGTTGCTTTGGCGCTTAAGCGGCAAACAACCACCAGCTATGCTGGTGAGAATTGAAAGCTTCAAATGGAGACGCCAATACCATATTGTGTTTGCGCCAAAGTATCGACGGCAGGAAATATACGGTAAGCTAAAATCGGATATAGGAACAATCCTGTGAAAGCTATGTGAACAAAAAGGTAGGGAAAAAGCTCACTAATGATATTTGACCGGCACGTAAATCTCAAGTATGAGTACGGTAACCGTCACTTTTGGTGCCGCGGATATTATGTGGATACGGTTGGACGAAATGCCAGGGTAATTGAGGAATACATAAGTCTGGCAGTCAAGAGCCGGAAAATGCAAACTACCGCCGGCAAGTATCATTTTGAACGGTTTGTCGTGAAACGTTTCTTTGCCGCAGCGGCTGAGAAGCAGCCCCGCAGCCGCATCGCATCATCCGTTCCAGTCACCACAGGTGTACCGGCTTCAAGCCCGTTTTCCCGGGCAGCTTTAATGGTAACACATCCGGCAATTTCCGTGTACCAACTTGCCCTTTCCTATTAGTTCCTCAATTTTTTCGAGTTCTTTTGACGCTCTGGTGTCGATGCCATATAAAACCCCATTACCACTGCTCTTTCAATAATTATAGAAGCATTCTCTCCGGAATTCTTTCACTATGTCCATGAAGTCCTTCACTCTATAATAATCGGTGAGGTTTTCGAGCTTCCCCTCCACCTTAAATGTCGTACCCATAAACGAGCCATTGGCGACCGCCAGCTTATCGCATATATTTTCCTTTAGGTAACTGTGATGACGTCCATAGCAGACACAACCAAGTTGAGTTAACAATAGAGCGGCCTGTGCAGGCAAGCCGCTCTATGTAGCACAGCAAGTACTATTCTTTTGTCGCTTCGGATTTGAAGCGCCGCAAGTATTCTTGGTATTCTTCTTTTCCTTTATTCGATGACAGGCTTATGACCACAAGAAGAGTCAGGCCAACTCCCAAGGAAACCCACAGAGGAGCTATGCCAAACGGGCTCCCTGCAAAATGCCATATTGCGGCTATAACCCCCCCCGCAACGATAGACCAGAAGGCTGCATCGTTCGTTACCTTATCCCAGTGAAGCGATATGACCAGAACAATTCCTGATATTGCCCTTATTTGAAAAGATGCCAGCAGATCATTGAGGATCGATTTCATATTTGAGGCTATAAACACCGAAAGCACAGCTATGGCCACGACAGACGCCCTGAAGCATATCATCTGCTTTTTCTCGCTCGCCTTTGGCTTAATATTTAAATAAATATCGCGCACAACAGTAGTGGCCAGCATAAGCAGTATTGCGGGGCCCGTAGAGAGAACCGCGCCGAGTATTGCAATGCTCGCGAGGCCGCCCCAGCCTGGCGACAAACGGTTTGCCATTTCGTACAGTATGCCTTTTCCGTTGCTTTCCGGCAGCAGAATACGCCCCGACAGCCCTATCGCGGCAGGCAGCAGAGCAAAAATCGTTACAAGCACAGCCACTACGATGATACCCTTGCGGGCCTCATGAAGGCTCCGGCAGCAGTAGCATGAATTTACCACCGTCATAGCAGAAATCATTGCAAAAGCCGCCCCAATCACCTGTGCGATAACGGTCGGCACATCTGGATACATAAGGTTGAAGTGGGTGTCGAGCAGTTGTTGGTATATATTCTCAACGCCGCCCGCATCCCTGACGTTGGCCCAGGCTATTACGCTGAGGAACACCACTATCACCGCCATATGAAGTACATTTGCCCCCGCAACGGACTTTATGCCGTTTAAGGATATGACTGCAAAAAGCACGGCACATCCAATGAGTATGGTAATATCATTTATATCCGCCACGGAACGTATTATCGGCCCCACTATCGACACGACCGCAACAGACTGCATCGAGTATATCACTAGGAATGCCAGCAGGACGACCATAGTAACAGCCCAGCGCACTTTGTTGTTAAAACGCATTTCAAAGGCCTCCGCAACAGACATAGCGCCTTTTCGACCCGCTTCATAAAAGAACCGTGAAGCGAAAACAACAAATACAATACAGCCTATTGCTTGACCCCAGTTGCCCCATACTGCATTTATACCATGCGTAAAAGCCTCGCTGGCATTGCCGACAGTACCGGCGCCTGCTATCAGTTCACCGAAGAGCAGCGGGATAAGCGTACAGGCAGACATACCGTTCTTCGCCACGAAAGTATTCCTTGTGCTGCTCTGCCTATTTTTATTTATCAGGCTTATTATGCAGGTCAGCCCCAAATATACTGCGACCATTATAAAAGCCGTCATTCTTTTTCCTCCGAATCTTCCCTTCTTTCGGTATACCTGTCAGCCATCTTTTTTGCTGCGGCAAAACAAATCGCCGATAAAGCACCTATCACAATACACATTCCCCAGCCCAGCTTATATGATCCTGTCCTGTCAAAAACCGCCGCCAGCAATAATCCCCCAAGCGACATTCCGAGCTGCATCGGGCTTTGTGTTAGGCCGCGCATTATATTGAAGTTCTTTGTGCCAAATGTTGCGCTTATAAGAAGCGGGGCAGATACCGTCCCGACCCCGTTGCCTATGCCGTACAGTATAGCCATAAGGTACATTATCTGCATACTGCGGCCAAGCATCAGGCACAGAAAGCCTCCGCCCATTAGGCCAAACGCCGCCATAGCGCCTTTTATGGTGCCGAACCTGTCGTTTATCCACCCTAATATGAGCTTACCGAATATGCCGACAAAGGAGTACATGGATACGATCAGCGCGGCTGCCTGCGGTCCATACGAATCAGATATGCAGGGGCTGATCTGCCTGAGCGGTGCAGAGCAGATTATACCAAGCAAGAGCATTCCGAGCATATGTACATAGAAGAAACAATGCGTTTTCGCTTCTCCAAGGCTGATATTTGGAACGCCATCATCTCTATTTGTCTTATTGTTCGGCTCGTTTTCGTTTCCGTAAGGGCTAAGCCCTTTATCCTTCGGCCTTGTCCTTATCAACAGCAAAGCAATAGGCGCTGCGACCGCAAGAACCAGCAATCCTATCATTCGGTAGGAAGTACGCCACCCATAACTGGTTATCATCGTCGTTATAAGCGGGCTCAAAAAAGTCCCACCGATGCCGATACCTCCTAAAGCAATACTCATTGCCAGACCTCGGCTTCTATTGAACCATGCAGTTATGAACATCGATACCGGCATGAAGGCACAACCAGAATAAAACACACCTACCAGCACAGAAGATACATAGAACTGCCAGACGCTGTTTGCCAATGAATAAGACATATACGACAATGCGAAGCATATAAGGGAGCCAGAAAATATCCAACGCATATTGTACTTAGAATATACCTTCCCCCATATCGGAGAAAGTAGTAATCCGCACATGGCGACTAAAGTGCTGGTTACCGTAAAAGCACTGCGCGAAATCTCAAATTCTTCCGTAACTGCCGGTAGGTAAAGGCTTGCGCAAGCGTTTACAAGCGGTGCTGTAAAAGCCATCACCACAAAGCAGGCACAGCAGATTACCCATCCGTAGTGAACTTTTGCCAATTTCATTATGCGACCTCTATCCTTGTGTACAGATGATTTTCATCCTTGCCTTAATTGTTTTTAAGATATTCGAAAGCACACTGAGCATGTATGGCGGCTCCGTATGGCAATGCATCCTCATTGAATACGATTTTAGGATTGTGTGCCGGATAGGTAGGGCCGTCTCCATCCGGTTTGCAGCCGATGCTGAAAAACACACTTGGGACCAGTTCAGTTATGCGCGCATAATCATCCGAGGCACTAGACGGCGGATATGGAATGTATTTTATATCCAATTCTTCGCAATAACGCATCATTTCGTCAAGCAGCTCAGGATTCGTATACATTGCAGGAACATCGGACAGTACTTCGTATTCGGTTTTTGCGCCGAAAGCCAGCGCTGTATAATCAACGATTTCATGGACTCGTTTTCTGAGCTTTTTACGAAGCTCGGGGTCAAACATTCGCATGGTTCCCTGCATGACCACTTCCTCAGGGATAATATTTGCCGCATTACCTCCGGCAAACTGCCCAAATGTCAGCGTCACGGTTTTATCGGCAGGAGCTTCACGGGCAATCAATTCCTGCAGCGCAAGATAGGTATGAGCGGCAACATTGATGGGATCTATGCCGGTATGCGGCCACGCACCGTGGCATCCTTTGCCTTTTACGGTAAGCTTCATCCCGTCACAGGAAGCGCAGGTATAGCCATGGCATACGGCAACCGTACCCACGGGATTACGGGCGTTCATATGCATATCCACAGCTATATCTACCTCCGGGTCGTGCAAAACCCCGGCGTCTATCATCGCCCTTGAACCTATAAACACCTCTTCACCCGGCTGAAACATGAGCTTTACGGTTCCGCAAAGCTCATCCTCGCAGCTCTTGAGAATTTTCGCCGCTTCAAGGAGCATAGTCGTATGGAGGTCGTGCCCGCAACAATGACCGTACCCGTTATCTGCGGAAAAAGGCAGCCCGCTGTTTTCTTTTATTGGCAGAGCGTCCATATCAGTGCGGAGCATGACCGTTTTCCCCGGCTTTTTCCCTCCAATTATGCCAACAATACCGCATTTGCATATTTCCTTGTTCGGTATGCCGTACTCAGTAAGCTTCTCCGATACAAATTTCGCCGTAATCGGAAGATCATCCCCTATTTCGGGGTTGCGATGGAGGAACCTTCTGTTCCCTATCATTTCTTCTTTGTCATCAATCGCCTGCTTTAAAAACCGGTTCATTTGCCTACCTCCTTTTTCAGACCAATGGATACAGCGCTCACGCTGCCGCATGATTTGCATTTCATTCTATCATATAACCAATAAAAAAAGTGTTACATAGGCTACATAACACTTTTTATGATTTTTGTATTATTTTGAAAAATCACCATTCGCCCATGTTGACATCGCCATTACAATGTTCCATTATCCTTTCCACGTCCAGTATTTTTATTCGTTTTCTCTGTATATCTATGGCCTCTTCTTTTTTTAGCTGTTGAAGCACCTTATTCGCGTTTACTCTGTTGAGTCCGGTGAGCATAGCGATATCCTGCTGCGATATTTTCACGCATTCAACAGGATGCGTATGTTTTATATGTCGGTTTGCGATATGAAAATACAGCAGCTGGCATACTCGAACCATGCCGTCATCGTACATCTGTGAAAGCATTTGGGCAGTAAGGGAATGCTGAAGGCAGACGGCAACATCCAGCATTTTTTCCATGAGCGGGTAATTGCGGCCTGCAAGCTCCTCAAGCTCGCTGCGGGTCAGCAATATTGCCTCCACATCGGTATACGCCTCCATAAGAAGATTTTCCTCCCATTTAGGCATACCATGCGGGGAAAACTGCGGAAGTAAACATCCGCTGCCTGCAACATACAATGCTTTCTCGTTCCCATCGCTATGCAGCACCACAGCACGCACAAGCCCGCTCCGCACATAGTAGAATTTGTCTGCGGGCTCATTGAACTGTTTAATAGGCGAATGCTTTTCCAGCGTGACTCTTTTCCCAGTCTTAAATATCAAGCCTTCAAAATCGAAGAAATCTCCATACATATAATAGTTTGGTATCATGCTGCCCGCATTCCTTTCTTATGTTTATTAACGCACAGAGATTATAGCATAATATGCGAGTATATAAAAGATGGCTGTTCATGCTACCTGTCATCCAATCATCCATGTGTATTCGACCCATAAAAATTTTTTCGAAAACTGTAATGCAAATCACTTATTTAAATAGGCAAACTTGATAGAATTTCTTTAACCAGTCGACAGGGAAAACACAAACTGCTCATGAAATGGAGGATTTATGAAAAAATATCTGCATTATGCGTGGGTGATATGCTTTGGCTGTGCATTTATATGTGCCCTCACCTCTCCGATCATCAACGCAACGGCAACACAGTATCTTATCTCTGTAACAGAAGAATTTGGAGTATCCAGAAGTGCTTTTACCCTCAGCTCCACCATAGTTGCGCTGGTAGGCATGGTGATTTCCCCGCTGTGGGGTAAAATTTACTCCGACCGCAAGCGTATGCGCGGCGTGTTGACTATTACAACGTTAGGCTTTGGCCTGGCCTATATGTCCTATTCGTTAGCACAAAATATCGGTCAGTTCTATATTTCTGCCGTAATACTGGGGTTCTTCTGGGCAGGCGCCTGTTTCATGCCCGTATCCATGATGATAACTGCCTGGTTCAACAAAATGCGCGGGTTGGCAATGAGCATCACCCTGGCGGGCATAGGCTTTGGCGGATCAGTCCTCGCCCCCATAATAAACAGCTTCATAACAAATTACGGTTGGAGGATAGCCTACCGCTACGTTGGTATAATAATCATAGCCATTGCTTGCCCGGTAGTATTTTTCCTTCTCCGGGCTACTCCTGAAGAAATGGGTAAGAAGCCTTTCGGAGCGGATTGGGAAGAAAACGAGAAAGATAAGAAAAAAGCTCTCATCTCCAATGAGGGAAATGTTGAAATATCTCCTAACGATGTCAAAAACAAGGCTTTCTTCTGGATATTCATGATAGGCTTCTTCGGGATGGGCCTTGTGTGCTCTGCGCCCATGCGTCAGATGAATCCCTATATTTCAGATATATACGGATCAGAATTTGCGGCAAGCGTTATAGGTCTTTCATCGTTGATGGGCATATTTGGCAAAATACTTCTCGGCGCCCTGCACGACAAATTCGGCAGTATCAAGTCCTCCTCCATCGCTTTTGTAGCCTTTGCGTTGGCCTTTATTGCTGCCATTGCCGGCGCCCACGGTGAAAAGAATCTATTTTATGTGTATATAATTCTTTATTCCTTTGCTGCCGGCGTTGGCACAGTCTCCGCGCCCCTCATCATAAGCGCCACATTCGGTACGAAAAGCTTTAATATGATGCGCGGCTTGACTCAGAGCCCCCTGCAGGCAGGTATGTCATTGGGCGGCCTTATGGTCGCAGGCGTATTCGATATTACAGGTGCGTATACCCTTGGCTGGGCAGCATGTATTGCAATATCTGTAATATCCATAATATGCTTCTATGCGGCTCACAAGATGTCCCGCAAATATGCCGCCGAAATCGATATGGCAAAATAGTGCGGCATAAAAGCAAAGTAATATTGTGAATTTCGGCTGATAATAAAATGAGAGATTTGTTTCCATTATGCACTATGGAACAAATCTCTCAAATTCATTATGCAGAGCATTTCCCGTTCTCATTTCATTCAAGCGTCAACGGAGTTATTTTTGATAAGATCTACCGAAAACTGATCGGCAAGAACACGCTCGATCGTTTCTTTATCCGTATTTTCGCCCTATTCGGTTACAAGTATCTTGTATGCGCAATAGTCATATCGATGCAGGACAGCTACCTTTTGAACGGCGTCACCACCAAGCTTTGCCCCGAGATAGCACGGCGCTACGGCGTCAACCCCGACAGCATAGAGCGGAGCATACGCACCGTTATATCCGCAATATGGTACGACAGAGACCCAGCGCTCCTGCGCGATCTTATGGGGCGCAGCTATCAGTTTCAGCCGGGCAACGCAAAGTTTATAGGCATAGCAAGCCGCCGTTTTTCCCTGTACCTCCGCGCCGCGATGCGCAGTAGAAAGTAAAAGCCCGAAAAAGTTAGACTTTATCGGGCTTTTTGGCCTCCCCGGCGCGATTCGAACGCGCGGCCTTTCGCTTAGGAGTTACGACGAGCGTTTGCAGCGGCGCATTATGGCATCGCACCTGCTCCTTAAAACCCCTTATGTTATGGGGATTTTGGAGATTGAGTTGCACACACAGTCCCATGCGATACCATGAAATTTGTAGCATTTGATGCGCTTCCGTTAGCAGCGGTTTAGCGGAGCGATGCTTGAATGGCAAATGTACTACCCGTAATCAAGGACGGATTTACCCCGTATCGACATGAAACACATGACAAAGAAAGCAAAGGGAGCATCTATTATGGGTGCTTCTTTTATAACTCTTGAAAAAATAATGAATGTCGCGCAGAAATATGATATTATAAATAAAAAGAGAGGTAATATCTTATGAAACATTTACTTATCGAGAATGCTTTTGAATATGATATACTTAATTCATCGGAAAATATGTCAAATAGCACCTATGATTCTTCTAAAGGGTTTTGGGTTAATAATCAAAATGGTCTTGCAAGTATAGATGATCCTGGATTTCGTCCTCCCCGTAGCAAAAAGGCTGATGTTGAGACTGGAGAAGATAAAAAAGGTGAATGATGTAGAAATACTGATAATATCAAATTCAACAGATTTTACAACCGACTATATTTGTATTGAACTGAATAAGCGTACCAATAAGTATTTGCGAATAAACAGGGATTTATTTAGGAGCTATTCAGTAGATTTTTGTATAGATACACTTGAACTCTTGATTTGTATTGAGAATGCTAAATATAGGATTTCCCCATCCGTCTTAAAATCAGTTTATTATAGAGCACCAATATACTTGCATTATATTCCACGCGAATCTTTATCCTTTGAAGAACAACTATATCGTTCGCAGTGGATGGCATTTTTGCGTAATATAATGCTATTTGAAAATGTATTGTGGATGAATAATCCCACAGCTACATTTAAAGCCGAAAACAAAATGCTTCAGCTAAAATATGCGAGAGAAAGTGGATTGCAGTGCCCAACTACCCACTTGCTTAATAGCACCGATTTTATCTCATTGGATGATAAAACCTCTTATGTGGTTAAGTCCCTTGATACCGTAATACTAAGAAAAGCGCAAAGAGAAGCATTTTGTTATACAAATATCCTAACAGGAAAGGAAATCAAACAATCCTATATAGCATCTGCTCCAATTGTACTTCAAGATAATATTTCGCCTAAAATCGATATAAGAGTAACAGTTGTTGGTAAAAAGGCATTTCCTGTAAAAATTACGAATAACGGAGATGGTATCAATGGCGATTGGAGAAAACACAAAGATATTGTTGATTTTATTCCGTTCGAGTTGCCATGCCAAGTAGAAAATGCGTGTATTGAAGTTGCTCGAAAACTTGGCTTGTGGTTTGGTGGGATTGATTTAGCTTTTTCTTCGGGGAAATATTATTTTATTGAAATAAATCCAACGGGAGAATGGGCGTGGCTTATTAACTCTACGGGGTTAAGAATTGATAAAGCGATTTGTGATTATTTAACCATAGGGGTATGAGTATGAAAATATTTAGTTTATTATTCCCATTTTATCAGCTACATAATTCAACCCAAGAAATAAATAAGAAAATAGAAAAATTGATGAAATCGCCTGAAACCTATAACTTTGAGTACGCATCAATCAATCCTGCAATAAAAAAGGATGTGTTAAAAGAAACTCTTAACTCTGTTTTATCGAACAAACAAGAATTGGAGAACAAAGCAAAGTCGAGCCTAATTGCGATAACAATTTCTTCCGCTCTAATTTTTAGCATCGTGCAATTATTGCAAAATACTGAAAACCAACCAATTGCGATAATGATAGCACTGACTATTATTAGCAGTTTAAGTCTTTTATATATGGTGATAGCTGGCATCTTATCTTTGTACACGCTTAGCGAGATTAATAAAGTTTGTTTTCCTTTTCCTGAAGATGGTCTTTTAGATAATAAGGATCAAAAAGAGGGACTAGCTCAGGACATTGAGGGCAACTATTTATACAACATGAAAAGAAATAATTATATGAACACAAGCTATAAGTGCATCGTTGTTTCCATTACATTATTAGTCGTAATATTTCTAATATCATCAATTTCAATTATATTTAATAGAATCAATGACGATAATGCAATAAATGCATTAAATGGAAAAGTTACTACTATCGAGGAGCAAACCAAAGACAGTATCATAACCGTTGAGAAACGACTAAATGCTTTGGAAAATCATTTAATTAACGTTGATAATGAAAACAGCATTCAGAACGATAAATATAACAGTATTAAAATTGAAGTTGATGCATTGCGTGAGGGAATAAATGATCTTAAAAAGCAAATGGCAACAAATTCAGGAAGTATAGAAGTGCCCTGATTGTTTGCTTAATATAAAAAACCGTGCACTTGGTGTATATGCGATTATAGAATTGATTTATCGCACAACCATTTCTATACTGTCAATAGGAACTCTTGATTGGTGGTGAGAACATGGATTGTTCAAGTAAGCAGCGAATTATTACGCCATGTACGGATAAACGTGTATATACCGTAGACGAAATTGCCGCGATTTTGCGCGTAAGCAGAACATCGGCTTATAGGTTTATAAAGACAGGCAAATTCAAATCGGTATACGTCGGAACCATGCTCCGAATATCAAAGAAATCATTTGATAATTGGTTGGCAGAAAATGAAATGCTGTAAAGCTATGAACTTTGTCGTCCGCGTTGACAGCGCGGGCGGCTTTTTTTATTTGCTCAAAAATCGGCACTGTAAAGTAAACATGAAAAAATAGGACCCAAAATCAGCCGATTAGTCTACGCAACGAGCAAAAGCTCACGCTTACGCTTTTTGGACAGTTGGAGGCCGGCACACTGAGCCGGAGTAAGGCCGTTCAAGGCGGAGTGAGGGCGGACGAAGTTGTAGAAGAAGATGAACATGGAAATGAGGTTGTTGGCAGAAGCAAAAGAGGAAAACCCCTGCTTGGTTTTGTACCATGCCTTAAACTGCTTGTTAAAGCACTCTATGAGGTTATTAGTAATATCATCATGGAAGCTCTCCACGCGGATATGCTGGACCCCATGCAGCGTCTTGACAGGCATCTGGTAGGCAAAATAGCGGTCGCTCACAATGGCCTGCGGAGTCCCCATAGGCTTCACGGCTTCCAGTATGGTAAAAGCCTGTGGGCTGTCCCTGTGGCGGTCCAGATGGAAGCCGAGGACAAAGCGTGTCTCGCTGTCGAGAATGAGCCAGAGGTAGTATTTCTCGCCCTGTATCTTAACGACGGTTTCATCGGCATGCCACTCGTCAGAGCTGAAATTCAAGGCCGGAATGAGCTGTATCGCAATGTTTTGGAACATTGGGGCGAAGCGGGTACACCAGTTGCTGATGGTAGTGTGAGATACCCGGACATTCATCACGGTACGCAAAATCAGAGCGATATTGCGGAACGAGTTCTTGCCCAGGTAGAACATGGTCAAGGCCATAAGGATCACATGAACCGGATAGCGCATCCGCTTGAAGTCCGTCTTTCCAAAGAGTTTGGACATGGACGGAGCTGAAATGGCTGTAGGCTTTGGAACGAACACCGAATGGCGGCATTTCTTGTCGCAGCAGGTGTAGTGGGCGTAATGTTCCTTGTCATGGTGCAGAAAAGTGAGCCTGCCGCAAACAGGGCAAGTGGGTGTGTGAAGAGGCTTTCTCCTTCTACCGCACGGATATCCTTCAGCTCTTGTTGGGGTTTCCGGGGCAAACTGGTGCCAGCATTTCCTACATTGGTACTTTTGATGTCCATATTTATCTTTTCCGTAACGACGGAAATCCACTTTGTTGTTGCACTTCGGGCAGCTTACTTGGTATAATTTTGCCATGAGGACTCGTCTCCTTTCGGGAGTACTTTGTGTTTGTGGTAAAACCATTGTACCAG
>ERZ779877.2788-NODE-2788-length-12274-cov-2.583927_pt1 | contig 12274 bp, 8 predicted proteins | sample MGYA00511556_ERZ779877 | MGnify/ENA primary metagenome ERZ779877 (study PRJEB29588, sample SAMEA2159338) | human gut metagenome | biome: human gut; feature: human-associated habitat; material: faeces | place: Denmark | collected 2008/2010 ... | reverse complement strand
GGGTAAGCTGCCGCTTCAGTACATTCTGTTCACATCGGGTGGTCTGTATGCGCTTATACATCTTGATGATACGCTCGGCTATCTCGCCCAACTCATCGTTAGGGAACTTGGCGAGATCTTCCACCTCAAGACTCTCGTTGTGATCTGCCTTATAAGCAAAGATGCTCAGTTTGGAGACATTCTTACCCAGACGGTCCGTAAAACGGTAGAGCACGATGGTAAGCAGAATGACGGCTACGATGGCAAACCAGATGAAATGCTGGTCAGCCTGCAGCGATTTTGCCAAATCATTATTGTAAGGTAGTGCCGTACGGATGATGAGCTTGCTTTCCGGAAAATAAGAAGCCACATAGAAATAATCATGATTCAGGGTTTTAGACTGTCGCTCCACGCTTGAGCCTACCCTGTTTTTCAAGGCCTCTGCTATTTCCTCACGTTTAGCATGGTTGGCAAACTGATCATAGTCGGAACTCATGTTGTCATAAATCACCTTACCGTTCGGGCGCACCAGCGTAACACGAAGGTCCTTGCTTTCATGTTCGCGTACAAAAGCCTTCAACTTCTCATGAGCCACAGTCACATCCCTATTGTGAATGCTATCCTGCAGAATAATTCCTTCACCAGGAGAGAGCGCCAGATCTTCTGCCAACAGTTCATTATAATTTTCCAACTTGATAGTAAGCGTACCTATTTTATACTGTTTCTCTCGTGCCTGCTGGAACACGATAAAACTGACGGCGAACACAAGGAACACCGCCAGTACACTGAAGTACAACTTCCTACCTACACTATTTAACTTAAACATTTTAATTACGCATCAAAATAATAACCGAATCCCAGACGGGTAACGATGCACTTGGCAAATTTACCAATCTTCTTTCTCATACGGGTGATGTTGACATCCACCGTGCGGTCGAGTACCATCACATCCTTAGGCCATACCCGGTCGATAAGTTCCTGACGTGAGAAGACCTTGCCGCGCTCTTCGAGGAAAAGACGCAGGAGTTCGAACTCGGTCTTGGTGAAAGGGATTGCCTCACCATCGATGCTCACCGTCTTCTTGTCCAGATTCAACTGCAGTCCCTGATAGTTGATGATCTTCGATTCATCAGCATCACCAGCCTGTTCAGCCGTACGGCGCAAGACGGCACGCACTCTGACCATCACCTCTCGGATAGAGAAAGGTTTCGAGATATAATCATCGGCACCGATATTGAATCCTGTCACCGTATCATTTTCCGTATCTCGGGCTGTAAGGAAGATAATCGGAACATTGGCTGTCATCGGATTGCCCTTCAACTGCTTAGCCAGCTGGAAACCGCTCATTCCTCCCATCATGACGTCCAGTAGCAGCAGGTCGAACGAAGCGATGTCCATCTCCAAAGCCTCTTCTGCCGAATTGGCTGTTTCTACCTCATATCCTTCTGTTTCGAGATTGAATTTCAGAATCTCACACAAGTCTTGCTCATCATCAACAACAAGTATTCTTTTCATATTCTCTTCCATATTTCATGTTATTTAAAATACCGCTGCAAAATTACGACTTTTCTTTCGTAATAAGCGTTACATTCAGTTACAATTTCGTGACATTTAGTTCTTTAGAGAAAAAAAATATAAAAAAACGAGTATTTTGTTACACATTTTAACTTAGTGTTCCAAATTCGCTACATGTTTCTTTGCTAGTTAGAAACAGAAATACTACTTTTGCACCCGATATAACTATAAGTGAGCATATAACACAACTGAAAGAGTATGAAAGATAAAGTAAATGCAATTCCCTTAATCGGTGAAATCATCAAAGAGGAATTAAACAAGCAAGGCAAGACCACAGTATGGCTTGCTGAGCAATTAGGCTGCCATCGTACTAATATATATAAGGTATACGGCAGAGCCACTATAGATACGGGTATGCTTTACCATATCTGTCAGTTGCTGAACATTGATTTGTTTAAGGTTTATTCAGACGCTTTGCGTAAACGCAAGAAAAAGAATCAAGATTTAAACTAAAAATAACTAAAACAATAAGACCTGAGGTTAATCACCCCAGGTCTTATTGTTTTTATGCCAATCGCTTTTCCAGACGCTCGCGGATGGCAGCGATAAAGCCGGCAGAGTTTACAGCCTTAGCCTCAACACCTTCCATCAGGTTTACGAGATCCTTGGTAGCGATACCATCATTCAAAGTATCGAAACATGCAGCCTCCAACTGGTCGCCAAAGTTCTGAAGTTCCTTGATGCCATCCAGTTCGCCACGCTTTCTCAACGCACCGCTCCATGCAAAGATGGTAGCCATCGGGTTGGTAGATGTATCTTCACCCTTCAGGTAGCGATAGTAGTGACGGGTCACGGTACCGTGTGCTGCCTCATACTCATACTTGCCGTCAGGAGAAACCAATACAGAAGTCATCATCGCCAGAGAACCGAAGGCTGTACTGAGCATATCGCTCATCACATCACCGTCATAGTTCTTGCAAGCCCAGATAAAGCCGCCCTTGCTGCGGATAACACGAGCCACTGCATCATCAATCAATGTATAGAAATACTCGATACCGAGTTCTGCAAACTTCTCTTTATAGTCGCTCTCATATACTTCCTCAAAGATTTTACGGAACTGGGCATCATAAGTCTTAGAGATGGTATCCTTGGTAGCAAACCAGAGATCCTGCTTGGTATCAATGGCAAACTTGAAGCAGCTGTGAGCAAAGCTGCGGATACTCTTATCAGTATTGTGCATGCCCTGGATAACGCCAGCACCATCGAAAGAATGAATCTCTATCTCCTGCTTCTTGCCGCTCTTACCCTCGAACACGAGTTTGGCTGTACCTGGCTCATCAGCACGAAGTTCCACGCTCTTGTATACATCGCCGTAAGCATGACGGGCGATGGTAATAGGCTTCTCCCAGTTCTTTACACAAGGGTGGATGCTTGGGATGGTGATAGGAGCACGGAATACGGTACCGTCCATGATGCTACGGATAGTTCCATTAGGGCTCTTCCACATTTTGTGGAGTTTATACTCGTCCATACGCTGTGCATTAGGAGTGATAGTAGCACACTTCACAGCCACGCCATATTTCTTAGCCGCCTCAGCAGAGTCGATGGTCACCTGGTCATTGGTCTTGTCGCGATAAGGCAAGCCTAAGTCATAATACTCCGACTTCAAATCCACGAAAGGAAGAATCAGTTCGTCCTTAATCATCTTCCAGAGAATTCTTGTCATCTCATCACCGTCCATCTCTACCAATGGAGTTGTCATCTTAATCTTTTCCATAACACAATATAATGTATAATTAATAATTTACAATGTACAATAATCAGGGCAGCCAAGTGGCCCCTTGATATTTTGCCTGCAAAATTAATAAAAATAATCAAGAAAAGAAAGGAAATTAAGAATAATTCTAGCAAAATGACAACAAAAAGCACTTTTTTACGTACTTAAAACATAAAACCTGTATATTTATACCTAAAAAGGCATCAATGAGCCCGAAAACTCACTGATGCCTCTACTTATTTACTTTTTTACCCTTTTACCTTTTTACCTTTAAATAGTCTTTTTACTTCTCCTCTGGAGCCTTGTCGATCAAGTCCATGAACTGGTCGAGCTTAGGAGTGATGATAATCTGAGTACGGCGGTTGCGCTGCTTGCCTACCTCTGTATCGTTAGTTGTTACAGGGTTGTACTCACCACGGCCACCAGCAGTAAGACGCTTAGGATTTACACCGAAGTGATCCTGCAAGTACTGAACAACAGAAGCTGCACGGAGAGCAGAGAGGTCCCAGTTGTTGCGGATATTCTTCATCTTGGCACTTGTAGTGCTTACTGGTACGTTATCGGTATTACCCTCTACGAGCACGTCGTAATCCTTGTAGTCTGTGATGATCTTAGCAATCTTGCTCAATGTTTCCTGAGCACGGCTGTTCACCTCATAGCTACCACTCTGATAGAGCATATTGTCAGCCAGAGAGATGTAAACTACACCCTTCAGAACCTGAACATCAACCTCCTTCATCTCTTCCTTGCTCAAAGAGCGGGTCAGGTTGTTGGTAAGAACCATGTTGAGCGAATCGCTCTTGCTCTTTACCTCAACCAGGTGGCGGATATACTGGTTACTCTCGTTGATCTGGTCAACGAGTTTCTCAATGCTCACGTTGTTCTGGCTTGCATTGTTCAAACTCTTGTCAAGTGAGTTCTGCAACTTAGCATAATCGCTCTTTGCAGTAGCGAGCTGCTCCTGGGCTGCTGCCAGACTAGCCTCTGTAGCTGCCAGTTTTTCCTTGGTAGCCTGATAGTTGCTTGACAATTCCTTATTCTCATTCTGGCAATTCTGAAGATCCTTCTTACTTGCACAGCTTGTAGCCATCAGAGCTACAGCCATCATTGCCATTACCATTAACTTTGTCTGTTTCATATTCTTTCTAATTTAAATTTTCTTGTTATTATTAATTGATTATAGTATATCTTAACGTCGCTTTCTACCTCCTATTATATTAGAGTTCTCCCGGCTTTTATCCGTTATCCGGAAGCTTCTACATTTTAGGGCATTATAGAAACTGATTCACTTCTTTCACTTGCAAAGTTACAGATAAGACTCGAATAAACAATATTTGTCAAATGCATTTAGACATTTTTAACCTCTAAATCTTTATTTATCACCTTTTTAACCAAAAAAGGCAACAGAAAGCACTTTTCTTATAGCTAAACCGCCAAATGTAGCCTTTCAAGGTAAGAATAGCCCAAATCTCAACAAAAAAAACATAAAAAACAGTGTTTTATTTTGTAGTGTCTTGAAATTGCACTATCTTTGCACTCGAAAAGAAATAAATACATTAATAATATAAAAGAAAGCAAGTATGATTCTTTTTTTTAGAACTCCATCTAAGAGTGTGATTGCGACCGAGATTGACCACAAACCATCTCAGGACGAAATCAATGAACTTTGTTGGCTTTATGGTGACGCGACTTTAGAGGACGCCCAGCAGTTGCAGGGCTTCTATGTCGGCCCACGCCGTGAAATGATTACTCCTTGGAGTACGAATGCCGTTGAGATTACTCAGAACATGAGTCTTAACGGCATTTCGCGTATCGAGGAGTACTTCCCTGTAGATAGCGAAAACGCTGAGCACGACCCTATGCTCCAGCGTATGTACAACGGTATCGGACAGGATGTGTTCACCGTGAACCACCAGCCAGAACCTATCAAGTACGTCGATGACCTCGAGAAGTATAACGAGGAAGAGGGTCTTGCCCTCAGCGAGGACGAAATGGCTTATCTCCACAAGCTGGAGAAAGAGAACGGACGCCCTCTCACCGACAGCGAAATCTTCGGTTTCGCACAGATCAACTCAGAGCACTGCCGCCACAAGATCTTCGGCGGCCAGTTTATCATCGACGGTAAGGAGATGGAGTCTTCTCTCTTCAACATGATCAAGAAGACCACCAACGAGAATCCTAACAAGATTCTCTCTGCTTACAAGGACAACGTGGCTTTCTCTCAGGGTCCTGTTATCGAGCAGTTTGCTCCAGCCGATCAGACTACCAGCGATTTCTTCCAGGTGAAGGATATCGAGAGTGTTATCTCTCTGAAGGCTGAGACCCACAACTTCCCTACTACCGTAGAGCCTTTCAATGGTGCTGCTACCGGTACGGGTGGTGAAATCCGCGACCGTATGGGTGGTGGTGTAGGTTCATGGCCTATCGCAGGTACCGCCTGCTACATGACTGCTTATCCTCGCTTGAAGGATGACAACGGCAAGAGCGATGTTGAGCGCGACTGGGAAGACATCATGCCAGTGCGTAAGTGGCTCTATCAGACTCCAGAGCAGATTCTGATCAAGGCTTCCAACGGTGCATCAGACTTCGGTAACAAGTTCGGTCAGCCTCTCATCACCGGTTCTGTGCTTACATTCGAGCACGAGGAGAATGGTGAGAAGTATGCATACGATAAGGTAATCATGCTTGCTGGTGGTGTAGGCTACGGCAAAAAGCGTGACTATAAGAAGGGCGAGCCACAGAAGGGCAACAAGGTGGTCGTAGTAGGTGGTGATAACTATCGCATCGGTCTCGGTGGCGGTTCTGTTTCTTCTGTAGATACAGGCCGTTACAGCAATGGCATCGAGTTGAACGCTGTTCAGCGTGCCAACCCTGAGATGCAGAAGCGTGCCTACAACCTGGTTCGTGCACTCGTTGAGAACGATGAGAACCCAGTAGTCAGCATCCACGACCACGGTTCAGCCGGTCACTTGAACTGTCTCTCTGAGTTGGTAGAAGAGTGCGGTGGCGAAATCGACATGTCTAAGTTGCCTATCGGCGACAAGACTTTGAGCGCCAAGGAAATCATCGCCAACGAGAGCCAGGAGCGCATGGGCTTGCTCATCGACGAGAAGTATATCAGCGAGGTTCAGAAGATTGCCGACCGTGAGCGTGCTCCAATGTACGTGGTTGGTGAGACTACAGGCGATGCTCACTTCAGCTTCAAGCAGGCTGACGGCGTGAAGCCATTCGACCTCGATGTAGCTCAGATGTTCGGTCATACTCCTAAGACTGTGATGGTAGATGAGACCGTAGAGCGTAAATATGAAGATGTAACTTATTCTGCAGATAACCTCGACGAGTACTTGCAGCGTGTTCTCCAGATGGAGGCTGTTGCTTGTAAGGACTGGTTGACCAACAAGGTTGACCGTTCCGTAACAGGTAAGATTGCCCGTCAGCAGGGGCAGGGTCAGATTCAGTTGCCACTCTCAGACTGTGGTGTCGTAGCACTCGACTACCGTGGCGAGAAGGGTATCGTAACAGCAATGGGTCATGCACCTCAGGCTGGTCTTGCCGATCCTAAGGCAGGTTCTGTACTCTCTGTAGCAGAGTCATTGACTAATATCGTATGGGCTCCATTGGCAGATGGCATGGACAGCATCAGCCTCTCAGCCAACTGGATGTGGCCTTGCCGCAGTCAGAAGGGTGAGGATGCACGTCTGTACGAGGGTGTGAAGGCATTGTCAGACTTCTGCTGCGCCATCCACGTAAACGTACCAACAGGTAAGGACTCTCTCTCTTTGACCCAGCAGTATCCTAACGGCGAGAAGATCATCGCTCCGGGTACCGTTATCGTAAGTGCCGGTGGTGAGGTTTCAGATGTCAAGAAGGTGGTTAGCCCAGTTCTCGTTAACGACAAGAAAACCACGCTGTACCATATCGACTTCAGTTTCGACGAGCAGCGTCTCGGTGGTTCAGCTTTCGCTCAGAGCCTGGGCAAGGTGGGCAGCGATGTTCCTACCGTCAAGAACCCAGAGTACTTCGTTGACTGCTTCAACGCTGTACAGGAACTCATCAACCGTGGTTGGGTAATGGCTGGTCACGATATCAGCGCCGGTGGTTTGATTACAACTCTCCTCGAAATGACATTCGCCAACGTAGAGGGCGGTATGAAGATCAACCTCCACGACATCGCAGATGCCGACATCATCAAGACTCTCTTCGCAGAGAACCCAGGTGTTGTCATCCAGGTAAGCGATGCTCACAAGGATGAGTTGAAAGCATTCTTCGATGAGAACGGTATCGGTTATGCCAAGATTGGTTATCCAGCTCCTGAGCTCCGCAAGATTATCATCAAGAAGGAAGGCTTCGAGCACGAGTTCGATATCGATGCTTTGCGCGACGACTGGTATAAGACATCTTACCTCCTTGACCGCAAGCAGAGCATGAACGGTATGGCTAAGAAGCGTTACACCAACTATAAGAAGCAGCCTATCGAGATGAACTTCGGTTATGGCTTCAAGGGAACCCTCGCTAGCTACAGCCTCGACGCTAACCGTCGCAAGCCATCTGGCATCAAGGCAGCTATCATCCGTGAGAAGGGTACCAATGGTGAGCGTGAGATGGCTTACTCTATGTATCTCGCTGGCTTCGATGTAAAGGATGTGATGATGACCGACTTGATTTCTGGTCGTGAGACTCTGGAGGATGTGAACTTCATCGTATTCTGCGGTGGTTTCTCTAACTCCGATGTTCTCGGTTCTGCCAAGGGTTGGGCTGGCGCATTCCTCTACAATCCTAAGGCTAAAGAGGCACTCGATAAGTTCTATGCCCGTGAGGATACCCTTTCACTCGGTATCTGCAACGGTTGCCAGCTGATGGTTGAGTTGAACCTCATCAATCCTGAGCACAAGCATCGTTCACACCTCTGCCACAACACATCCAAGAAGTTCGAGAGCACATTCCTCGGTTTGACCATTCCTCAGAACGACAGTGTGATGTTCGGTAGCCTGAGCGGTGATAAGCTCGGTATCTGGGTAGCTCACGGCGAGGGCCGTTTCTACTTGCCTGAGCCAGAGGATCACTACAACATCATTGCGAAGTACAACTACGCTGAGTATCCAGGTAATCCTAACGGCAGTGACTACAATGTAGCAGGTATCTGCTCTGCAGATGGCCGCCACTTGGCTATGATGCCACACTTGGAGCGTGCCATCTTCCCGTGGCAGCAGGGCTGGTATCCGCGCCATCGTCGTGCCGACGAGGTCACGCCTTGGATCGAGGCCTTCGTCAACGCACGCAAGTGGGTAGAGGAGGCTAAGAAGAAGTAGGATGGCGAGGCGGCCCCGCGTGCCGTCACCTCCATCTTATGGCAAAATATATGTGGTTAGTCCAATCGGCCCTCTCGGGGGCGGGTTGGACTAATCAATTCTTTAACAAGAGGATATCAATTGGTCTGACAAGGGAATATCAGTTCTTCTAGCAAGCGATATCAATTCTTCTAACGAGCGGATATCAATTGATCTGACAAGTGATTATCTATACATCTAACAAGAGAGTATGAAATTTTACTGGGAGAGTTTCAAGACATTCTTCAAGATTGGCGCCTTCACCCTCGGGGGTGGCTATGCGATGATCCCAATCATCGAGGCGGAGGTGGTGGAGAAGCGCAAATGGATCGGGAAAGAGGAGTTTCTCGACCTCATCGCCATCGCGCAGAGCTGTCCGGGCGTCTTCGCCATCAACATCAGCGTCTTCATCGGCTACAAGCTCCGCAAGATACGGGGTGCGTTCTGCACGGCCCTCGGCACGGCCCTGCCCTCGTTTCTCATCATTCTGCTCATCGCCATGTTCTTCCATCGCTTCATGGAGGTGGGTTGGATCGCAGCCATGTTCCGAGGCATCCGTCCGGCCGTGGTGGCCCTGATAGCCGTCCCGACCTTCAACCTCGCCAAGCGGGCGCGGATCGGGTTGGCCAACTGCTGGATACCGCTCATCTCGGCCCTTCTGATATGGAAACTGGGCGTCAATCCCGTCATGATCATTCTGGCGGCCGGCCTGGGTGGCTATGTCTATGGACGCTATGTCAAGCCCACGGAATAAAAAAACTCACGGAAAAATCGTTGAATTATGATCTTCTTACAGCTCTTCCTCACGTTTTTCATCATAGGTCTCTTCGGATTTGGTGGCGGCTATGGCATGCTCTCGCTCATCCAGGCCGAGACGGTCGTGAAGCACCATTGGCTCTCCTCCTCGGAGTTTACCAATATCGTCGCCATCTCCCAGATGACGCCAGGCCCTATCGGTATCAACTCGGCCACCTACTGTGGCTATGCTGCGGCCCACAACGCGGGCTTCGAAGGGATGATGGCCGTGCTCGGTAGCGCCACGGCCACCTTTGCCCTCGTCCTGCCGAGTTTCATCCTGATGGTCCTCATCAGCCGCATGTTTATGAAGTATATGCGTACCCCAGCCGTCCAGAGCGTCTTCATGGGCCTTCGTCCTGCCGTCGTCGGCCTCCTGGCTGCCGCCACGCTCCTGCTTTGTGATGTGGAAAACTTCTCCTCGCCCGATATCAATCCCTGGCAGTTTGGCGTGAGCCTCTTCCTCTTCTTCGCCACCTTTATTGGTACGATGTGGATGAAGATCAACCCCATCCGCATGATCTGTTTTGCTGCCTTCGCGGGCCTCGTCCTGCTCTATTGACGTCGTCTTCTATCGAAGTCCTGCTCTGTAGAAGTCTCGCTCTCTTGAATTCCAACTCTCTCGCCGTCCTGCTTTCTCGTCATCCTGCTCTCTCGTAGTCCCGCATGTTTCTTTAGAGATTTCCTTACACGAAAAGCGCCAAGGTTGTTTGCTTCTATTGAAAACAACCTTGGCGCTTTTTTATTCCGATGACTTTCTACTGTTACTTCACCATGATCTTTTTGCCCTGGTGGAGATAGATGCCCCGTCTAAGGGGTGGCGTCACGCGCTGTCCCGAGAGCGTGTAGTAGTGGTCGTCGGAGAGGGTGGGGCGGTCGGTCGCCACGTCCTCGACGCCCATGGTCGTCGTCACGTCCTTGACCAGATATTTGCCGCCGCTCTTCTCGCCCGTCACCTCGAAAAAGGCGTCGTGCTGTATATTGTTGATGTCCACGGTCTGCTGCTGGCCGGCATTGTCTGCCGTGCCGATACTGAATACAAAATTGATGTTGTCGTCTGCCGTGGTCATCGTGTAGCTCTTGCAGAACCATTTCTTGCCGCCCACGGTCTGAGTGGTCGTGACGTGGTCGCCCGGCCAGTCGGTTGTCGTGTGGGATCCGCCCCAGGAGTGGAAGTTGATGTAGCTGGTCCATGCCACGGCATCGCCATTGACATAGACCGTGATGTCGTAGGGCTGGAACTCGCCTATCTCATACTGGCGCGTGATGACACCCCGCACCTTGCCATCGACCAGGAGACCCACCTTCAGGGTCGTCTTGCCCGTAGGTATCGTGAGGCTCGTGCCGCTCTGTGCCTTGGCGCTCTGTGGCGTCGGCTCGCTACCGTCGAGGGTATAGACGAGCTGGGCGTCCTTAGAGGCCGATACGGCCGTGAGGCGCGCCTTCTGGGTCCCGTCATGATAGCTTCCTGAGGGCAGGTCCGTCCAGGCGCTCTCCACCTCGGGCGAGAGATAGTAGGCGTAGTGGTGGCCGCTCAGCACCTTCACATAGAACGACTCGTCGGGATCGGCCATGCCGCTTCCCACCACGGCCAGCAGTTTTCCGCGCGTGCCCTGGGTCGTCACGCCATAGTAGGCTGCCGAGCTGCGGTAGCTGGCGAAGGTGCTCGTGCTCGTCACGCCCGCCAGATGGCGCGCGTCGATCATGGACTTGATCTCGCGGGTGTAGGCCTGCCAATGGGGGAGAAAGACGCAGGGCGTGCCCGGCATGGCGAGGAGATAGGCGTTGGCCGCGAGCGTGTCCTTGCGTATCGGGTCGTTCTGCTCGCTGGCGCTACGGTATTGTGTATCGTGGTTCTCCACAAACGTCACGGCGTAGCGTCGGTATGCCTCGTCGCCCACCAAGGTCTTCGTATTGGCCAGCTTCGACCAGTCGCCACCATTGATGGCGTCGCGTACCGTGTAACGGAAGGGGAAGTCGAAGGCCGCGCTCTGCTTCTCCGTACTGTCTATCCATGCCTTCAGCTTCGCGACGTTGCCGTCGAAAAACTCGCCTACGGAATAGGCCACGTTGGCCGCGCGGTTGTAGTCGGCCACGTGCGACCCGCCAAAGCCCTTCACCATGTCGTAGCGAAAACCGCTATAGCCGAGGTCCTCCACGAGGTACTGCTCGTAGGACTGCTCCAGAATGGCGTTCACCTCGCCGTGTTCGTAGGAATAGACAGCCAGATAGCTGTCCCCCTGCGCGGCCAGATAGCCCACCACCAGCTGCACGGCGTTGCCGTCCTGCAATTGCGCCAGCCGGACATTGTCCACCGTGTCAGCCAGACCCTCGATGGTCTGCTGCACCTTCCATGCGCCTGCGGCATCCTTCTGCAAAAAGGCGATGCAGACGTTGGAGGACTGGGCCGTCGTGTAGAGCACGGCGGCGTCCTGTTCGCCGTCGCCGTCCAGATCCTGCAGCAGAAAGGGCGAAAGCAGCTCCCCCTGCATGGGGTATTTGAGCTGCGCACTCTCGCCCAGCCAGTCGTTCAGGGCACTTTGCAGCGCCCCGTAATCGCCTGAAAGGCGCGGAGCGCGCAGCAGATCCTCGACCTGCATGTTGTCCGTCATGGGGAAGCTGCACCCCGGTAGCAGCCCCAGCAGGCAGCAGGCCGCAAGCGACAGGAAGTGTCGTCGTTTCAACCGCAGTCCCTCCTCTCTGTGGAAAACTCCCGGCTGCGTATACAGTATTCAGTATAGCACGAATCGCGCCTCCGGGCAACAAAAAACGCCCTCTCCCCGAAGGGAAAGAGCGTTTCGTTACACTGTTTCTACAGTCAGAGTCGATCAGACGAGCTCCAGAACTGCCATCTCAGCAGCGTCGCCGCGGCGAGCGCCGA
>ERZ779877.2787-NODE-2787-length-12277-cov-2.033873_pt1 | contig 12277 bp, 4 predicted proteins | sample MGYA00511556_ERZ779877 | MGnify/ENA primary metagenome ERZ779877 (study PRJEB29588, sample SAMEA2159338) | human gut metagenome | biome: human gut; feature: human-associated habitat; material: faeces | place: Denmark | collected 2008/2010 ... | reverse complement strand
GACAAAATGAAGGGCAGAATCGACTGCGTGCATCTTAAAGATATGATGACCGTAGCGGAAGGCGGGCAGAAGTATGCGCCGCTGGGTGTCGGCGTTATCAACTTTCGCGACGTTATCCCCGCAATGGAGAAAGCGGGCGCAAAGTACGCGTTCGTCGAGCAGGACGACGCGGTGACTTATCCCGATCCGTTCGGACAAATGGCTATCAGCGCGAACTACCTTAAAGACGGAGGCTGGCTTAAATAATGATAAAGGTAACGCTAAGCGCGTTCGCGGACGAAGCAAGCAATGACTTCAACGCACAGATCGCCGCGCTCAAACGCAATAACGTATATAATATAGAACTGAGGGGATTGGACGGCAAGAACGTTTCTGCGCTCACCGACGACGAAGCGAAAGCGTACGCGAAAACGCTCCGCGACAACGACATCGCCGTCTGGTCGCTCGGCAGCCCATTGGGCAAGATCGACATTACCGAACCCCGCGAAAAGCACGAAGAAATGCTGCGTAGGCTCATGACGCTCGCCGATATTTTCGGCACCAAGCGCATCAGAATGTTCAGTTATTTCGTCGCCCGCGAGGACTATAAAAAGTACCGCGACGAAGTGATCGACAGACTGCGCGCGCTCGTGGAAATCGCCGACGGTTATATGCTCTGCCACGAGAACGAGTCCGCGATCTACGGCGCGACTGTAGACAACTGCACGGACATTTACGACAACGTGGACGGCATTTACAGCGTTTTCGATTCGTCGAATTTTATTCAGTGGGACGAAAATATCGAATACGCTTACGACAAACTGATCAAACGCGCCGATTATATTCACGCGAAAGACTCGCGTTACAGCGACAAACTGATCGTACCGCTCGGCTACGGCGACGGGCTGTACGAAAAGATTTTCGCCAACCTCGAGAAAGATACCACCGTTACGCTCGAACCGCACCTGTTCAAGTTCGTGGGTTACAGCGACATCGACAAGAAAGAACTGAAAGGCTTGTTTTCGTTCGAAAACAGCGATCAGTCGTTTGACGCGGCAGTGAAGGCACTGAAAGAAGTATTGACTAAAAGCGGTTACCGCGAAGGAGAAAAAGGAATATGGATAAAGTAAGGTTCGGCGTTGTAGGCATCGGCAACATGGGCAGCAGCCATTGCAAATGGCTCAACGACGGCAAAAGCGTAAAGAACGGAGTGCTTACCGCGGCTTGCGATATCAACCCCGAAAAGATCGAGAACATTAAAAAGCAACTTACCGATTCTTCGGCGGTCACGTTCTTCGACGACGCGGAAAAAATGTTCAACAGCGGACTTATCGACGTGGCTGTCATCGCCGTTCCGCACTACGACCACCCCGGGCTTGTCATCAAAGCCCTCGACGCGGGGCTTAACGTAATCTGCGAAAAGCCCGCGGGCGTCTATACCAAACAGGTCAAGGAAATGAACGAACGCGCGGCCAAGTCCGACAAGATCTTTGCGCTTATGTTCAACCAGCGTACCCGCCCGATCTTCCGTAAAATGCGCCAGATGGTGCTTGACGGCGCGGTGGGCAATATTAAACGTCTTAACTGGATCATAACCGACTGGTACCGTTCGCAGTCCTATTACGACAGCGGCAGTTGGCGCGCTACCTGGGCGGGCGAGGGCGGCGGCGTGCTGTTCAATCAGGCTCCGCACAACGTAGATCTCTTCCAGTGGATCCCGAATATGATGCCGAACAAAGTCCGCGCGTTCTGCCACTTCGGCAAATGGCACGACATCGAGGTTGAGGACGACGTCACGGCGTACTTCGAGTACCCGAATGGCGCGACGGGCGTGTTCATCACGACCACCGCGGACGCTCCCGGCTCCAACCGCTTCGAAATCGTGGGCGACGGCGGCGAACTCATTTTCGACAACGACAAACTCGTCTACAAGAAACTCAAACAGAACGAACGCGAATTCAACAGAACCTGGACGAAAGGTTTCGGTGCGCCCGAATGGGAAAAAATCGACGTTGAAGTCGAGGACGACGGCGTGGAACAGCACGTCAGAGTGCTTGGTAACGTCGCCGACGCCGTACTCGGAATCGCTCCGCAGTTCATCGACGGCAAAGAGGGCATAAGAGGCGTGGAACTCGCCGACGCGATGCTCCTCTCGACCTGGCTCGACAAGACCGTGGATCTTCCGTTCGACGACGATCTGTACTTCGAGGAACTGAGTAAGCGCGTAGCGACTTCGCGGCTCAAGACCGGCAAAGAAGCCGTGCTCGACACCGCCGGCAGTTACGGCGACAAGAAATAATACAAAGGAAATAACGCTCCGTTGCCGTTTAGACGGGGCGATTCCGCCGGAACGCATATACTAAATATGGTATATGCCTCGGCGATAAAAAGCGGGGACATCGACCGCGCTCAAAAAATTAAGGAGGTAAACGATGAACAAAAAATTAAAGGGGCTGCTCGCGTGCTTTATGTGCGTCTGTTCCGTAGGAGGGATTATGACAGGTTGCGGAAACGGCATGGGCAAGTCCGACTTGGGTGAAGTCGAACTGCCGCATTTCAGCTACGAGAACACCGCGCTTGACGGTAACTACAATCACGAGTTATTCTACCGTAACGACCTTGACATCAAGTACGGCGACCCGACGACGATTTATATCGACGAAGGCGAGTACGCGGGTACTTTCCTGACCAGCGGTACTTCGTCCGGTGCGGGTTATTCCGTCAGCACGTCTAAAAACCTTATCGACTGGGAGTCGAGCGGCGACGGCTTTACGCCGGCGAAGAACCACTTCGGCGTAACCAAATTCTGGGCGCCCCAACTTATGTACGATAAAGACGCTCGCGGGGGCGATTACAACAAGGGTACGGCGGAAGAAGCCGACAAGAAAGGCTTGTTCTTTATGTTCTACTGCGCCGCGACTCCGGCTACCGCGACCGATTACCCGGTAAACACCAACTATCTGGCTGTGGCGATTTCGACCACGCCGGACGGTCCTTACACCGAGTATACCGGCACGAACCAGAACGGCACGTGCCTTAACGCTTCCGTTCCTCTTTTCGACATCGAGTACATAAACCCCGAGAACCCGAACGCGCTTTGCACTACGCTCGACGAGAACGCAGCCAACGGTTGGGAACTCTACCGCCACGGTCGTTCGTTTATCGACCCGGCGCCGTTTGTCGACCCCGTTACCGGCGATAAGTATCTGTACTTCTGCCGTAACCGTTGCGTAGACTCTACCAACGAGATATGGGGCGTGAAAATGAAAGACTGGGTTACGCCCGATTATTCCACCGTCACGCGTATCACCGCGTTCGGTTATCTTACCGTAGAAGGCGCAATCAAAGCGGACAAAAACCAGCAGTACGACATCAAGGGTTACACCCTCAAAATCGACGAAGGTCCGTTTATGTACTACGCGGACGGCACCTACTATATGACGTTCTCCATCGGCTCGACCAACGATAAACTTTACCCGGTAGGGCAGGCTCTCTCGACTTCGCCTCTCGGAACTTTCACCAAGGTTCAGGGCGAGGACGGCGGACTTATCTGCACACCCGGCACGGACTGGGATATCAACTCGTCCGGACACCATTCGTTCCTCGAAGTGGGCGACGAACTCTGGATCGTTTACCATAGTTACCCGATGAGCGCTTCCGGCGCACTCGGCGGCCGCGGACAAAGCTTTGACCGAGTGTTCCTCCACGAGAACAACAAAGGGCAGAAGGTGCTTCACGCCAACGGCCCCACGAAGAATATTCAGGCGCTTCCAGAGGTCGTCAGCGGCTACAAGAACGTAGCCCCGCTCGCTACCGCTTCCGCAACTCACGCGGCGAAGGAAAGCGACGCGAAATACCTCAATGACAACCTTATCTCGATGCACGGCGAAAACGACAACGCGTATCTGCAAGATAGGGTTTCCGAATTCGTAGTCGACGGAAAAGAAACGGTAATTACGCTCGACTTCACGGATTACGTGACCGCACGCGCGATCATGATCTACAACGCGCGCGATTACAAAAACGCGTTCAACGAGATAAAGAAGATCGAAATGGCGTTCCGCGACAAGGACGGCAAGACCGGCGTTGCGGTAATCAACAAACTCGGATTCAATATGAGCGCGAACGTAGTTCCCCTCGAGTACAGCTACAGCGAGGACGAACTGAAAGACCTCGGCAACCTCGACGATTTTTACACTATTCGTCCCGGCGGAGCGGCGATCGCCGAATTCAACGAGATCAGCGTAAACAAAATAAGAATCACCATCAAGAAAGGTGACAACAAGACCGGACTTAACGTGAACGAAATAGTCGTTCTCGGCAAGACCGCATAACGGAGGGAAAAATGAGAAAGAAAAGTATAATCGTCGTTCTGCTCGTTCTTCTTATGTCGGTAGTCGCGTTTGCTTGTGCCGGCGGCAACAAGTACAAGTTAGACGACTACACCGACTTTACCGGCGGCGACAACTCGCTTAAGCTCGAACTCGACGAGGATATGAAACTCGACGGCATCATGGACGAAGAAGCGTGGGCGAACGTAGGCAACAAAATGAGCGTTACGAGTTCGCATACCCATGCGGGAGCGGAAGACAAAGCGCTCAAAATGGATGTGTACACGCATTTCGGCGAAAAAGCGCTGTATTTTGCGTTCGACGTCACCGACAACACGATTTTCGTCAACCCGTCGCGCCAACAATCGCGTAACACCGGCGTGGAACTTTATATGTCCGCGCTCGACAACTTCACGTTCGGCAAAGGCTGCGTTTCCATTCGTATAACGCCTATGGAAAACGGCACCGCGCCGATCATCGGCTACTACGTACCCAGCGGCGCCAAGGCCTGGTTCCAGTCCAAAGCCGGCGGCAAGTATGCGGCGGCTACTATGGTCGACGGTCAGTACAACGTTCTTAACGGCGCAAACGGCTACGTCGTCGAACTTGCGATCTCTTACGACCTTATCGGCGGTAAAACCGACGCGATTCAGTATACCGCGGCGTTCGTTCAGGCGCTGTCCGCAGACAAAAAGGACCGCCTTGACAATACGTTCTTAAAAGGCACCAGTTACGTTTCTCCCGGCAGTTGGATCGGCGTAACCGAAACCGGCACGCTCGTGGGCGACGCCAAGTACGACTTCCTCGACAGCAACTACGTCACGACCGACTCGTATATGAACGTCGACGGCAAACTCGACGACGAGAAGTGGCAGGAACTCATCGCTGCGGGCAAGGGCAAAACCATTACCCACAAGGGCAAGGATATTACGCTCACGACCTACGCGCTCTTCGGCGACAACGGCGTATATATCGGTCTTGACAGCAACGATCCCGAAGTCTGGTACAACCCCGACCGTCAGGCCAAATACAACACCGGCGCGGAAATTTTCGTTACCGCTCTCGGCGCGACCGAACTTTCGAACGACTCCACCGTGCAAATCCGCTTCTCCGTAGGAGGGGGATCACTCCGCTACAGAGCGAACCCGAACGCGGAATATCCGTACACTCAGTCTTACTTCCCGGCAAAAATCGCGGGTTCTGTTAAGAACGGCGGCGAATTCAACAAGTCCGTTACCGACGACTACGCGGGCGTTGACGGCTGGCAGGGCGAAATCTTCATTCCGTGGACTGCGTTCGGCGCAACCACAGAAGAACAGAAATCGCAGATAGCGGTATTCAACTGTATCTACTACAGCCGCAGCGACGCGGAAAACCCGACTGGCGATCAGTGGAAATTCCTCGCTCCCGCAGACAGCAAAGTCTACGGCAACGGCTCGCGCAACGTCAACCCGCAGAAATCTTTCTTCCGCTTTACCAAAGCCGACGGCTTCGTGTTCGGCGGAGTAGAAGTACCCGACGTAGTGTTCTTCAAGGGCAACGACGGCTCTTACAAAGCCACGATTAAGCCGAGATACGTCGACGCGGTGACTTCTGCGGACTTCGCCACCGACACTAAACTCGCTACCGGCGGAACTTTCTCCGTCACCGGTATCCCGACCGATTCCTTCACCGACAACGGCGACGGCACTTATACCATGACCGTTTCGGCTGAGAACGCTAAAAAGTTCGAAAGCGGCAAAGAAGCGCATTTCTCGCTTGCAGAAGGCGTAGGAGCAGACTTCACCATCGAATATATCGACGTCGACTCCTCGAAATTCGACGTAAACAAACTCATCGCTTACCTCAACTTCGACGGTACGGCAAAGACGACGGCAGGCTCCGCCGCCTCGTCCGTAACCCGCGGTACGGCTGAATTCGTCAAGTACGGCACCGGCTCCGCCAACAACGGTTACTACGCCGCCAACATGAGAAAATCGTCCGTCAAACTCGACGCGACCCTCGGCACCGACAGCTTCGTAATGTCCGCTATGGTCAACGGTGCCGACGTTAAGAACTACTTCAAGAACGAAACTACGTTCGGTTATTCGTTCGTACTCTTCGGCACGGGCAACGTCGACGGCACCGTCGGCTTCTCGCTGCAAGCGCGCCGCGATAACGTTTTCATAAGACTGCCCAACGGCAAGCGTTACTCGCACGCCGCAGTGCTCGATTTTGTCACCGACGGCTGGCAGCGTTGGACTCTCTCGGTTGACAGAGAAACCACCGACAAACTTACCTACACGTTGTACATCGATGCGGAAAAAGTCGCGACCAACACGATCGACCTCGCTTCCGACCTGTCGTTCGATATTGAGAATAATAATACGATCGGTATCGGCGCCCCGGGCTGCAAACTCGACGGCGACGGCACCGGCAACGGCTACACCGATAAGTCTGTAGGCATCGACGAATTCGTCTGCGCTACCGGCGCTTACTCGTTCGGCGAAATGCTCAATATGGTTGCGTGGACGAACGAAGCGCACGCCAGGTACGCGTTCGACGCCGACGATATCAGATTCGACTACAACGACGTCACGACCGACGGCTATACGCAGCAGATCCGCGTAACGGCTTATCGTGAGGACGGCACTACCGCCGACGTAACCGACGTGACCTTCGGTGCGGAAATCGCTCCGTATATCACCAAAGCGACCGACGCCGACTACTTCACGCTTACGATCCCCGCGAACAAAGTAGGGGAGTTCAAGGACGGCGTGACCACCACCTATACCTACAATGGCGCAACCAGAAAACTCACCGTCAAGTACGACGCGCTCGAGAGAATCTACCTCGACGTAACCGGCGTTTCCGCGTGGAAGAAGAACAAGGTCGGCGACAACTACGTGTTCACCGTAGGCGTTTACGGCAAGAGCGACCTCTCGGCAATCGTTAAGGGCGCAGAGTTCAGCGACTGGGATTCCTGCAAGAATGACAACGGCGACGGCACCTATACCTTCACCGTTCCCGCAAGCGTAGTGGAAGCCCTCGACGCACCCAAGACGATCACCGTCACCAAGGGCGCGGACGTAACTTCCGCTGACTTCACCTTCGAGTACAAGTACCTTGACGATGACGAACTCGCGGTGCTCGCGAATGTTACGGAGGCGTACTACGACTTCAACGGCAACGTCGACGACAAGATTTCCGGCACGGACACCGCCGCTGTCAAAGGCTCGATAGGCTACAACGACGAGAACACCGCGTTGAAAGTCAGCACCAACACTAACACCGTGGGCGCAAAGATCGCGCTCGGCGCCGACAGCTTCACGATGTCTTTCGACGTCAAGATCTACTCGCAGTACTTCAACGGCAACGCGGGCTACGAGTTCGTTACTTCCGGCACTCCGAGCGTTGACGCGGCAACCGACGTGTTCCAGATCTCCGCTCACGGCGGCAACCAAGTGCTCCGTATCCAGGTTGGCGACAACTTCGGTAAGGGCGGCGCTTATTATAACAAATCCAAAGGCAAACTCAACCTCGACGGCTGGGTAAGAATCACGTTCGTAGTAGAACGCGGACTGCCCTGCGACGACGAAACGCTCGAAACCGTAAAGACCGCTCTTTACCTCGACGGCGTTATGGTTGACGGCAAGACCCGCACGATGCCGAAAGAAGCAATCCTCGGCAACGGCACGCTGTACTTCGGCGGCGTTACGCCTTGGACTCCCGGTAAGGAATCCGAGATCGACAACTTCACGTTCGTCAGAAAGGCGCTTACCGCTAAGGAAGTAGAGGCGCTCGACAGTTACTACGACGAGATCGCGGCGCTCGCGGGCTGGAGCGTAAACGACGTCGAATTCAACTTCACGCAGGTCACCGACGGCGTAGCGTTCACCGCTCCCGTAACGTTCACGACCCGCGGCGCGGCGGATATCACCGGCGCCACGTTCTCGGGACTTCCCGGCAATGCTACGATCACCGAAAGCACCGAAACGCCCGGCACCTACGCGCTTAACGTTCCCGCGGCGGATATCGCTTCCTTCAAGGGCGGCGTAACCGTTACCGCAAAGATCGGCAAAGTAGAGAAGAAGTTCAGAGTGGTTTACACCCCGCTCGCGAAACTCGTTCTCGACGAAACTTCCGTTTCTATGTGGAAGGGCGCGAAAGCGGCTGACGGCAACTACAAGTTCAATATCGGCGTGTACGCTGACGACGAATGCAAGATCGCGCTTAACGGTGTAACGTTCGACAAGTGGAACGATCGCCAAGAATACGACGAAGCGACTTCGACCTACGCGTTCTCCGTTCCCGCCGAAACCGTAGAAGCGCTCACCGAGCCTATCACCATTACGGCAAGCAAGGGCGCGGACGTAACCACGGCTTCGTTCACGTTCGAATACAAGTGCTATACGGCGGCAGAACTCGAGGCGCTCGCCAACGCGACCGAAGCGTATATCGACTTCGACAACGGCAACGTAACCGACAAAGTTCAGAACAAAGCGTACGTGCTCGATACTCGCGAAGACGCTAATATCGTCGACGGCGCCAAGTACGAGGGCGACAAGTACCTCGCGGCTAACCAGAAAAAGACTTCCGTCAAGCTCGCAACCGCGCTCGGCACCGACAGCTTCTCCGTTTCCATGCTCGTCAACGGCGCTGACGTAAGAAAATACGCGCTCGACGATTATCTCAACGGAACTTCGCCTAAAGCGGGCTACGCGTTCGTACTCTTCGGTACGGGCAACGTAGACGGCGCTAACGGCTTCTCCGTCCGCGTAAGAAGCAAGACTGTTCAGGTCAAGATCGGCGGCTCGAACGCTGCGTACAACGAAGTCGTTCCCGCAATCACTACCGCTTGGCAGCGTTGGACGGTCACGTTCGATCGCTCGACCGAAGGTACGGTGAAATTCGCTATCTATCTCGACGGCGTTAAGGTTCTCGATAAAACCGTTGCGTGCGCCGCTTCGTTCGACGTAGACGGCTTCGGCACTCTCGGCATCGGCGCTCCGGGCTGCGCGCTCGATCAGTATTCTTACACCGATAAGTCTATCGGACTTGACGAGTTTATGCTCGTAAACCGCGTGCTTACCGCAAGAGAAATCGTTGCGCTCGACAGTTACTACGTCGCAATCTCGGACGTTTGGGGCTGGAACGCAAACGATATCACGATCAAGTACGACCAGGTAACCGCCAACGTAGACAAGACCGTTGAGTTTGAAATGACCAAGTACGCTAGCGGCGCGAATACCGCCGGCGCTACGTTCACCGGGCTTCCCGAAGGCGTTACGATTGCCGCGGGCGAAACGGCAGGGAAGTACGTGCTTACCGTTCCCTTCGACAAACTCGCAAGTCTGAAGGGCGGCGTAACCGTTACCGCTAAGATCGGTGACGTCGAGAGATCGTTCAAGATCACTTACGTTCCGCTCGACAACCTCTACGTCGATACCGTAAACTTCTACGAATACGAAGTCGACGCGGGCGCTGCCGTTACCAGAACGATTAAGGTTACCGCAGATGCGGCGGGTGCCGTCGGCGTAGCGGGCGCAAGTTTCGCAGGTTATCCGGACGGCGTAACGATCGTCGAAAACGATAGCGTAACGGGCGAGTACACGCTCACCGTTCCCGCGGCTAAGATCGCCGAACTCGTTGCTTCCACCGTAACCGCTTCCTACGACGGCGTAACCGCCAACGTAACTATGGCTTGCAACGAAGCAATCTTGAAAGACACCGCAGTTTACAGCAATATCGACACTGAGTCCAAAAAGGATAGCGGTAAACAGGGCGGTCAGGTATTCAAGGGTATCGACCTCGGCAACGGAAGTTTCACCGTTGCGTTTATGGCTGATAACCTCAACAAAATCGCTTCCGGCGGAGGCGGATATATCCTGTTCTCTACCGGCAATACCGACGTAAGTAAGGGTATAAACGTTTACGCCAACTCCAGTAGGTTCCGCTTCAGATGCGCGGGTGTAGCTAGCAACTTCTCGATTAACTATAACGTAGCGCAGCACACCGACTGGACGCACCTTACGTTTACGTTCGATCGTTCGGTCGCGGGTAAACTTACCATTACCGCATACGTCAACTACGCTAAGGTAGGTTCTACCACTCAAACCTTGACTTCCGACGAAACGTTTACTTACGGCGAAAGCAAGAACTTCGTTGTCGGTTCTATCAACGGCGAAATGTGGGCTGAAACCGGTGCTATGGCTAATACCAACCAGTACAATCTCTCGGCTGCAGGCGTTACGATTTACCGCGGCGTTGCTCCGATCGGCGCAGTTCAGACCTACTTTGAAAACTATCTCGACGGTATGACGCTTCCCGAGAACGCGCTTCAGGCTAGATTCACGTTTGCCGACGGCACGACTGCAAACTCCGTTGCGGACAGCAGCGTGACAATGACGAAAAACGAGAATGCTACCGAAACGATTGCCGACGGTAAAGACGGCGGAACCGATAAGGCTATTAAGATTAACTCGAAATCGGCTTACTACGACGTAAACGGCTTTGACGTTTCCACCGGCTCGTTCGCGGTTTCTATGGATCTCAAAATGGACTTTTCGACCGCGCTTACTGAGAACGGCTCGGGTATAGTGCTGTTTGCGACTACCGACCCCGGCTCGGCTAGCGGTATTGCAGTCACTATCCGTAAGAATACGTTCAGAGTTCGTATTAACGGTGCGACTAAGTTCTTGTATCCCAACACCGATAGTTATACCGGTAAATGGACGAACGTTACCGTAGCGGTTGTAAGAGCAGACGGCAAATGCACGATCAACGTGTACTTCAACCACGCTCTTGCGGCGACCAGCGGCGCGTTCGCTCTTGCGGATACCGTTTCGCTCGCTAATTCCGAAAAGGACGGCTATTTCGGCATCGGAAAAGGTGTAGAAATCAGCGGTTCGACCGGTACCGATTATACCGACGGCGTGTTCAAATGGTATGAAGATAATACTCACACTATCGATAACGTAATGCTTATTTCCGGCGCAATGACCGACAAAAACGTGCTTGCGCTTAGAAATATCTAACTTCGCTTTGCCGACTTCTTAATCATACTTCTCGGCTTAAGTCCGCGGGTTCGCCCGCGGGCTTAAGTCGTTTAATACGGTAGAATAGAGGTGAGGGTATGTTTTCTTTTTAAAATAATAACGCGCACCTTCCGTTCTCACGCCGTCAGACCTCGGGCGCGTAGCGCGTGAGGATCACCCGACATGGAACCGCAAATTATCCTAATAAATAACGTAAGATTACGCGCATTGCAAAAAATTCGGTGAAAGTAAAAAATAAAGCGGTATTTGCAATCGTTTACAATTGCATTTTCCGCGCGTTCCGTGGTAAAATATCGGTAGGAAATAGTTGAACCGATTTCACATTTCCTTATCCAAATCACCGTACCCGGAGGAGAAAATGAAAACCGCTATAATAGGTTGCGGAGCAATCGCCAATACGCATATAGACGTAATAAAGCATCTCGGACTGGACCTCGTCGCGATATGCGACCTCAATAAGGAAAAGGCGCAGGCGCTGCTGAATAAGCACGGCGCGACGGCGGATATATACGACGATTACGAAAAAATGTTCGACGAAGCGAAGCCGGACGTAGTGCATATCTGCACGCCGCACTGGGAACACGCGAACATGAGCATAGCGGCGCTCGACCGCGGCATAAACGTGCTTTGCGAAAAGCCGGTTTGTATCAGCCGCGAGCAGTATGAAGCGGTCAAAGCCGCCGAAGCGCGTAGCACGGCTATGATGGGCGTGTGCTTTCAGAATCGCTATCTCGAAACCAACGAGAAACTGCGCGCGCTGGCTGCGGACGAGGGCGCAAAGGGGATATTTGCGGCGGTTCCTTGGTCGCGCGACGAGAAGTACTATTCGTCGACGGACTGGCGCGGGCGCAAAGCGACCGAGGGCGGCGGCGTAATGATGAATCAGGCGATACACACGCTCGACCTTACGCTTTGGATGCTCGGCGAGCC